>Ga0307373_10002529_pt1 | contig 32887 bp, 28 predicted proteins | sample OX2MG_FD_202534 | JGI IMG/M metagenome (GOLD analysis project Ga0307373, IMG submission 202534) | Soil microbial communities from Risofladan, Vaasa, Finland - OX-2 | ecosystem: Environmental > Terrestrial > Soil > Coastal area > Acid sulfate soil | place: Finland: Risofladan, Vaasa | collected...
CCGGAACGATCCGGCCGCGCCAAGCGCACCTCGATGGGCACGTCTTCGCGAGAAGCAGGGTCATGCAGCAGCCCGGCCTGCGCTCCGCTCAAACCTATCTGGACTGTGCGCGAAACTTCTGCCGCAGAAATGCCGTTAAGAGCGGCTTTGTCGAGATCCACCTTCATCTCGAATTTCTTCTGGGGATCTTCTACATACCAATCGACGTCCACCACGCCGGGCGTTTCCTGAAAAATCTTTTTTATCTTTGCGGCGACTTCGGTCTGACCTTTGTAATTCGGGCCGTAGACTTCGGCCACGAGAGTTTCGAGCACCGGCGGACCCGGAGGAACTTCGGCCACTTTGATACGCGCGCCAAAAGGAGCGGCAATCTTGTCCAACTCCGGCCGCAATCTCCGCGCAATGTCGTGACTCTGTGCCTTGCGATCATGCCGGGAGAGCAAGTTGACCTGAATATCAGCTTGGTTGGGCTGGTTGCGCAGAAAATAATGCCTCACGAGCCCGTTGAAATTGTACGGCCCCGAAGTTCCGGCGTAGATTTGGTAGTTGGTGACTTCCGGCTGGGTGCCAATGTATGTTCCCAGCGCCTGCGCCACGCGGGCCGTCTGCTCCAGCGTGGTTCCATCCGGCATGTCGATAATTACCTGGAACTCGCTCTTGTTGTCGAAGGGGAGCATTTTAACCTGCACCCACTTGAGCGGGATGAGAGCGACAGCGGCAAGCAGCAGCACTACCACTGCGGAAAAGAAGATCCACCGGCGCGACGGTTTGTGAATCAGCGGATTCATCAGGCGTCGGTAGAGACGCGTGGTCCAGCCTTCTGTCTCATGCCGGGGATGTGAATCTCCGGCATGGTGGCGGAGCAACCGCAGAACGGCCCAGGGCGAAACCACGAAGGCCACGATCAACGAGAACACCATGGCCGAAGATGCACCCACCGGTATGGGACGCATGTACGGCCCCATCAAACCGCGCACGAATGCCATCGGCAGAATGGCCGCGATCACCGCAAAGGTAGCAAGGATAGTCGGGTTGCCGACTTCGTCGACGGCCTCAACCGCAACGTCCGCCAGCGGGCGGCCACGGTTCTCAAACAAGCGGAAATGGCGGACGATGTTTTCCACCACCACGATGGCGTCGTCCACCAAAATGCCGATGGAGAAGATCAGCGCAAACAAGGTTACGCGGTTCAGCGTATAGCCGTAGAGATAGAAGATAGCGAGAGTCAGTGCGAGGGTTACGGGAATTGCCAGAAGCACAACGCCCGATTCTCGCCAGCCCAGAGCCAGGCCGACCAACAAAGTGACCGAAAGTGTGGCGAGGAGGAGGTGCTTGAGCAATTCGTCTGACTTGTCTTTAGCGGTGGCGCCATAGTCTCGCGTGACGGTGACGTTCAAGTCATTCGGCAGTGTGTTGCCTCGAAGAGAGTCAACCTTGTGCAGAATATTTGTTGCGATGATCGTGGCGTTCGCGCCCTTGCGCTTGGCTACGGTGATCGTCACGGCGGGATAATCGGGATTCGTTGCGCTCCTGCTCGCCCCCTTCGCCTTGGCAAACATGACGTAGTTGTCGGGTTCTGCGGGGCCGTCTGCGATCTTGTCCACGACATCGCGGAGGTAGACAGGGCGTCCGGCGTGAATTCCCACAACGACTTGTTGCAAGTCATCCGGATGCGTGAAGAAATTGCCGGCTTCAACCTGGAATTCCTGGTTATTACGAGCAAAGCTGCCGGCTTGACCACGAGTGTCGGCCGCGCCGAGCTGCGCGACAACGGAACCTGGGTCGAGCCCATAAGCCGCGAGCCGCTGGGTGTTCAGAACTACGCGCAACTCCCGCGGCTGTCCGCCGATGATGGTGGTTTCGGAAACATCATCGAGCTGCTTGAGGGAGTGATCGAGTTCCGCGGCGATGCGGCGCAATTGGTAAGCGTCGTAGTTTTTGCCCCACAGCGTCAGCGCGAGAATCGGCACATCATCAATGGAACGCACCTTGATGATCGGCCGTGAAACTCCCTGAGGTATCCGATCGAAATTGGAATAGAGCTTGTTGTAGGTCTTGACGATTGCGTCGTCTTCCTTCGTGCCGACATAGAAACGAACGATGACCAGGCTCAGGCCGGGGTGGCTGATGGAGTAGACATAATCGACGCCCGGTATTTCGCGGATCAATTTTTCCATGGGTATCGTGGCGCGCTGCTCCACTTCTTTGGCCGAAGCGCCAGGCATCTGGACAAAGACGTCCAGCATGGGGACAACAATCTGGGGTTCTTCCTCGCGCGGCGTCTGCAAAATACTGAAGGCACCGAGGAGAAGCGCGCCAATGATCAGCAGAGGCGTCAGTTTTGACTGGATGAAGATGTGCGCGACGCGTCCCGCTAATCCTAGGGCGTGACTCTGTTTGGCAGTATTGTCGCTCATGGCTGTTCTTTGATTCGTTTGCCGCCCAATTCACGGCCGGCCGGTGCAGCGACGAATTTCTCGCCGCTTTGCAAGCCAGAGAGAACTTCGACCGATTGTCTGGAGATTTTGCCCAGAGTGACGTAACGCAACTCCGCAATCTGGTCGGCGTCCAGCACGTAGATGCCCTGAAGTTGGCCGCGCTCAACTACCGAGGCGCTGGGAATCAGCAAGGTCGTCCTGTGACCGCGGGCGAAATCCGCTGACCCGAACAGGCCGGAGCGAAGATTTGCATCAGCGGGCAATCCAATTTTCACGAGAAAACTGCGGCTGGCAGGATCGGCTGCGGGAACAATCTGGACGACTTTGCCGGAGAGCGGCTTAGTCCCGAGCGCACTGATCGTCACGGAGACAGGCTGTCCCTCGCGAACCACGCGAATATCGCTTTCGTCGACCGTCACTTCAAGACGAAAACTGCGCGGATCTTCGATGGTGAAAAGGGGCATGCCGGGTGAGGCCAGCGTGCCTGCCTCAGTCATTTTTTGCGTGACTATACCGGCAAAGGGAGCGCGGATGCGCGTGTAACCGAGAGTGGTCCGAGCCTGAGTGAGCGCAGCATTCGCTTGAGATTTTCCGGCGAGCGCCATATCGCGCCGTGCCTCCGCCGATTGGTAGCGGGCTTTGATCTCGTCAAATTCCTGCGGGCTGACTGATTTCTTGTCGTAGAGCTGCTGATAGCGTTTAAGTGTTGTTTGGGCGAGGGATAAGTCCGAATCGGCTGCGGAAACTTCATTTTCCGTGGCCGTGAGGGCAGCGGCGGCCTGCTGCACAGTCGCGCGAGGCTGAGCATCATCAAGGACGGCGAGGATTTGGCCGCGCTGCACTCGGTCGCCTTCATGCGCGCGGATCTCGAGGACATTGCCCGACACTTGACTGGAAATCTGACTGGTTTGTGCGGCGCGCACCGTTCCAACGACTTCCAACCAATCGGGCAAAGTGATTTCCTGCGCGACCATAACGGAGACATTGTTAACCGTTTCAGGCGAAGCGACCACTGCGCCGCGCTTGCTGGCACAGCCCGCCAACACGGTGCCCGATGCCGCCAACAATAAAAAAAACAGTGTGATTGCATAATTTTTGCCACTCATGGTGTCACCACAGGGGACTGAGGATTCAGCGTTCCACTGGCAAGTTCCAAATTGGCGTAGCTGGTCTGATAGCGATAAACGGCATCCCAATAATCGGCTTGGCTGCGTCGCGCGGCCTCTTCCGCGGCGAGGAGATCGCTGATCGTTGAGAGGCCGGCGTCATAGCGGTTCTGATTGATGCGAAGACTTTCTTGCGCCTCGGCGATCGTGGAGCGAGCCACTTCGATCTGCCGGCGGGCTGCATCCATTTGGTAGTACGCACGCTGGACTTCCAGCCGAACCGCATCGCTGGCCATGTCCTTTACGGCCGCAACTTTGTCCTGCATGGCGCGCTCATGGGAAAGCTGGGCTCGCTTCGCTCCGCCCTGAAAAAGATCAAACTGGACTTCGATTCCGGCCACCCAATTATTCCCGCCTCCGCCAGCGACAAAGGTTGGATTGTCGGCTTCCCAATCCGCGAAGGCGTTGACGCGTGGGCCGAAGGCTGATTTTGCGATCAACACGCTCTGGTGTTGCGCCTCCTCCTCTGAACGAATCTGCTTCAAATCCGGACGCATCTCGAGCGCTTGTTTTTCCGCTGCTTCGAGTGATGTTGCCGGGAGATTCTTTTCGGCGAGCGTGGCAGTCAGATCAAATTCAGTTTCTGCCGGGACGCCCATGGACATACTCAACTGCGCGCGCGTCAGCGCCAGGTTGTTCTGAGCATGAATGAGTTCTTGTTGTCTTGTCGCCAGGCGCACCTGGGCGCTCAGATAGTCAGATTGGACAACGACGCCGCTTTCGAAGCGATTCTTGCTCCGATCGAGAATGGACTGCCCCGTATTCAGGGCTTGCGCGGCGACGCTGAGTTCCTTCTGGGCCAGCAGCACGGCGTAGTAGGAATCGACAACGTGGAAAACGATCTCCTGATCCGTGCGCTGAAGCTGATTTGCGGCAGCATCTTTCACGCGCTCGGCGCGATCCACGCCGCGCCAGCTGGCGAGTGAATCGAACAGATTCCACGTCCCGCCGAAGCGCGTCGCGAAATTGCCGATCGGAGCCGGCGTGTTCAGGCTGTTCAGAGCGAAGTCCGCGGCGGTAAATTGCCGCTGCCGGAGCCTGCTGCCAAAAACGTACACCGGGTCATTGCCGCGCGTGGCCGTTTCAGAAAAAGTGGCGTGCGGCAAAAGAAAGGATCGCGCCGCGCTCACATTTGCTGAAGCGGCACTTGTGTCCGCGAGTGCCGCCTTGCGCTGAGGATTCTTCTCGAGCGCAATCTTGACCGCCTGTTGAAGAGAGAGCGGAGAAGGCTCCTGCGTTTGTTGCGCGAAGAGCAGTGGCGGAAAGGACGCCATAAAAAGAGAAAGCATCAGGACGTTCCGTGCAAATCGAGGTGCGCCACTTGGCCGTTCAAGGATCTTTGGCAATCTGGATTTCGTTTTACCGTGTTGTGCTTTGCATGTCGTCATGGACGGTTTTCACCCATTCACTGTTGCGGGACTCGGAGCGAGCCACTGCGTTTTCTCCGCGACGATCTCGTAGCTCGTGTCCAAGCGGGCCGTTTGTTTCACCATCGCAGCCACCGAGCAGTACTTCTCTTCGGAGAGGCGTATCGCTTGTTCGATTGCACCGGAATCTATTTCGAACCCGGTGACCACATGGTGGATGCGGACGAGAGTGAATACCTGCGGCGGACGCTCCGCCTGCTCGGCTTCAACGCGCACTTCGTAGCCAGTCACGCGTTGGCGGAATTTCTGCCGAAGAATGGTGATGACATCGAAAGCGGTGCACCCGGCGAGGCCCACGGCGAGTAGCTCAATTGGCTTAGGGCCAGTTCCTCCGGCTGCATCGTCGAGCAGCATGTGGTGCTCGCTGCCGACCATCCCGACGAACTGCCGCGCTAGCGTAAGTGGTTGCGTGAGTTGAACCTTGGCACTAATCATTTATGCTTCTCCCCGGCCCCGTGAACCAGAGCCGCACGAATAAATGCAAGAGAGTGGAATTTGTTACAGGGAAAAGCGCGAAGAGTTTGTGGGAGTTGTCGCGGTCAAGCCATGCCGTCACGGACCAAGACGCTGAGCACTTCACCGAGGAACGAATTATTGGGGGTGCAGAAAGGCAAAGCCGACACTGCGCCTAGCGAAAAACCATTGCGCAGCGTAGAGTCATCCGAATCGTGCCTTCAAGAAAACTTCCGGCGAGTCGACGAGCAGCGGGCTGCGCGATCGAAAACCTTCGGCATAGTGGACGCCAACGAGACTGCCGACGTATCGGTCCTCGGCATTGTACTTGTCGAGCAGGGTCGCTTGGTCTCCGCTAAACACGGACTCATAAACGCGGATGGAGGCCATCTTCTTCTCATACACGTCGCTGACATCCACCGCGAAATCGAATCGTTCCCAGGCCGGTTCCATCCGGCAGTGTCCAAAGAAAAGACGGTCGATCTCATGTGGATCGGTGTCCTTCAAGTGCTCTCCGGCGGGGACTTCTTCCCATTTCGGCAGTCGAGCATAGAAGACGCCGTGCGTGATGATGTCCGTGACGGCTTTGTGGTCCGGGTGCACACCCGAACCGGCAGTCGTGAAGACAATGCGCGGGCGGTATTCCCTCAACAGGCGGGCAACTTGCACTCTGGCTTCGACGGTATCTCGGATCAACCGATCCTGCAGGCTCAACGTGGTGCGTTGAATCCCGAGAATCTCCGCTGCCTTCATTGCCTGCACGTGCCTTGCTCCGTGTGCGGCATGCCGCGCTGGCTCGCCATCGCACAGGTCAACAAAAAGAACGGAAAAACCTTTTCGCGCAAGTTTAATGACTGTGCCACCCATGACGACTTCGAGGTCGTCAGGATGCGCCCCGAAGGCGATGACGTCGTACCGTTGATGGGCCGAGTTCTCCATGACTATTTTACTTTTCGGAATCGGATTCAACGGGCTGATCTCCGCCCGTGGGCTTCTTTCTCATCTGCGTTTTCCGTCGCGCCGCGACGTTGGCCATTTGCGACTGTCAGGTGGGCACGCCAAACCACGGCAGCACCCACTTCACTAAGACGACATAAGCCAGGATGACCACAACCAATTCCAATGTGCCCATCAGTTCGCTCCTTCCCTTGGCGCTGGAACCACCAGGACAGCCGAGTCCGCATGTCGCACTACGCGCTCGGTGGTGCTCCCAAGAATCGTGAACTCGAAAAGGCGGCGATGCTGCGCGCCGAGTGTAATCAAATCAACGGCGTGCTCGCGCGCGGCCAGCAGGATCTGCTCGGCTGCATTTCCTTGGCGGACGACTTCCACCAAATCACAGTGACTTCGGACGTCGGAGGGCACCCATTGGCAGAGCTGCTCTTGCCTTGCGTTAAGAGCAATGCTGCTGTCCTCAATTGCGTGCATTACCAAAAGCTGCGCGCCGAATGCGCGGGCCACTTCGGACGAGACTTCCAAGGATGCGCGCGCACTGCCCGTGAAGTTGATAGGGCAAAGAATTCGGGAAATCCTGGGTGGCATCTGCTCGTTTGCGCGCGCTCGAACCACCAGCGTGGGCGTTAAGGATGCGCGCACGACGTTTTCAGCCACGGAACCAAGCCGCAGCCGAGTGATGCCGCTCCGGCCGTGACTGCCCATAACGATCAAGCCTGGTTTCCGAGATGTGGCACGATCCAGTATTTTCTCGACTGGGTGGCCTTCGAGAACCACGATCTCTCGATAGAGATTCGGGCTTAGCGTTTCGCGGGCCAACTTTGCAAGATTATCCGCCAGCGCGGCACGCTGTTGCTGGACGGTCGCTTCCAACTCCGGCACCTGCGACGGGAGGAAGTACGGTGGGTATTCGGACCACGCGGCGTGCAGAAGTTCCAGTTTTGCATGGTACGTGTCCGCGAACATGCCTGCCCAAGCGAGCACCGTGCGCGATGCGGCACTCAGATCAAGCGGGCATAAGATCGTTTTCGGGGCAAAGGCTGCTGGCCGTTCCGACATTTTTGCCTCTTAGAGGCCCCCATCGTTCGGGGCCATACAAATAAATGCAAAAACATGGAATCTGTTACAGAGAAATGAAATAAATCTAGCGTGCCGGGGCGTTCAAAGCTAAGAGGAAGTCACACGAGTGGCTGCGCGCTTGGTGATGTTCGCCAAGACATCGTGGAATTGAGAAAGCAACTCGCGTCTGAGCTTCGCGGCGATGCGCCGGTCAGGGGACTGGTTTGGCGAGGTTCGGCATTGCTGAATCGAGTGTTCCAAACTCACTAGAAACGCCTTGCAGGGCTCGCATCCTTCCATGTGCTTTTCCAGCTCTTCGCAGAGGGAATCATCCAGCTCGTCGTCGAGGTAGTTGGAAAGCTCAGCGAACATTTCCTTGCAGCGCCGCTGGCGTGGCTGCGCGGAGGGTTGTGTTTCCTCCTCCAAAGGTTTCGCTGCGTTGCGGTGTATGCGATGCCGATCCTGTTTCGCGAGCTCTTTTCGCACGAAGAGACGAGCACGATGCAGCCGCACGCGAATCGTCCCTAGCCGAAGGCCAGTGATTTCGGCAACGTCGGCGTCAGAAAGCTCTTCCATGTCATGCAGAACAAGAACGAGGCGATAGTCCGGGGGCAATTTCCGCACCGCTTCTCGAAGACGCTTGGCACTTTCGCGCCGCAGCAAGGCAGTCTCTGGCGTTCCCTGGGGCTCGCCCGACAGCTTCTGCAATTCCCGGCGATCGGGCATCAAATCTTCAATCGAGAGCGCTTGTTTGGGCGCGAATTTGCTTCTGCGGCGGCTCATCAGGCAGCGAGTTTTAGCAACCTTATAGAGCCAAACCATCAGGGCCTTGGGGCTATCGAATTTCGGCAGGTTGGGAACCGATTTAAGAAGCACTTCCTGCATGGTGTCTTCCGCATCTTGCCGCTGCCCGCAGACCTTCATGCTGAAAGAAAAGACAGTGTTCTGTAATAGCCCCAGCGCCTCTTCCAACGACTTCGGGTCCTTGCGCTGGACCAGTTCGACGGCTCGCTCGATCTCAGTTCGCACGTGCTAACTGTAGCACGACGGGTTGGACCTGAGAGTGTTACTCCGTTCGAGAACACGACCAAACGGGCGAATGAGCTCTCGAGCGGACACCGAACGAATTCGCCAGCTAGCTCGCGACTAGCCGCGAACCCTCCGGTCCAGAAACTTTTGAAAGTGCGCTTTTGGCGAGAAAGTTAATTCCCCGGAACTTCGAGCTTTTCGGCCAGCGCTTCTGATTTGTTCTTGGCCTTCCCGTAGTCTACGTAATCAGAGATCAGCGCCGCCAGATCTGCGGTCAGATCAGCGTTTGCATCCACATACTCTCTGTAGGGACCTGTCTGGAGCTGTTGGGGTTGTTTATTCAGACTGTCGATTGTGGATTCTACAGTTGCGGCTATATCCTTCAACATAGGTTCGATGCGGTCAATTGTCTGTTGCTGCCATGGCGAGGCTGTCGACCTAGCGTTCTGCATCTTCGTCAATAACTCCCCGGACTTATTGACATGCTCCTTAATCTGTTCAATTTTCGCCGCGTGAGTTTGCCAGTGGAGCGGAGACCTCGTGAAGGTCTTCAATTGGTCTGCATCGTGTTTCAATTGAACTGCTTCTATCTTCGCCTCCGAAAAAAGAGCCGAGACTTCGCTGGAATCCTTCGTTTGCCCATAAACCGCAGGGGCTATAGAAGCAAACACGAATAACAGCAAGCCGAGGCTCGAACCCTTAACAAAAATGTGCCGTTTCATTTGAGATTCCTCCTTTTGCCACGGACACCCCACATCGCGGAATGCCAGATAGCTGCCGGTGTTTGCTCAAGTCTCTACCAGAAAAGCTTGAAAACCCCGGGGTTACGCTTTGCATGTTGCCGCCCTTATCCTCCGGTGGTCTGTGATGACGGTCACCCAAGAGCGTGCGCCGCCTCACGGACGCCGAGCACATGAACGGATTAGAAGAAGAGCGTGCATTGCCGTCGATGCTCGAATGGCAGAAGCCCGCACGGCGCGCAAGAATTAGCACGTTGAAACAAGGAGGAAGTGAAATGTTCAATGCAAGGCATCTTCAAATGAAACATCCGCTTTTCCTGGCGATTGCAGCGATCGCATTCGTCGGTACCATTGCCTGGATACCAACGTGGGCGCAGGAGCTTCCGGAAGCATCACCTGTTACGGTGAGAATGTTGGTTACGGCTCAAGGAGTCCAAGGTAAAAGAATGCCGGACCTCAAACGTGAAGACATCATTGTGAAACAAGGTGACGAGAGTTTTAATGTCACCGAGTGGTCTCCAGCGACCGGCGAAAATGGGAGCCTCGGCCTCTTCATTTTGATTGATGAGGCATCCAATCCGAGTCTGGGCGGACTGCTGGATGAGGTGCGTTCCTTCATTCAGACGCAACCTGCGACAACATTGGTCGGGGTGGGCTACATGAGCAACGCTACAGTACGCATCGCTCAAGATTTGACTACCGACCACGAGAAGGCCTCCCGGGCGCTCCGCCTGCCGTTGGGAAACCCTGGAGCGTACGGAAGCCCCTACCTCTCCTTGACCGACTTAATCAAGCGCTGGCCAAATCACAGCGGCCGCAAGGAAGTGCTCATGATTACAGATGGGGTTGATCGCTTCCGCAGGCAGTACTCGAGGTTGTCGGCGTTATCTCCCAGTCCCGATCTAGATTCGGCGAGTGATGCTTGTCAGCGTGCCGGCATCGTGGTCCATTCAATGTACGTGCGTGGCACTGGATATCGAAGCCGCAATTTCTGGATTCTGACGGGAGGTCAAAACGGCCTCGCCGAACTGGCGGACAGGACGGGTGGGGAAGCCTATTTTCTAGGCTTTCAGAACCCAGTCAGTTTTAAACCATACCTAGACGATCTCCAAACCATTCTGAACAACCAATATTGGCTTGGATTCGAAATGAAGCCAGACAGCAAAGGAGAATTACACTCTGTTGATATCGACACGGCGGTGTCCGGCGTCGATATCAACGCGGCGGACAGCGTATATATTCCTGTCGCAAAATGATTAGGGTCACCGGGGGCAAGTTTGCCATGCACGATCCGATTGGCGGCTTGCCCCTCAATAATTCTGGCGGGAAGCTGGAAGTAGTTCGGCCGGGAGTTGACCGGAGCAGAATCTATGGAAACTCCTGAAAAATAAACGGCAGCGGGCCGCGGATGTGTTATAGTTGTTGTGCGCTTAATACCGCGGTTGTGTTGTGCGGCTGCTCCGGATACGTAGCAAAACCTGAGATTCCCCGCCTTCAGTTCTCTCCGATGTCTTCAGCGTAATTTCAAACCAACACTGGTAATCAGGATTACCGTGCGTGTCTGAGCAGTTGTGCGCACGGAATCGATTCCGCCAGTAGAGAAGGCAATACACAAGATGGATAGCTTTACAGAACTACCGATTTCGAATTACACGAAGGACCGCATTGCGTCGAATCATTTTTCGATTCCGACGCCGGTGCAAGCAGCGGCAATTCCGCAGGCTCTCGAAGGCAAAGATGTGCTGGCAACGGCGCAGACAGGAACAGGCAAGACGCTGGCGTTCCTAATTCCGATCATGGAGCGGCTGCTGCAGCAAAACGCGCCGGGAATAGCGGCGCTCGTTCTGGTACCGACGCGCGAACTTGCCATGCAGGTGGTCGATCAGTACAACGCGCTGAGAGGCGCGAAACTTTCGCCCGCGGCGCTTGTAGTTGGCGGCTTGGCCGAAGGCTCGCAGCTCACCGCGCTGCGCAAAGGAGCGCGGCTTGTCGTCGCGACTCCGGGACGATTGGAAGATTTTCTGGACCGCAAGTTGGTTCACTTCCGCACGCTGCAAATTCTGATTCTCGATGAGGCGGATCGCATGCTGGACATGGGATTCCTTCCAGCGATTCGCAGAATCGTGGGAGGGTTGCCGAAAGAGCGGCAGACAATGTGCTTTTCCGCGACGCTCGAGGCTTCTGTGGCGCACCTCGTGCATGACTACATGCGGCATCCCGTGCGGCTCGCGTTTGGCTCGACGCTCAAACCGTCCGAAAACGTGCGCGTGCAGGCATTCGAGGTTTCCGCCGATGGCAAACAGGATCTTCTGCAGCGCTTGCTCGCCAAAGAAACGGGCCGCTGCTTGATTTTCGCGCGCACCAAACGCGGCGCAGAACGGCTCGCGAAAAATCTGAATCGCGAAGGGTTTGCGGCGGCCATAATTCATGGCGGCCGTACGCAATCGCAGCGAACGGCTGCGCTCACTGGATTTCAGCAAGGACGTTACCGCATTTTGGTGGCGACCGATCTGGCCTCCCGCGGGATTCACGTGCAGGACATCGCGCACGTCATTAACTACGATCTTCCCGAGATCGCCGAGAATTTCATCCATCGCGTCGGACGCACGGGTCGTGCAGGCGAACGCGGAGTGGCTTCGACTCTCTTCGCACGCGAGCAGCGCGCCGAACTATTTCAATTGGAACGCACGCTGGGCATTCAAATCCAAAGGATGCTGGACGACGGCAGCCATTTTGCTAAGGCGGATCGTAGTCAAAACCGTCCAACCACTCATCGCGCGATGCAGTCGTCAAGGATCAGTGCTTCGAGCAGCAGCGACCGTGGCGTATCAGCTCCGATATACAGGATGGATCGGCTCCCCGGAGAAGTACTGCAAGCACAGATGGAAAGCTAGTCTGCCATTCGGCGGGAATATCCGCTGATTTGTCGTTCCGAGCCCCGGCCGATTTTAGCCAGGGTTCGGAACGCTTTTACTTTTTACCGGAACTTTGGGCGCCCCGGCGCTGATGCAGTTTGTCGAAGTCCTTCATATAGACGCGCAGTCCGAAGTTTGACGTGATTTTTGTATAGCCTGCCGCAAGTTGTTCCTTGTAATGGTCCAAATAAAAATCAAAAGGATCGCCCGGGTCCATATCGATCAGAATCATGTCCGCGTCGTCCATGGTCAGCTTACCGAAGCGAAGCTGGCCGCCCTCGTATGACATGTAATTCCTGAAGTGCAACAGGTATCTGGCCTTGGCGTCAGGACTGCCAAAAGTCTGCACCAGAGTGTCACCTTCCAATCGAATGGCCGTGACTTTGCCCTCGATATGGGGCGCCGGCAGGATTTGCGACAAGTCGAGAATCAAATCGTTCTGGTCCGTTGTTACGCCGGGAATCTTGCCTGTCTTAACAAAATCCGCAATCTGAACATTGAAGAGGTCCATTAAACCTTTCACCGAAACATGCAAGGCCTTGATTTTTTCGCTGTGCAGGCGGATCTTTCCGTCGCGAGTAGGAGTCAGAACTCCATCGGTCTCAAACGGTATGTCGCCTTTTGCATGCAGCTTGCCTTTTATCTTCAGGCGGTTGTTCTCCATCGTGACCGAAATATCCTTCAACGGAGCGTTTGGGCTCGCGAAAACATAGGAATTAAGTACATTCGCGAGCGAAACGGTATCAATCGCGATTTTTCCGGAGCTGATTTCGATATTGAAGGATTTCTTGTCGTCAAATACCGGGAATTTGTTTTCGCCAGTTGGAACCACTTCACCGTTCAGCGTTTCAATATGGACTACGACGGAATCCGAAAAGTGATACAGCACGTTGCGCATTTGCACTTTCACGCGATCTTTTTGATCGCTGGCAGCGGGCTGCGTTTGCGCCATCAGTGTGGGTGGAATCAGAATACAGGCGACAATGCACAGCACCCGGCAAATCGAGTGCTGAGTAATTCTGGCGCAAAAAAAAGACCAGCCGCTGGTTCTTGGTTGCAAATCGCACACCCCCGACAATTAAGATGGCGTGGGCCGCGGCTACGTCGCTCTGTTGGTTCGTGATTCCCTATTTATCGCGGACATTCGTGACGCTGCAGGAGGACTTCATGGAAATGGCTGACCGGACTTCCGCGCGCCGCTATTTCAGGCCATAATGGGCGTGAAAATGAGCAAAAATCTGAACGATATCGTCGCCGAGTACAATGCCCGTTCGCCGCTCGCTGAGGCGTACACGATTCCGTCCTCGTGGTACGTCGATTCGCGAGTGGCGCAATTGGAAAACGAGGCGGTATTCGGCGGGACATGGCAAGCGGTGGGACGCGCTGGGCAGGTGGCGGAGCCGGGGCAATTTGTGACCGCTGATGTTGCCGGCGAGCCGATTGTTGTCGTGCGCGGCGCGGATCGTGAGCTGCGCGCTTTCTACAATGTTTGCCGGCACCATGCCGCGGCCGTGGTTACGGAAACCGATGGCCGCGCGGCGAATTTTCGGTGCCCCTATCACGGCTGGACATATGGAATCGACGGGACATTGAAAGGCACGCCGGATTTCGACGGCGTTTGCAATTTCGACCGCGGCAAAAGCGGCTTGGTGCCCGTTCACGCGGCAATGTGGGAGAAATTTGTTTTCGTTAATTTGGACACGCAGTCCCGACCGCTCGACGATTTTCTGGGCGGCCTGATGAAGCGCGTTGCGCCACTGCGGCTCGATTCCCTGCATTTTTTCGAGCGCCGCACTTACGAACTGAACTGTAACTGGAAAGTCTACGTTGATAATTTTCTCGACGGCGGCTATCACGTGCCGTATCTGCACAAGGGCCTCAACAGCGTGCTCGACTATGCGAACTACACAATCGAAAACGAAGACCGTTTCTGCCTTCAGTCGAGTCCAGTGGAAACGTCTAGCGCAACCGCCGATGCTGATGCTGCGGCAACGCGGCAGGGTAATCGCGCGTTTTATTTCTGGCAGTATCCGAATTTCATGCTGAACTGGTATGAAGGCTACTTGGACACAAATCTCGTGCTGCCGCTCTCGATTGACCGTTGCCGCGTGATTTTCGATTTTTATTTTGCGGGCACTGGAGATGCTGCGAAGGAATACAATCAGCAAAGCGTCGCTGTCAGCCATCGCGTGCAGGAAGAAGATACGGGGATATGCGAAGCGGTGCAGCGCGGTTTGCATTCGCGCGCGTACGTGGCCGGACGGCTTTCCGTGCGCCGCGAAGCGGGCGAGCATTTATTTCACCGGCTGCTGCACGCGGATCTCAAGGCAGGTCTGGATCGCGAACGCGATTAGCCTGAGTGATACTGAAGCGAACGCGGGAATTTGCTGGCAGCAACGAATTAACGAAGTGGAGGCAGCACATGGACGCCAAAGCGGGTGCGCAAGAGCGGTTTCGCGATGTGCGAAAAAATATGCTGAATCTGAGCCATCGAATCCACGCAAACCCTGAGCTTGGCTTCGAGGAAGAGAAGGCGTGCGGGTGGTTAGCGGATGAACTCGCTGACGCTGGATTTGACGTGGAGCGTGGCGTTTGTGATTTGCCGACGGCGTTCATTGCGCGCGCCGGAAGCGGGCCATTGCACATCGCGATTTGCGCGGAATACGACTGCTTGCCCGAAATTGGCCACGCGTGCGGTCACAACATGATCGCAGCGATGGCTGCGGGCGCGGGGATCGCCGCGGCGAAGGTGGCGGATGACGCGGGATTGACGGTGAGTGTGATTGGCACGCCGGCGGAAGAGGTCGGCAACGCGAGCGGGAAAATCGTGATGCTCGAACGCGGCGGATTTGCGGGCGTGCACGCCGCCATGATGGTGCATCCGGCGCCAGTGGAAATGCTGGAAGCGCATCTGATTGCGGCGTCGATTTTTGACGTGTATTACACCGGGAAGGAAGCGCACTCGTCCGCGTTCCCGGAAATGGGGATCAATGCCGCGGATGCGCTCACTGTCGCGCAGACCTCAATTGGTTTATTGCGGCAACACCTGCGGCCCACGGATCGCGTTCACGGAATCATCACGCATGGCGGTGACGCGCCCAATGTGGTGCCCGCGCATACTTCGGCGAAATACATGGTGCGAGCGGAGAGCATCAGGGAGTTGGACGATGTGCGCATGAAAGTTCATCGCTGTTTTGAAGCGGGGGCGATTGCGACGGGAGCGAAGCTCGAAATTCGCGGCGGCGACAAACCGTACGCCGACGTGCGCTACGACCACGAAATCAGCATGATTTACAAACGAAACGCGGAAGCGCTGGGGCGACAATTTCCCGAGCTGACTCCGCAAATGGCGCGCATGGCTGCTTCGACGGACATGGGCAACGTTTCGCACGCGATCCCGTCGATTCATCCGATGATAGGAATCAATTCCCTGCCCGCTGCGAATCATCAGCCGGAATTCACCGCGCACTGCATCACGGAGGAAGCGGATAAGGCCGTGCTCGATGGTGCGCTGGCGATGGCGTGGACAGCGATTGAAATGGCGGGCGACGCGACCTTGAGGGCGCGCCTGATGAAAAAATCAGACGCGCGAGCGAGCGCGTAGTTTCATTTTTCCTCGAGCAGCGATTTCCAGTGGGACAAATGATTCAGCGAAGGTGTGTGCGTATGATCGAGCACAAGCGGCGTGATGGAAATGGCGTTCTCGGCGATCGCAGCGTAATCGGTATCGGGGTCGATTCCTTCCAGCAATTTTTGTTCATGTAGCCAGTAATATGTGCGGCCGCGCGGATCTTCGCGGCGTTCGAGAACGTTGCGCGTGATTTTCGGTGACTGTCGCGTGAAGCGCACGCCGCCCTTCCAGGGATGAGGAATGTTGACGTTGAGCAGCACGCCGGGAGGCAAGCCTTCCTTGAGAATCAGCGGCGCGAGACGTTCGACAAAACGCATCGCTGGTTGATAATCGAAATTCTTTCCGCGATACACAATCGAAACGGCAATCGCAGGAACGTGATTGATCGCTGCTTCCATCGCTGCGCCCACCGTCCCCGAATAATAGACATTTTCTCCGAGGTTGGCGCCTGGATTGATGCCAGAGACGACGAGGTCGGGGCGCTCGGGCAAGAGAGAATGAAACGCGAGAATCATGGCGTCGGCGGGAGTGCCGTCGACGGCCCATTCGCGCTCAGCAACTTGCTCGCAGAAAATCGGTTTGCGAAGCGTGAGCGATTGCGCGGCGGCGCTGCGCTCACTCGAGGGAGCTACAACGGTGACGCTGCCGATATTTGCGAGGCCTAGCGCTAGTGCGCGCAGGCCCGGCGCGGAGATGCCATCGTCATTCGTGACTAAAATGTTCGGCATAAGGAGCGAGCCAATCGATTATAAATCAATCATCGGGCAGCCGGAGGGACTTGCCGGCAAGGTGTGCGCTGACCGAACAAAGAAAACGAAAATGGTCGGGACGACTGGATTCGAACCAGCGACCTCACGCACCCCAAGCGTGCGCGCTACCAGGCTGCGCCACGTCCCGACCGTTGCAGAAGCTTCCTGCCAGCGAACCATGAAACAAGCAATTTCCCTGGCGATCCGGAGCGCGTAGCTATCCCGCGTCCGGGTGGAAGCGAAAATAGCGTATCACCGCGGTTCGAGGAGGGTCAAGGCGGCGAGGAGCTCTTCGCGAAGATCGAGCAGATATTTGCGCTGCGCGCGGGAAAGTTCGTGGTCGCGTTCGCGAACGGGAGGTGCAACAGGGGCGGTTTCGACGCCTGGCTCCGCACTTCCGTTCTGTTCCGCCAGGTGGCGGCGCGCTCCGGCGATGGTGAAACCTTCGTCATAGAGCAGGCGCTTGATCTCGAAGACAGTCTCGATGTCTTCGCGGCGGTACATGCGATGCCCGCTCGAACTTTTCACGGGTTGCAGCGTGGGGAATTCGGTTTCCCAATAGCGCAGGACAAAGGCCTTTGTCGCGGTCAAGCGGCTGACTTCGCCGATGCGGAAAAGGCTTTTGTCCGGGATAGCGGGAGCGTCCTGGGTCATGGGCAGCATCTCGATTAAGCGCCTTCTTCCGCTATCGTAAGCCGATTTCGTAACGTGTCAACCCTATCCCACGCCTCCGGGACGGCGCGCTTATTCAAGCCGGAAGCTCCAAGTTCACCGTGGGAAGGAAACGAGGCGGCTTGCGGAAGTGAGTCGCCTGTTCGAAGCCGTAGGCAATCTTGATTAATGTCGGCTCGCTCCACGCGCGGCCGAAAAACGAAATGCCAACCGGCAGACCAAAGATGAATCCGGCTGGAACATTGATATTGGGATAGCCGGCCACTGCGGCGAGAGATGAGCTGCCGCCCGTGTCGTGGTCGCCGTTGACGAGGTCGGTGAGCCACGAAGGGCCCGCGGTCGGCGCGATTAACGCGTCGAGTTTGTGGGCGTCCATCGCGGCGTCGATTCCCTGCTGGCGAGCGAGACGATGATTTTTCGCGAGGGCGTCGAGATAAACTTTATCTGTCAGCGGGCCTCTCGCCTCGCAATGCACCATGATGTCCTGGCCGAAATACAGGAGCTCCTTGTCATGATTGCGGTCATTGAACTCGATAATTTCTTTCAGCGAATGCACGGGAGCGTTTGAAAACTGCGCGAGGTATTTGTTCAGATCCGCTTTGAACTCATACTGCAACACGATATTTTCCGACGCGTCGAATTTGCCAAGCGAGCCGATTTCGACCGGGTCGACTAGAACGGCGCCTTCGCTTTTCATGGCATCGAGCGCGGCTTTCATCACGGGCGCGAGCTTCTCGCTGAAGCCGAACAATTTTCTGACGACTCCGATCCGCGCGCCACGCAAGCCTCCGCGGTCGAGGAACTTGGTGTAATCCGTCGATGCTTTTCTGGACGGCGCTCGGGTGGCGGCATCGTCCGGGTCAACTCCCGCGAGCGCGCTCAAAAGCGCGGCCGCGTCGGCGACGCTGCGGCAAATCGGGCCGGCGGTGTCCTGGCTGTGCGAAATAGGAATAATTCCGGCGCGGCTGACGAGGCCGACAGTAGGCTTGATGCCGACCACACCGTTCGCCGAGGACGGGCACACAATCGAGCCATCTGTCTCCGTGCCGACGGTAATCGCGGCGAGGTTCGCGGAAGCGCCAGCGCCGGAACCGGAGCTGGATCCGCAGGGATTGCGATCGGTGGCGTAAGGATTGTGGGTTTGCCCGCCGCGTCCGCTCCATCCGCTCGAGGAATGGCTCGAACGGAAATTGGCCCACTCGCTCAAATTCGTCTTGCCCAAGATTACGGCGCCAGATTCGCGCAGGCGGCGCGCCACGCCTGAGTCTTTTGTTGGAGTGAAGCCCGAAAGAGCGAGGGAGCCGGCGGTGGTCATCATGCGGTCAGCGGTGCCAATGTTGTCTTTGATCAAAACCGGGATGCCATGAAGCGGGCCGCGAGGGCCTTTGGCTTTGCGCTCCGCGTCGAGCGCATCGGCGATGGAGAGAGCATCGGGATTTAATTCGATGATGGCATTGATGGCAGGGCCTTGCTTGTCGATTTCCGCGATGCGGTCGAGATATTTTTGCGCGAGGGAACGCGCCGTGAATTTTCCAGATTTCATGCCGTCTTGAAGCTCCGCAACGGTCACTTCATTGAGTTCGAAAGGCTTCACTTCGGCCACGGATGATTGCGCGCTTCCCGGCAGGGCCAACGCGGACATGGCAAGCGAAGCTGCGCCAACCGCTGCGGCGGATCCGAGGAATTTACGGCGGCTCAGTTCGGAGGATGGGCGTTCTTTATTTTTTTCGCGCAAAGTGTGGGCTCCTATGAGTATGAGAATGAGATTTGCGGACCCTCAGCGGCAATTGGATGCGAAGGCTGGCCATTTGGATTTTCAAGCGGGACGATTGTAAGCGAATGACCAGCGGATTTCACCGGCGATTTGTTACGGAGTTTAGTCGTCGCGGTCGGGCGCGCGGCGCGTGCGCTGCTTCACGCGCTGCTGGAAACGGATGGGCGTTCCGGTGAAGTCGAATTTTTTGCGAAGCTGGTTTTCGAGGAAGCGTTCGTAGCTGAAATGCAGGCGACGAATTTGATTTGTGAATAGCACAAAAGTTGGCGGAGCCACGGAAGCCTGCGTCACGTAATAGATTTTTATTTTTCGTCCGGATGGCGAAGTCCCACGGTCGAGATCCACGGCCGCCAGCCAACGGTTCAGTTCGCCGGTGGAGACGCGGCGCTCGCGCGAGGCCACAACTTTGTCGATCAGGGCAAAAAGGCCGCCGGTGCGCTCGCCCGTGAGCGCGGAGAGAAAAATGATGGGCGCGTAATCGAGGAACTTCAGCTTTTGACGGATTAGCTTCTCGTAGTCGCCCATCAGCTTCATCGGATTGAAGCCGGCCTTTTCGGGCTTTGCCTTTTTCTCGGCGGCGGCGCGGTTTTGGGCGGCTTGCACGGCAAGGTCCCATTTATTGATGACGACAATCAGCGCGCTGCCGGATTGCTGGGAGTAACTGGCGATAGTGGCATCGTGCGAAGTAACACCCAGCGCGCCATCCACGACAAGTAGCGCGACGTCCGCGCGCTCGAGATGTCGCCGCGCCATCACCACGCTGAGCTTTTCAGCGACGAGGCGCGTTTTGCCTTTGCGGCGGATCCCGGCTGTGTCGAGAAAACGGTACATTTTGCCGTTCTGCTCGACCACGGTGTCGACCGCGTCGCGCGTGGTGCCGGGTTCGGCGGAGACGATCGAGCGATCTTCGCCGGTCATGCGATTGAGCAGCGTGGACTTCCCAACGTTTGGCCGCCCGACAATGGCGATATTGATTTCCGGCGGCGCCTCAGGCGCAGCACCGGCTGCAAAATCCGCGGTGAGCGAATCGAGAAGATCGTCAATGCCCAGGCCGTGCTCGCAAGAGACCGGGAAGACCTGCGCGCCTAATTCGTAAAAAGACGCGGCCAGCGCCATATGTTTCGGCGTGTCGACTTTATTCGCGACGATTACCGGCGGCTTGCCCGCGCGACGAAGGAGTTGCGCCAACTCGAAATCGAGCGGAACAGGACCGGTGCGCGCGTCCGTGACGAGAAGGACGTGCGTCGCGTTCTTGATCGCCATATGTGCCTGGCGAAGAATTTCTCCGGGAATACCCGCTTTATCTTCGGGCACGATGCCGCCCGTATCGACCACCTCGAAGGGCCGGCCTTCCCACTCAGCCGTGCCGTAGATGCGGTCGCGCGTAATGCCGGGCTCGTCGGTGACGATCGAGCGGCGCGTGCCGGTCAGGCGGTTGAACAGCGTCGACTTACCCACGTTGGGGCGTCCGACGATGACGATGGAAGGGAGCTTTCCTGTCAGCTTCTCAGCGATTTTGTCCGGCAAATTCTTATTCATTTATTTGTTTGTTGTTTTCGAACGCGCTCTCTCGCCACCTTTACCCTATCACGTTGGGCATGGTTATGCTGGCGTGCGTGCAGTTGGGCCGAATTTCAGCGGAGACTACTGGGCAAATGCCGCGCAGCCTAGAGAACCGAAATCAGCGTTGCGCTATGCTATTTTAGCTGTTCGGGCCGTGCGCACCACACCGTACGTCAAAAACGAAATGGCGAAGCGAGCGACGAGCGAAACGAAAGTCACCATCACCATGGCGGATATTTTCGGCCCGGGCGGGATGCTGGAGAAATGCCATCCGGGATACGAATTCCGGCGCGCGCAGCTTGAAATGGCGGAAATGATCGATGAGGCGTTTCAAAAGCATCAGCACACGCTGATCGAGGCGGGGACGGGCACGGGGAAAACCCTCGCGTATTTGATTCCGGCGATTCGCAGCGGACGGCGCGTGGTGATTTCTACGGCGACGAAGTCACTGCAGGAACAGCTTTTCCAGAAAGACATTCCGTTTCTGCGCAAGCATTTCGCGCCCGATTTGAAAGTGGCGCTGATGAAAGGGCGCAACAATTTTGTTTGCCGGCAGAAAGTTCAACTGATGGCGAATCAGCCGGTGTTGCGCGGAATGGACGAGATCGACTGGTTCGCGCAAATCCGCGACTGGGAGAAGCTGACGGAAACGGGTGATCGCGCGGAGCTGGATTTTCTGCCGGACGATGCGGAGCTGTGGAACCGCATCGATGCGCGCAAGGACGCGTGCACCGGGCAGAAATGTCCGCAATTTCAGCAATGTTTTCTGACGGCCATGAGGCAGCGCGCGCAGGAAGCCGACGTGATCATCGTGAACCATCATTTATTTTTTGCCGACCTGGCGCTGCGACAGGATGATTTTGGGTCGATTTTGCCGGAGTACGCAGCGGTGATTTTCGACGAAGCGCATGAGATCGAGGACGTGGCGAGCGATTATTTTGGCCGGGCCATTTCGAGCTACAAATTTGACGAACTGTCGCGTGACGCGGAGCAGACGTTGCGCATGGTGAATGCAGGCACGGCGGCGACCCGGCGTCCACTGGCGCAGATTCGCGAACGGGCACACGCCTTTTTCGAGGCTTTTCCCGAGCGCGAAGGGCGCTTTCCATTCGAGCCAGCGGAACGCGCGGCGTTTCTGGAACGCAATCGCGAACCATATGATGGACTGGCAACGGCGCTGAAACGGTTGGAGACGGAGTTGTCGGCGCTGAGCTCGAAGCCCGAGGAAGTGCTGAACATTGCGCGACGTGCGGCCGAACTACGGCGCGAACTGGCGTTTCTTCTCGAAAGCGAGGAGAAAGGGTACGTTTACTGGTTCGAGCGGCGCGGGAAAGGCGTTTACCTGGTGGCCACGCCGATTGATGTGAGCGAAATCCTGCGCGAAAGATTGTTCGAGCAGTTTGACACGATTGTGCTGACGTCGGCGACGCTGGCCGTGGGCGGGCGCTTCGACTACGTGAAGCAGCGGCTGGGAATTTCAGGATCGCGCGAAGAAGTGCTGCCGCAAGAATTCGACTATCGCAGCCAGGCGCTGCTTTACATTCCAAAGGCGCTCCCGGACGTACGGCATGCGAATTTTTCGGCGGGCGCGGCGGAAGAGATTGCGCAAATCTTGAAATTGACGCGCGGGCGAGCATTTTGCTTGTTCACCAGCTACGCGCAAATGCGGGAAGTTCACGAGCGGCTGGCCGGGATGATTCCATATCCACTGCTGCTGCAAGGTACGGCGCCACGGTCGGCGCTGCTCGATCGTTTTCGGGCGACGCCCGGCGCTGTGTTGCTCGCGACGGCGAGTTTCTGGCAAGGAGTGGACGTGCCAGGGTCGCAGCTTTCGTGTGTGATTATCGACCGGCTGCCATTCGCAGTGCCGTCGGATCCCATTGTCGCGGCGCGCGTGCGGGCGTTGCAGGAAGATGGGCAAAATCCATTCGCGGAATATCAAGTGCCGAAGGCCGTGCTGTCGCTGAAGCAGGGATTTGGCAGGCTGATTCGCTCCCGAAGCGATCGCGGCGTGCTGGCAATCCTCGACAACCGCATCCAGCGCATGCAGTATGGTAGAATTTTCTTGGAGTCGCTGCCCGAATACACCGTTACGCAAGACCTTGCCGAAGTGGCGCGTTTCGCACAGGAATTGTGAGCGCAAATGTTTCGCGGGACGGTCGGCGTCGTCGGAATTGAACAGGAGCCGATGTGTACGAAGTGAGCGTGGAAGAAAGTTTCGCCGCGGGCCACTACCTGCGCGGGTACAAGGGCAAATGCGAGAATCAGCACGGACATAATTATCGCGTGCGGATTACCCTGGCAGGACAAGAGCTCGATAAGACGGGCCTGCTTTACGATTTCGTGCATTTGAAACAAGTGATTCAGTCGGTGATCCGCTCGCTGGATCATAAGAATCTGAATGACTTCGCGCCCTTCGACACGCTCAATCCCTCGGCCGAAAACATCGCGCGGCACATTTACGACGAGACATCCAAGCAAATGCACGCTTCGCCCAATGGCGCGGCAGTAGCAAGCATCACCGTCTGGGAGACCGACACGTCGGCCGCGACTTTCCGGCCGTAACCTGAGGCGCCACCGTGAACCGAGCCTTCCTGATTATTGCGATCCCTGCCTTCATCGTTTCCTTCGTGTGGCTCTGGGTTGGCTACGGATTGGCGGTGGCTGTGCCGGTGATTGTGGGGGAGTTGGCGGTGGCGATTGCAGCAGTTATCTATCTGCGGCGACGCGCGTCGCAAACGGCGGGACGGTGAGATGGGAGTTGACACGTAACCAATGTTCATCACGGAAATTTTCAAGTCAATCCAGGGCGAAAGCAGCTACGCCGGGCTGCCGTGCATTTTTGTGCGTCTCACAGGCTGCAATCTGCGCTGCAAGTGGTGCGATACGGCGTATGCGTTCCATGGCGGGACGAAATATAGCCTGGATGATATTTTGAGACGCGTCGGTGAATTTTCCGGCGGTCGAGGAGAGAATGGCGTCAGAAATGTCGGGTTGGTGGAAATTACCGGAGGCGAGCCGCTGTTGCAGCCCGAGACGCCGGAACTGGCGCGGCGGCTGCTCGATTTGGGCTACACGGTGCTGATTGAGACGAGCGGCGAACGCGATATAAGCGAGTTGCCGTGCGAAGTGGTCAAAATCGTGGATGTGAAATGCCCGGATTCGGGGGAAAGTGGAAGGTTCAATCTTGCGAATCTGGGAGAGCTCGAAAAGAAGGACGAAATCAAGTTCGTGATTGCCAGCCGGCGGGATTATGATTTCGCGCGCGCCTTCATGGCCGAGCACCGGCTTCGCGAACGAGTTCATGAAATTCTTTTTTCTCCGGTTTTTGCCGATCCGGCTGGCGCGTGGCCAGCGATGGATGCGCGCGAGTTAGCGGAATGGATTTTGGCGGAGAACTTGCCGGTGCGGCTGGGGCTGCAACTGCACAAATTCGTTTGGGATCCCGCGATGCGCGGTGTATAGGGAACCCGTGAGTCTTAAGCTGGTGCTCGCATAGGTCGCATAGGAATGATGTCGAAGTCCAAAGCAGTAGTACTGCTGAGTGGCGGAATGGACTCGTGCGTCACAACGGCGATTGCGAACCAGACGCATTCTCTTGCATTGCTCCATGCAAGTTATGGTCAGCGAACCGAACAGCGCGAACTGCGTGCTTTCGAAGAGATCGCGGATTTTTACGGCGTGCGGGAAAGACTTGTTGTGCATCTTGATTCGCTGGCAAAGATTGGCGGCTCCGCGTTGACCGATCGCCGCATTGCCGTACCTGAGAATTTGCAGGATAATTCGGCGACGATTCCCATCACCTATGTTCCATTTCGCAATGCCCATTTTCTGTCTGCGGCGGTGAGCTGGGCGGAAGTAATCGGCGCGACGGCAATTTACATTGGCGCCGTCTACGAAGATAGCTCGGGATATCCCGATTGCCGGCCGGAGTATTATGAAACCTTCGCTCAGTTGATCCGTGTTGGGACGCGGCCGGAGACGCAGATTGAAATCGTGACTCCGGTGATTCACATGCACAAGAACGAAATTGTGCAGAAGGGCATGGAATTAGGAGCGCCGCTGGGACTCACATGGTCCTGTTACCAATCGGATGACGAAGCGTGTGGAGTTTGCGATAGTTGCCGGTTGCGGCTGCGCGCCTTCTCGCAGGCGGGACATACAGACCCTATCGCCTACAAGACACAAGTTGCGCAATAATAGGGCAGCGCATCTAAGATATATAGGGAGGAATGCTTTTATGAAGCGTTCAATCGCGAAACTCGGCAGCCCAGTGCTGTTCCTGGCGCTTCTTTTAGCGCCGATGCTTCTGCTGACGCCGACGGCCATGGCACAGACGACCCGTCTGTCTGGCAAGGTTTTGGATCTTCAGGGCAATCCTTACCCTGACGTGGTCATCACCATAACGAACAAAGGCACCGGGCAAACTTTTGTCATTAAGACCGACAAAAACGGTAATTACCAGCAGGTGGGCCTCGTCTCCGGAACCTACGATGTGAACTTTAAAAAAGACAACGTCAATTACACTGAGACGGCCCAGATTCAAGGCAACATGGGAGACAGAGGTTGGGTTCTGAATGAAAACTTTAAAGAGATTGCCGCGAAACAAGGCTACGACATCGAGGCGGCGAAAAAACAGCAAGAGGCTGCGAATAAATTCAAGACGATGAAGACGCACTTCGACAATGGAGTCCATGCGATTAACGATGCCGATGCCACAAAGCAGCAACTCAGCACATCGCCGGCGGATCAAAAGCCGACGCTACAGGCCAAATTGAACACCGATTACCAGACGGCGGTAACGGAATTCGAGCAAGCCCAGCAGGCCGCTCCTGACAAAGATCCCAATCTGCCCATCATTCTAGGAAATTTGGGAGTAGCGTACGATGGTGCGGGCAAATACCCTGAAGCGGTCGATACTCTTCAAAAGGCTGTGGAGCTAAAACCGACCGCCGCATTGTACATGCAATTGGGAACAGATCTGGCGCGCGTAGGCAAGATTCCCGAGGCTGGGGCCGCGTGCGATAAAGCCGCAACGCTCGACCCCACCAGTAAAACAGTGGCGGAGATTTGCTACAAGAATATGGGCGTCGTATTGACTAACTCTGGAAAGATGAAGGATGCCACCGAACCGCTGCAGAAAGCGACCCAGTTGGACCCAAAGGATGCGGATGCCTGGTATTTGCTGGGCAATGCACTAACCAACCAGATTGACGCCAAGAAAGAGGGCGGGAAGGATGTCTATATTATTCCGCCAGGAACCCTCGAAGCGTATCAGAAGTACCTGGAACTTCAGCCTAACGGTCCGCACGCGGCCGATGCTAAAGCGTCGCTCGACAGCCTGAAGCAATTGAGCGGTGGCGCGGCCACGACGGTGGTCGTGAAAAAGAAGAAGAAACCGTAGCGCCTGGAAGTTCGAAAGCCGACTCGGCGCGTTTTTTTCATCGCGATTGTTGTACCTGCCGCTCGCTGCTCGACCGCGACACTTCAGAGTGCTATGCTCTGCGAAGCTTAGCATTCCGGGGGGCCAACGTGGCACAGGCGGCTTCTACCTACTTGGGAGAACAACGGCGGCGAAGCACGCGCGTTGAACAGACATTACCGCTGATCATTCGTGGCGTGGATTTGCTGGGCCAGCCATTCGAAGAGCGAACCGCCACCCAAAACCTCAGCTTCCATGGTTGCAGCTATGCCTCCAAGCATCATCTCCCGAAGAACACATGGATCGCCATTGAGGTGCCCACAGGTCGAGGACAGAAGGAACTCCTCAGCGTCCGGGCGCGGGTAACATGGATTCAGCGGCCGCGCACATTGCGCGAATTGTTTCGAGTGGGTGTCGAGTTGGAAAGCGGTAGCAATGTTTGGGGCGTCGCGATCCCTCCCGGGGATTGGATAAGCAGCAGCATCGAAGGCATGGAGCCGCTAACTGTGAAGCCAGAGACTCATGCGGACGCTCATGTCACGAAAAAAGATGCTGATGTTTCCGGAGCGACGCCACAGGACCGCTCTCTCGAGTCCTACTTAGAGGAATTGTTAGCAGACGCAGCGAATCAAACTGCTTCCTATGGCGGCACGCCACGCATGGGGGAGATTAATATCGAGGACAGCCCTCTTTTGCGGGAGCTTCACAGTCAATTCGAATCCCAGTCGCAGAGAGTGGTTGAGGAGGCGCGGGAGGTTGCCGAGCAATTGATCGAACAACGCACCAGCGAACTGCACGATAAATTGAATGACGAACATCGTGCGACCGCTGAAGCGTTCTACGAAAAATGGCGCCAGGAGTTCGATGGCAGGGAAACGAACGCGAAAGAACAACTTTCGTCGGAGCTAACCCAGAAACTGACAGCCCAGGTCAGGCAAGAAGTTCAAGAGAACTTGAACGCGTCATGGGGAGACGCAATCGAACGAGCCCAAGCGGCGCTTTCGGGATGGGAACGTCGCTCTGAAGTTTTGCGCGCGGAGGCGCGGTCCGTTTCCGAAGAGGTTGCGAGCCAGGCGGAACGGCGTCTCGAAGAAAAACTGTCACAGCAGCTCGACGAGATCCGAAAGGAATTGGGATCGCGCGCGGAACACCAGATTGCCTTTGAGCAGGGGAATGCCGGAGAGGCGCTGGGAATCCGGGACAGCGTGCAAGAGCACCTGCAAGAGGAAATGGCGCTTGCTCAAACGCAGTGGAATGAGCTTCTCGAATCCTCGATCGACAGTGCGGCACAAAGGCTCGCGGGCCGTGTGACAGACAGCTCTCAACACATACTGCAGGCTGCTGAACAAAAATTGGCAGCGCGAGTCGCAGAACTCCAGGGGGATTCCGGGCTGAGTATCGAGGCTGCGCGAGCGGCGCTCGATGAGGTGAGGAGCGCGTTCGATCAAGAAATGGTCCGGGCGAAGGCTTCGCTCGAGGAAATCGAGAAGGCGACAACGCATTTCTCCGAATATTCCAGACAGCTCGAGGCCGCCAGTCACGATGGCTTGAATGAGTTGCGGCAACGCCTGGAATCGAGCGTGGCATTGCACACCGCGGAATTGGACCGTCGCGCAACTGAGCTGCAGAAACAACTGGTGGAGCGCGGCCAGTCTCAATTAGAAGAAATGAGCGGACGGACGACCGCGCAAACAGCCGTGGAAATCAGCGCCAGGATCGCACCGGTTTTAGAACGGGCGGCGGAGGCCACGCGCCAACTGTCTGCCCGCGAACAGCAAGCAGAAGACCTTCTGCACATTCATCGCGAGAGGCTACGCCAGGTTTCGGAGCAACTGCAACGGGAAGCGGCCGGGGATCTGTCCTCAGTGCGCGCCAGTTTCCAGGGCGATCTCGAACTGGCACGAAAAGATGCTTCTGCGAAGTGGGTCGCGGAGCTTGATTCCCATGCAGCGCGGGCGGTGGAGGAAGCCTCTGCGGCGCTGGCAAAATCTTGCGAAGACCAAGTGCGGCGCGGCGTATCGAGCCTTGAGGCGCGCATCGAGGAGTCTGTCAATGACGCCAAGAAAAATATCGACGAGGCGTCCGCGGGCGCAGCGGGAAAATACCGCGCGGATCTCGAGAAAATCGAGGCCGCGCAACTGAAGACCGCCGGCGAACAACTGGATGCGCTGGGGCGGAAGCGCCTGGATCTCGCAAAGATGCAATTGGAGGAAACCGCGGAAGGAGTGGCGGCAACTTTTGGACAAGTGATACAGGCAGCGGCGGAAGATACCGTAGAGCATGTCGCCGCGGAAAGCAATACGAGAGCCGCACAGGAGCGCGCGCGGCTGGCAGCGGGCGCCGAAGAGATCCTGCAAAGCTTGCAAGCCCGCGCGCAGACTTCGTTCGATCACTTTCAGCAGCAGCTCGCAATTACGGCGGAGCGAAATCTGGCACAATCGAATGAAGGCCTCGCATCGCAACTCGCCGCTACGCTCGATGTGTTTCGGGAGCAGGGCAAGGCTCATCTGGCGGAATGGTCCGCGAAGCACGAAGCGCTGGGAGCCGAAGCGTTCGAGCGGCATGAGGACCGCCTTCGCTCCGCCGGGGATTCCTGGGTGGATGCGACGGTCCACCAACTCGACGCGTTGAACCAGAATCGCATGGACTCGCTGATTCGCGGAGCCGAAGAGGCGATGCGCAGGGCATGCGTGGATGTATTCGATGGCTTGGCGCAGGCGATGAAGGAAAAACTACTGGACGCTTTCGGCGAATCGCGCCATGCCGCTCCACCACCAGCGAGCGAGGAAAATAGCCGCGAGCGGCGCGCCTCAGCCTAAGACGTCGCGCCGTGAAATGCAATTCCCTGGCCTGCCCAACCTGCACAACTATCGCTTGCCAGTAATTTCCGTGAGCGATCCCGCGACGTAGTCTACTTGTTCCTCGGTCATCTCTGGAAAAAACGGCAGTGCGAGCGCGCGTTCGCAAGCGCGTTCGGCATGAGGAAAATCACCGGTGCGGTATCCCAAATTTGCGAGAGCTTTTTGCAAATGCAACGGCCGCGGATAATGGATGGCGGTGCCGACGCCGCGTTCTTCGAGTTGCTGCTTCACTGAATCGCGGTTATCGATGTAGACCACGAACAAGTGATACGCGCATTCGTCGCGAGGGTCGTCTTGTGGCATGTCTAGCCGGGTCGTGCTGAGTTGCTGGCGGTAGCGTTGCGCAAGCGCCTTTCTATTCGCCGACCAATCGTCCAGGCGGCGCAATTTCACGCACAGTACCGCGCCTTGAAAACCTTCCATCCGGTAGTTGTAGCCGATGAAGTCGTGGAGATACCGGCGCGCCTCGCCATGGCTCCGCGCGGCGCGGCAATATTCGGCGATGCGATCGTCGTTGGTGACCAGGGCGCCGGCTTCGCCGTAAGCGCCCAGATTTTTCGATGGATAGAAACTGAACGCGCCAGAGTTGCCCAGAGCCCCGACGCGGCGTCCCCGGAAGCGTGCGCCGTGAGCCTGGCAAGCATCTTCGATAAGCGACAAATCATGCGAGCGCGCTATTCCCCCGAGAGCGTCCATGTCGGCCGGGCGGCCATAGAGGTGAATCGGCAGAATCGCTTTTGTGCGCGATGTGATGGCGCGCTCCACCAATCGCGGATCGAGATTGGAATTTAACGGATCGATGTCCACGAACACGGTCTTGGCGCCTGTGTAAGCGATCGCTTCCGCAGTGGCGATAAAGGTATTCGGGCTGGTGATGATTTCGTCGCCTGCGCCAACGCCCGATGCCAGCAGCGCCAGGTGTAGCGCGCTTGTGCCCGAATTCAGCGCGATACAGTGTTTCGCTTCGCAGTACGCGGCGAATTCCTTTTCAAATGCGGCTACTTCGTCGCCGAGGCTGAAGGATGCATTACGGCAAACGCGGTCGAGGGCTTCGAGAATTTCTTCGCGAAGCATCGCGTACTGGGTTTTCAGATCGAAATAGGGGACTTTCATCAGCGTTTTCACACTTCAACTTTACTGTTTTCCGGCCCTGGCGCGCAATCGCCATGCGAAATCTGCTTCTGATATGTGACGCAGATACCCTCGTGCTAATCTCTTCGTGCGGAGTTCTCATGGACCCTTCTCGCATGGCTGAACAGGAGCGCCGGCCCGATACGGCGCGGACGGCGTTTGATGCAAACTCGGACAGCAAAATGCCGCTGACCGTTTCCGTGATCATCGCCGCCTATAACGAACGGAATTTCATCGAGGAGATTCTGCGACGCGTGCAGGCGGTGAGCGTCGCGCATGAAATCGTGGTCATTGATGACGGGTCCACCGACGGAACCCGTGAATGGCTGACGGAGATGCACCGGCTCCAGCAAGCTGGCGAAACGGAGGCCGAAATTCTCGGGGGACGCTCGCGTCTGCTGTTGAGCAACATCCATTTTTTATTTCAGGAGCACAATCAGGGAAAAGGCGCCGCGCTGCGACGCGGTTTTGACGAGGCCAGCGGCGATATTTTTCTGGTTCAGGACGCGGATCTCGAATACGACCCGCGCGAATACGCCAAGCTGATCGAACCCATCCTCGATGGACGCGCCGACGTGGTTTACGGGTCGCGATTCCTCGGAGGTCCGCAGCGCGTCCACTTTTTTTGGCATTACGTGGGCAACAAACTTCTAACGCTGCTTTCGGACATCGTCACGAACTTGACGCTCTCCGACATGGAGACGTGTTACAAGGTTTTTCGCAAAGAAGTGATTCGGGGCATGCGGCTGCGCTCGAATCGTTTTGGCTTCGAGCCGGAAGTGACGGCGCGGATCGCTAAGGGCCGGTGGCGAATCTACGAGGTGCCGATTTCGTATGCGGGCCGCTCCTACGAAGAAGGAAAAAAAATCACCTGGCGCGACGGCGTGGTGACGCTGTACGCGATTTTGCGATACCGCTTCTTCGATTGAAAGCGTTCGGCAATGCGAATGACTGCTTTCGTCTCACTACAACTAAATATGTGTGAGAGTTCCGGTGATTTTTGTACGCCGGAGCGCCCACGCGAACGTGAAAAAAGACAGCGGCAATAGGACCGCGGCGAAAACTAACAGGGCGATAATGGACGGCCAAAGCAATCGAAACGGGGCTCCTCCCAGCAACGCAGCCCGCATTCCTTCCAGCGAATAAGTAATCGGAATCAGCCGCGCCACATCCTGCAAATACTTCGGCAAAATCGTAACCGGGTACATCATTCCGCCGAGGAATCCAGAGAGCCCCAGGAGAATCCATTTGGCGGGATTGCCGCGCTTGAATAGCAGAGTGTAACTGGTCGAAAAGATTCCCAGTCCTGCGAAGGCGAGAATCGACGCCAGCAAAATCAATATTGCACCACCCCAGTTTGCGGACCGTGGAGAGAATCCGAACAGCAGCACACCCCATCCCAAATACACGACAGTTCGCAACGAAGTGAGGATGAACGGATAGATCACCGAGCCGGCCAGCATGACGGGAAGCGAAGTTTGCGTCACCAACAGGGCCTCGAGCGTGCGATTCTGGCGCGCCTCCTCGAGACTGGCATCGAATGCATTGAAGGCCACGCTCAAGTAATCGAAAAAGGCGAAGCCGATAAGTGCAAACGCGAAGTAGCTGCCACCCTGCGGAAGGGCGCTCAAAAGCTGGGGACTTTCGACGAACCGGGAAAGATAGTAAAACGTGGCGACGCCAAACAATGCCTCGCAAACTTCCAAAAGGAAGGCGCTGCGATAACCGCGTGCGATGGCAAGGTCACGCCGGAAAAATGCGTACAGCTTCTCAAATGTGATGTGGACTTTCATGAGCGGCGCTCCGCGGACGAAGCTACGCCCGTCAGACGTGCGAGAGCGTCCTGCAAATCGGCTGTGCCGGTCTGCGAGCAGAGATTACGCGGCGTATCGAACGCAACGATGCGTCCTGCGGCAAGCAAGACAACGCGGCTTGCTATTTCCTCAACTTCGCCGAGCGTGTGCGAAGCAAAGAGCAACGTTGTTCCCAGGCGGCCGGCGATCTCGGTCTTGAGGAAGCGGCGAAATTCAGCCGCTGCCAAGGGGTCCAGACTGCGCGTGGGTTCGTCCAAAAGAAGCACCGCAGGTGCGTGAAGAAGAGAGCGTGCCAGCCCTAATCGCTGCAACATGCCAGTCGAATAGGTGCGAGTTTGCCGGTCGAGAATCTCTTCCAATCCGAGCAGCTCTGCCAGTTCGTTGATTCTTCGGAGGGCTTGACTGTGGGCTAGGTTGTTCATCGTAGCGAACAGCTGCAGATTCTCGCGTCCCGTCAGGCGCCCATAAAATCCTTCATCGCCGCTGGTGTAATAGCCCAGTTGCTTGCGAGCATCCGCCCCATCGCGTTCCACGTCGTAGCCGGAGATTTCCGCGTGCCCGCGCGTGGGCAAAATCAGCGTTGCCAGCACGCGCAGAAGTGTCGATTTGCCTGCACCGTTTTCGCCGATCAGCGCGACGGCTTCGCCTGGCTCGACCGAGAAGGAAATTCCCGCGAGCGCGCAAAGCGTGAGACGTGAGACGGGGTGCAACAGAGCACGCCATCCGGAATGCGCAGGAGGGAAATATTTCTCGAGGTTTTCGACAACGATCGCGCGCGCAGTCACCAAAAGTGTTTATAACCGAACTTGCCGTTCGGAATCCAGTTCCACGTTGCTCGCGCAGGGCGAATCCCGGTAGAATTGCCCCAGTTCGCTCCTGCGCGATTCCTTAGGAGCTATCCGGTCCCTGCTTTTGCCGCCGGCTTAGGAAATATCTCTATCTGCAAGGGACGTTTAGCAAGGCCTCACATGAAGAGCGGCTTCACCAACGACGCGATAATCGTGGCAACGAAACAGCAGGTTTCGTGCCAGTTAGGCGAGGAAGCGGCCATCCTCAACATGAAAAACAGTGTCTATTACGGATTGGATC
>Ga0307373_10002532_pt1 | contig 32836 bp, 28 predicted proteins | sample OX2MG_FD_202534 | JGI IMG/M metagenome (GOLD analysis project Ga0307373, IMG submission 202534) | Soil microbial communities from Risofladan, Vaasa, Finland - OX-2 | ecosystem: Environmental > Terrestrial > Soil > Coastal area > Acid sulfate soil | place: Finland: Risofladan, Vaasa | collected...
AATCTCCCGCCAACGCCGGGGTTACCTACCGGCGTCACGGAATCATCAACGTGGGCGGCCTTGGCGAGCCGAATCGAACCGCCTACAGGTGGCTGGCCCCCGCTGACAATGTTGAAACTCTGGAGGGGTGGACCAACACCGGCATCATCGTCCATCGGGAGCAGTACCTCGGTGTGGACTGCAACATTTTCTACCAACCCGGCTCTGCCTGGTTTGCGCTGAATCCCGATACCGGAACCCTCACCCAGCTCGCCGACGGAAACAAGGTCGCCTTGCTGGCCGCCAGTAGTAATGACATCGTAGCGGCGTCCCTCAGTGACGCACACGCGGTGCTTATCAATGGCGTCGCCTATACGGAAAGTAAGTCCCAGGTCACCAACGCCTTCATCAGTCCCGATGGGGCTTATGTTGCGGTCGATCGTTACAGTCAGACGCGCTGCGATCTGAACGCCCAGGGCGGCAAGAACACCGTGGAGCTGGTGAACGTGGCCGGCAAAACCCATATCGATCTTCAGAACTTGAACGCCTTCGCTTGGTTGAGTAGCACCGAATTCGTCGCCAATCCTCCCGATGGCAGCACCTGGCTGTACTCCCTGACCGGCAAGCCGATCACTGACATCTGCCCCGTCAATTCGATATGGACGTACACCGGATCGCTCGGATAACAGTCGGCGCGACGAGGAATGCGGACGAGATCCGCGCTGCCCGCTTGAAGGTGAAGGGACTTCGTTGGAAGGAGGTTGAGGTCCCTGGTATCCCACTCGTGGTGTTTCAAGTGCCGGGCCGCGTGCCGGGAGAGGGAACCGAACCCTTACAAGCGGTCTTGGAGCTGATCTCGGACGCGGTCGTCGTATCGTCTCACCCAGGGCAAGCCGCGATGGTGAACGCGCCACTCACGCTCATCTGATTGTCAGCCTGGAACGTGTAGTGCCACGTGCCCACTTGCGTCAGTGGGCCATAGGTGCCGCTGGGATTCACGTTCTGGTACACGATGATGGGTGCACCAGTCGGCGGATACACCATAAGCTGGTAGTAGACGTTGCCAGCGCCACTCCATGCGATTGCGCCACCGCCAGCGGCACCAACCGGCTCACACGCGGTCACAGTGATTGTAGGCGTGATCGGTGCGGGCGTTGAGATCGGTGTCGCGGTGGGCGTTGCGCTGGGAGTCGGCGCTACTGTCGCCCCGACAGTCGGCGCGAGAGTTGGGGAAACAGTCGGCGCGACTGTCGAGCCACATGCCGCGAGGCCAAGGGCGGCGATCGCAGAGCCGATGACGATGGTGACTTTCATGTTCTGCCTCACTCCATTCAACGCGAATACTTCCAACGCGAATACTTCATCCGCGGTTATGGTCTTGATGTCCCGCCGTCGACGGCAGCCATGCTGACGAGCCGGCTTCTATGACGCTGGAGCTCTGCAGCGACAGCGCGGGAGATGCTGGCGGCTCACGTCGAACACGTGGGGCGTGACATTCGCGCACAGGCGCTCGTGCGCAGCGACCTCGACGGCCACGGGCGCTGGTGGCACGACACGTCGTGTCGTGATGACGTGCGACAGGCCGTTAGGCTCGGTCACGGCGCGTTCCCGTGCTCGGCGTTCAGCACAGCCAGCGCATCGCCCATCAGCGTTTCGACGCAATGAGCGACAGACGCGAACGGCCTCGGGCCAGGACCGCGTGACCGTTACGGTGCGAGCCGCGTCAGCTCGCCCGTTGTACCGGCCGCACCGCGTCGTGGAGCCCCTCCGGATCGAGGTCTGCACCGTTCGACCACACCAGCATGCCCAGCGCCGGATCCACGCGGACGGAGTCGAACTGAGGAACGTCACGGAGCGGCTCGAACATCTCGCCCCAGAGCTCGTCGGCCAGGTCGATGTCGCCGACGACACCGTCGCTGAACGTGAGCCGGAGGTTGTACTCACCGAGGCGCTCCACGCGCGTGACCTTGACCATTTCCCAATCCTATGCGAGTGGCTCGATGGACGCCAGCGACGTGCGCTCGGTCACGCCTTGCCGGTTGTCTCGCAGCTCCGGCTCGTGCAGGGCCGCCCATTCCGTGACATGCCAGAGCGCCCTCACCGGTAACGAACCGTCGAGCACCGCGAGCGGCTCGATCCCGATCGAGGCCGCATGCTCCCCGTAACTCGCGTGAAAGTGGGCCAGATAGTGTTGCCCGCCGGCCTCCCAGTAAATGGTGATGACGATGCTGTAGAAGGCGCTGATCCGCGGCATGCCAACCCGTGCTGATCAGTCGGGTGAGCCGGTCGGCCGCGTCATCGTGCAACTCCTGCAGAACGTCGGCATACGTGTCGGCCGTGATGCCGATCGTGGAGTGTCCGAGCACGCTGCTGACCACCTTCAGGTCCGTCCCGCTCGCCAGCATCACGGCCGCGGCGGCGTGACGCAAATCATGGAACCGAAACACGGTCAAGCCGGCTAACTGGCCTGCCGGGCGAAGCCGCGGCGCAACGTGCGTCCTCTAGTCCGTGGTCGAAAGTCCTCTCCCCTGGTGACCTTCGCCCCTGGAGCGCTGGTCTCATGAGGAGTCAGGATCAGCATGTCGAGACAGAGCACGTTTTCTACGAACGCGGGAGGTGCCTGCCCGGTGCCGAAAAGGGTGCTGGATTCGGAGACGTGTGGAGGCCGTGCCTGTTTGCCCACCGATCGTAAGAGGAGACCGACATGTTGAGGTTGAGCAGCCTGATCTCGCGCTTTATCGCCGGGCTCGCTACAGGCGCGGTCGCCCTTACCGTCTCGTTTGCGATCCAGAGCCGCGTAGCGACGCCGGTCAAGGCATATGGTGCGGGGTCGATATCTATCGGCCACCTCACCGGAGTCACTGCTATTGCCGAGGGGGTTTTCCATAGCCTTGCGCTCAGGTCGGATGGGACGGTGTGGGCCTGGGGTTACAACGGCGCCGGCCAACTGGGTGATAACACGACGACGGATCGGCATGTGGCGGTTGAGGTTGTCGGCGCGCGTGGGTCCGGCCACCTCACCGGAATCACTGCTATTGCCGCACAAGAGCTCGATAGCCTTGCGCTCAGGTCGGATGGGACGGTGTGGGCCTGGGGCTACAACGGCGACGGCGAACTGGGTGATAACACGACGACGGATCGGCATGTGCCGGTTGAGGTTGTCGGCGCGCGTGGGTCCGGCCACCTCACCGGAATCATCGCTATTGCCGCAGGGTATGAACGCAGCGTGGCACTCAAGTCGGATGGGACGGTGTGGGCCTGGGGCTACAACGGTGCCGGCCAACTGGGTGATAACACGACGACGGATCGGCATGTGCCGGTTGAGGTTGTCGGCGCGGGTGGGTCCGGCCACCTCACCGGAATCACTGCTATTGCCGCAGGGTATGTATACAGCGTGGCACTCAAGTCGAATGGGACGCTGTGGGCCTGGGGCTACAACGGCTTCGGCCAACTGGGTGATAACACGACAACGGATCGGCATGTGCCGGTTGAGGTTGTCGGCGCGGGTGGGTCCGGCCACCTCACCGGAATCACTGCTATTGCCGCAGGGGCTGAACACAGCCTTGCGCTCAGGTCGGATGGGACGGTGCGGGCGTGGGGCTACAACGGCGACGGCGAACTGGGTGATAACACGACAACGGAGCGGCATGTGCCGGTTGAGGTTGTCGGCGCGCGTGGGTCCGGCCACCTCACCGGAATCATCGCCATTGCCGCAAAGTTTGAACACAGCGTGGCACTCAAGTCGAATGGGACGGTGTGGGCCTGGGGCGACAACGGCGACGGCCAACTGGGTGATAACACGACGACGGATCGGCATGTGCCGGTTGAGGTCGTCGGCGCGGGTGGGTCCGGCCACCTCACCGGAATCATCGCTGTTGCCGCAGGGTATGCACACAGCGTGGCACTCAAGTCGAATGGGACGGTGTGGGCCTGGGGCTACAACGGCTACGGCCAACTGGGGGACAACACGACAACGGAGCGGCATGTGCCGGTTGAGGTCGTCAGGTTGGTCCAGGCAGCGTCGACGCCATAGCGACAGGAATTGCCGATACCGGCCTGCTGCCAATGGGCGGGTCGAGCATCGGCGGCGGTTGGCGGGTCGTTCCCGAATCTGGGCTCATTCCACCGTAATCGAGACGGAACCATCCCAAGCCGAAAGCCGCAATTCTGTATTCAAATCGGCTCTCGCCGGGGCTCTCAGCGGGAGACGGTGATCTCCCGCGGGAGTACCACTGCGGCGCGAACAGTTGACTTCAGCTACCGGCTGGCTGTCGGCTAAGCCCGCGGCGTTGTCTCCGGTCGCGAGCCGCGGCTCGCGCGATGCGACGCGCGTGAATGGGCCCCAGTCGGATCTGACCGCTGAACTGACCCCACATGCCACAGAAATATAGCCGCGGCGCCGCAGGGTGTTCGGGGGCGCCTGAGTACGAGAATGGCACGCCGTCACCGCGAAGCACACCGAGGTGGCCGACGAGAGGCGCCAATCCGCGTCGGTAGCCCGTCGCGCAGACGACAGCGTCCGGCTGCAGTCGACGCCCGTCGACGAGCACGACGTCGCGACCTTCGAGGCGCTGCACCTCTGCCACGACCTGTCCGTCTCCGCGCTTCAGCGCCGCGACGAAGCCGTCATCGACGGCTGGGTTGCGGTGGTGGTGGCGGTAATTGGCGTACAAACCCTCGGGTGCCAATGGAATGCCATAGCGACTGAGGTCGCCGAAAGTGAGGCGCTGTACGATCGAAACAATGAAGTCTGCCAGCTTCGACGGGATGTGATCGAGGAAGTAAACCAAGAGCGGCTGCCCTGGAATGCCGAAGAATTCTCGCGACGCGAGATTGGGCCCACTGCGCATTGAAAGAGTGACCCTCGCTCCCGCCTTGACCAGATGACTGGCGATGTCGAAGCCCGAGTTTCCAGCACCGACCACAAGGACGCTCCGATCTCGGTACTCACGCGCATTTCGGAAATCCGAGGAATGGATCAACTCGGCTGCAAACGTTCCCCTCCCCGGCCATTCTGGCATCTGCGGAACCGCGTCCCATCCGGTGGCAATCACCAAATAATTGGCCCGCATCGGTGTTGTGGAGGTCGTCAGCAGCCACTGGCCGTTGTCGCGTTCGACGGTGGTGAGCGTTCTGTTGAATTGCACGCGAATCTGGTTGCGCGTCGCGAAACCGTCTAGATAAGCCACCACGTCGTCGCGGCTCGGATACCGTCCACAGCGGCGGGGCATGCCTTGACCCTGCAGCCTCGACATGGGACGCCAGGAGTTGAGGCGTAGCTCATCGTATCTGGAGCGCCAGCGTGCGCCCACCGAGTCAGACCTTTCGATGACGAGCGTCTCGAATCCACGCTTGCGCAGGGCGAATGCAGCAGCGAGCCCGGCTGACCCCGCGCCCACGACGATTGCCTGGTGGCTCTCGATGGCGTTGCTCTTCTCGTCGGTGACTGCGTGCGGAGCGGCAAGCGGAAGGACGCGCGAAGTAGCGCTGGTCATCGGCACCCCAACAAACCTCGCAGTCGTTCGCGATCCATGCTCGCACGATAGAAAGGGACTCAATGGCCGTCGATGGTGCCGGCCGCACCCCGCGAGAGGGTGGCAGCACCCCGGTGGTCCAGCGGGGAGCCATGTGACTCAGACTGGGGGCCGTCCACGGCCTGAAACGCCGCCAGGCCGATGATGCTGTGGCCAGAGGCGCGGCGAGCCTCGGCGGGCCGGTCGTGCCGGCGGCTTGGATCGGCTCTATCGTTGAACCATGATCCTCCCCAAAGAGCGCGACCCCCGCTTCATCACCATCCGCCGTGGAGGGACGCTTACGGACTCGGACCATCGGCTCTTGGCTTTGTGAGCTGCCGCCTGCGCGGAGCACGTTCTGCACCTCTTCGAGTCAGTTCAGCCCTCGGGTCGTATCGCACGGTCGCGTAGAACGCCCCGTCCACGACCGGCCAACGACCTCGGCGGGACCTGGCGCTGAAGATCAGGGGATGACCGGGATGCAATTGCCGAGTAGAACGCCCCCGCCAGGCAGGCGCTGAGCCTGTGAGCCCTCGGTGACGACGGCGACCGTGGTGCCTGTTTTGACCGCGGGTAGCGGCTGATTCATCTGGCACCGAGCTTCCGTGCCGGGTTTGGTGGCGAATACCACTGTTGAGGTACTGCCGCTGACGTTGACGGAGGCAACCGAGCCGCGGATGAACAGCGTGACTTCGTTGTAGTTCGAGTAGAACTCGTCCTGAACCATTGCGGTCGCCGCTTGATCTGGCGATACCTGTTGGACACTTAGGGTGCTCAAAGCCCGTTGTTGCCCGAGCCAGAAGGCAAGCAGCGTGGCGGCGGCGAGAACTACCGCTACTAGCGCCTCCCAGAGCCACCGTTTGCGCATCAGCGCCTTTATTGAGTTCACCTCCGATGAACGCGATTGGGTGGAAGAGAGTTACCGGACAGGGCTGTGCGGCCCTTTGGTTCGAGTGCGTAACAACAACAGCCGCGGGCAGAATCGCTGCTCATTAGCGGTCATAGTCCCCTGGAGCTACACCGGATAACTCGGTGGTCGCTCATCGCGAACATCGTGAACCGCACGGCCCCGATCTATAGACTCTCCGGCATGGAAATCGTTGAGCTCAGGCCGTTGCTACATCTGATCAAGCCCGTGTTCGGGCAGGTGTACGTGTGGCAGGAGGGTTCGCAGCTCACCATTGCCGCACCTTGAGCCCTCCGCAATGCGACGACATCGAACGCGGAACGCTGATTGATGACCGTCTCAGAGGCGCGGCGTGGACGCCGTCATGGACGTCTGATGGACGGGGCGGCGGGAGACGGGGCTCGAACCCGCAACTTCAAACCTTGTGAAGGTGCCGGTCCGTTTCTGAATTCCCGCATCTGTTCTGGCGGTGATGAAGACGATGGCACTCACGTCCCCTTCGATGACCCCAGATCGGTACGGCCACCTGACCGATGCCGCTGCCGAAGCCGTGGCCGATTCCATTGATGCCCGATACGGACCCCGGATTCGAGTGCTCGGCGAAAGTGGAAGTGGACGTCGAATGGACAGCCAGAACAATAGCCTAGAGATTCCAACGGAATCCGACTGCCGGGAGAGGGAGTCGAACCCTCACGAGGTAGCCCTCGGCGGTTTTTGAGACCGCTGCGTCTACCATTCCGCCACCCCGGCCAGACGGACAGCGTACCGGCTCCCCCGACCCGCCGGCGCAAACGCCTTGCGCGATCCGGGAACCTGACGGCACATCCGCGCGTACTCTCAATCGCATGGACGACGAGGCGCTCCTCGAGCGGGCACGCCGCGGGGACCGCGACGCCTTTGCCGCAATTGTCACCCGTCACCAGGACGAGCTATACACGATGGCACTCAGGATCACCGGCACTCCGGCGGACGCCGCAGACGTCGTTCAGGAGACGTTCCTGCGCGCCTACGTGCGGATTCCTGTGCTCCGCGGGCAGACCATCCGAGCGTGGCTGTTTCGTGTCGCCATCAACTGCAGCCACGACGTCCAGCGCAGAGCGGTCCGCCGGCCGGCCGATCCCCTCGAGGACGCGGAGGGCAACATCGTGGAGCTGCCCGATCCGGCACTCGGGCCGGAGGCGACCGCTCTTGCTCGGGAGCGCGTTGCGGCCGTCCGCGACGCGCTGCTCACGCTCCATCCCGACTTTCGCGCGGTCGTCGTCCTGCGTGACGTCAACGACCTGAGCTACGAGGAGATGTCCGCGGCACTGCGCATCCCGATCGGGACGGTGAAATCACGGCTCAACCGCGCCCGTTCGATGCTGGCGAAGGCGTTGCGCGGCTCGGCCGCGTTCCCGGGCCTCGCAGAGGAGAAGGCTTGAGCGTCCGGCGCCACGTCGACGACCTCTTCACCGGCGCGTACGACGACGACCTCTCGGCACTCGATGAAGCGCGCTTCCAATCGCATCTCCGCTCGTGTCCCGACTGCACGGCCGCATACGCGGAGTTCACCGCGACCGTCGAGGCGTTGCACGAATTGCCGAAGGCGCACATGGCCCGGGTGGTGCACCTGCCGTCCACGGCTCCGGAGGCCGAGGGGTCGGGGCGCCGGCGGATCAGCCTCGGCTCGCTGAACGCGGGTCTGCTGCGACGCTTCCCCGCAACGGCGCTCGCGGGCGCGGTCGCCGTCGTGCTCGTCCTCTTCGCACTCGCTCACACGGGGGGCGGCGGCACCAGTGCCACCACCAGCCTCGCCGGCGGGGGCCAACCGGCGAACGCCCCCGCCGTCGGGTCGTCGGGCGACCACCGTCCGGCTGCGGAGTCGGCATGCGCCCAGGCGATCACTCCCGTTGTGAGCGCGACACCGCCCGCTGGGTTCTCGCACACTGTCGTCGATCAGTCGTCGAGCCTCCCTGGCGAACAGCTCGAACTCGCCGCCTCGTCACTCCTGGTGGCGCCGGGCGAGCCGGTCACCGTGTACGCGCAGCTCTCGGTACCCCTCGCGTCGGCTGGGGCGCCCGGGGCGCAGAGCACGACCTCGGCGATCCGCGCCGTCCGTCCGTGCGTGTCGGTGGGCGTGGGCAGCGGCGCGCTGTTCGCGATTCCGCCGGTCGCCACCCCCGGCGTCGGGAGTTCCGGATCGTCAAGCGGCGACTTCGGTGGCCCGGTTCCCAACGCCAGCGGGTCGGGCCCACTCGTGACCTTCACCGTCCCCGCCGGCCTCGCTCCGGGCACCCTGATCCACGTGCAGGCCGTGGTTCCGGCGGGATTCGATGCTTCGGGAAGCCCCGCGCTGACCGCGACGCTCACCATCACGACGCGCTGATCCCACCCCGGCCGCGGCCGGGGTCGGGTCAACCTGACTAGACTCCACGCCAATGCACCGCCGTTTGGCGTGCCTGGCCGTGGCGCTGCTTCTCTCCGGCTGCAGCATCCCCGGGTTCAGCCCACCACCCAACTACCAGTACGTCGTGATCACGGCAGGCGGCGTCGGCCTGCGCACGGGTGATGCCAACGTGCCGCCGAATCTCGATCTCAAGCTGCACGCGACGGGTGCCGTCCTCCAGGTCAGCGATGTCACCGCGACGCTCGACGGCACGAAGCTGACGCTGTCGCAGAGCGGCCAGAGCCTCTTCGGGACCGTGAAGCCGCTGATGCCGCTCAGCTCCTCGCACCGTCTCGCGGTGGCGGTGGCCGGTTTGCCCACCTCGTACATCAATTTCACGGTCATCCCACCGACCGCCGCGATGCTCGCCGCGCACATCGATCCGTCCGCCGGATTGGTCGTCGACGCTGTCTTCGACGACGCGCCGGATCAGCAGGCCGTGCAGGCGGCCCTCCCCGGGGCGACGATCGGCTGGGTCGACGGCGACCACGCCCGGATCAGCTGGCACGGGAAGGCGCCGGCCGCGATCTCGCTCCCGGCATCCATCCCCACCGCCGGCGACGCGCACCTCGACCCCGGGATCACGCTGGCGCTCGGCGGCATCCCGCGCAACGAGATTCGCAGGGTGACCGTTCCATCGGCGCCGAGCGTGACCGGCATCAAAATCGACGCGTTCGTCATCAACACGGCAATCTCCAACACGTCCCTCGCGCTGCACCTCGGCGCGATCACCGAGATGACCCCCACGGGCTGGCAGGCACAGGCGGACGGCACATTGCTCGGCACGCCGGATCGTTCCGCGGTCAATCGGGCCTTCGCGGCGGGCATCCCCGTCTGGCCGTCGCTGGCGAACGACCCGGTCAACCCGCAGGCGACCAATCAGCTGCTCACCAGCCCCAAGGCGGTCGGCGTGCTCATCAACGGGATGCTGGCCGCCGTCAAGTACGTCGGCTACACCGGAATCAATGTGGACTTCGAGGGCATGCTCGCGGCGGACAAGGATCCCTTCACCGCGTTCATCCAGCAACTCGCCACGGCGCTGCACGCGCACAAGGCCAAGCTCATCGTCGACATCGTTCCCCACGACTTCGCCGGCGTGAACCTGTACTCGGCGGCATATGACGTCGCGGCGATCGGCAAGGCCGCCGACCTTGTCGACCTCATGGCGTACGACGAGCACGGCGGCGGTGGCACCCCAGGACCCGTCGCCGGTCTCGACTGGGACAACTCGATCCTGCAGGCGACGCTTCCCGACCTCACCCCGTCACACGTCCTGCTGGGCGTGCCGTTGTACGGCCGCGAATGGGGGAGCATCGGCGGCGCGTCCGCCTACTCCAACGTGCTCTACAACGGGCTGCAGATCCCGGGCGCGCGCGTCGACTACGACTTCAGCACCCAGACGCCGTTCATCCTCTCGCCGGACGGCTCGCTGACCTCGTACTTCGACGACGCCGACAGCCTCGCTCGGAAGGTCGCGCTCGTGAAGACCGACGGCCTGGCCGGCATCGCGGCCTGGCGTCTGGGCTTCGAGGACCCCAAGTTCTGGTCGCTCTTTACCGGGTAGCTCAGCTCTCGGAGGCGCCGGTGCCCAGGTCGGGGAGGTTGAGCGTGTTGACCCAGTCGCGGATTTTCGCCAGGCGCTCGTCGCTCTCCGGATCAGCCTCGGTCAGCTGACCGTCCTTGTCGTTCTCGGGCAGGACGCCCGCCTTGTCGAGGACCTCGTCGGCGACATAGATGCCCGCCCCGACCCGGACGGCGACGGCGATCGCGTCGGACGGACGGGAGTCGATCTCCAGGCGGCGCCCGTCGACGTTGGCGAGGATGCGCGCGTAGAACACCTCATTGCTGAGCGACGTCACCACGATCCGGTCGACGGTCACGTCCACGGCGCTCAGGAGGTTGGCGAGGAGGTCGTGGGTGATCGGCCGCTCGGGCGTGATCCCCGTGATCTTCAACGCGATGGCGTTGGCCTCGTTGATGCCGATCCAGATGGGGAGGTAGCGATCCGCCGTCTTCTCCTTGAGGATGACGACGTGCTGCCCGGTCGGCATGTGCACCCTGATGCTGTCGACGGTCATCTCCACCAGGTCTGCCATGCCTCGATCATAACCCCGGAGGAGCGCCATCGAGGCCACACGGGTCGCGCGGCTACCATGGTCCGCTGTGACACGCGAGACCCTGTTGCTGGTGGATGGACACAACCTGGTGTATCGCGCGTTCCACGCGATGCCGGCGTTGAGCAACAGCCGTGGCGAGATGACCAACGCCGCGTACGGCTTCACGTCGATGCTCTTCAAGGCGCTCAACGACACGACGCCGACGTATGCCATCGCCGCGTTCGACCTGCCTGGACCCACGTTTCGCCACGAGAAGTTCGCGGAGTACAAGGCGCAACGGTCGCGCGCTCCCGCCGAGCTGAGCGCGCAGTTCCCCTGGGCGCGCGAGGTCGTCGAGGCACTCGGCATCCCGATCGTCGAGGTGCCGTCGTTCGAGGCCGACGACGTCATCGGGACGCTGGCGCGCAAAGCTGAGGCGGCTGGTCTCGACGTCATCATCCTCACCGGCGACCTCGACACGCTGCAACTGGTCACCGAGCACATCCGCGTGTATGCGAGCCGGCGCGGCATCTCCGAGACGATCATCTACGACCTCGAGAAGGTCCGCGAACGCTATGGCTTCGAGCCGCCACTGGTGGTGGATTTCAAGGCATTGCAAGGGGATACGAGCGACAACATCCCGGGCGTCCCCGGTATCGGCGAGAAGACGGCGATGTCGCTCGTGCAGCAGTACGGACCGCTCGAGAACGTCCTCGCCGCCGTGCCGTCGATGCCCGAGGGACGGGTGCGACGTGCGCTCGAACAGCACGTGGAGCAGGCGCGACTCAGCAAGTGGACGGCCACGATCGTCGTCGACGTCGATGTCGATCTCCCGCTCGAAAAAGCGCGCCTCTATCACTACGACGAGACGGAGGTTCGCGAGCTCTTCGACCGGCTCGAGTTCCGGAGTCTGCTCCCGCGCCTGCCGGGAAGAACGCCCGACGTCGATACGCCGCCATCCACCATCGAGTCGCGCGCGGAAGAGACTCCCGTCGGAGACCTGAAGGATCCGGTAACCGATATCGTCGTCGTCCTCGACGCGCACGAGGCCACCGATGCGGTCGAGCGCATCCGCGCCGCCGGGTCGTTCGCGGTCCGGAGCGTGCTCGAAGGCAACCCGCGCACGGGGGAGCTGATCGGCCTCGCGATTGCGCCGGCGGGGACCGACACCGCGTACTACCTGCCCGTGTGGCATTCGACTCTGGTCGAGCGCAACGCGGATGCCGCTGCGGTGTCGGCGTTCGAGAACCTGCTCGCGGACGCGTCCATCCCGAAGCGCGGATACGACCTCAAGCGCGAAGTGCTCGCGTGGCGGCGGCGCGGCATCGCCGTGCGTGGGCTCACGTTCGACGCCATGCTCGCCGCGTATCTCACGAACGCGCGCCTCAAAGTTCCGACCCTGCCCGTGCTTGCGCACGATCTCTGCGCGCTGCGTGTGGATGCCGAGGAATCGCTCCTGGGCTCGGGGCGATCCAGGCGCGGTGTCACCGACATCCCGGTCGAGGAGGCGGCCGCGTACTACGGAGCCTGGATCGGCCTGATCGACCCAGTCGGCGCGGTGCTCACGCAGCACATGGAGCGCGCCAACGCCACTCGCCTCCACGACGAGATGGAGTTGCCGCTCGTCCCGATCCTGGCGGCCATGGAGGTGGAGGGCGTCGCCGTGGACTGCGACCTCCTCGGTTCGATCAGCGCGGAGATGCACACGCGGATCACCGAGATCGAGACGGAGATCCAGGACACGGCAGGCTACACGTTCAATCCCGGCAGCACCCAGCAGCTCGGTCGCTTTCTCTACGACGACCTCGGTCTCGCCAGCGGGCGCAAGACGAAGACCGGTCGGAGCACGGATGCCGACACGCTCGAGTCGCTCCGCGGCGAGCACCCGGTCGTCGACCTGATCCTCGAGTGGCGGCAGCTCACCAAGCTGAAGAGCACCTACGTCGACGCCCTGCCGTTGCTGTGCACGGCCGACTCGCGGGTGCACACGTCGTTCAACCAGGCCGTCGCCACAACCGGACGCCTCTCGTCGTCCGACCCCAACCTGCAGAACATCCCCGTGCGGACGCAGTGGGGTCAGCGCATCCGGCGCGCGTTTCATGCGGATACCGGTCAGCAACTCGTGAGCGCCGACTATTCGCAGGTGGAGCTTCGCGTCCTCGCGCACGTCACCGGTGAGCCGGAGCTCATCGCGGCGTTCCAGCGCGGCGAGGACATCCACCGGCGCACGGCCGCGGAGGTCTACTCGGTGGCGCCCGAGGACGTCACCGCCGACATGCGGCGCATCGCCAAGGTGGTTAACTTCGGTGTCGTCTACGGCCTCAGCGACTTCGGGCTGGCGCGCGACACGGGGATGAGCCGCGAGGATGCCCACGCGTTCATCGACGCGTACTTCACGAACTTCCCGGCGGTGACCGCATACCTCGAGCAGGTGCGCAACCACGCGCGCGAGTACGGATGGGTGGAGACGTTCATCGGCCGGCGCCGCTACATCGCCGACATCCGCGCCGCCAACCGGCAGCTCCGTTTCGCCGCCGAGCGGATGGCCGTGAACATGCCGATCCAGGGTGGGGCGGCGGACATCATGAAGCAGGCGATGATCCTTGTCGATACGGCGCTCCGCGACGCCGGGCTGCGCAGCCGCATGCTCCTGCAGGTGCACGACGAGCTGCTGCTCGAGGCGCCGGCAGAGGAGATCGACACCCTGATCCCTCTCCTGCGCGAGCGCATGGGCGCCGCCGAGGCGCTCAAGGTCCCGCTGGAAGTTGACGTCAAGGTCGGCGACAACTGGGGAGACATGACGCCCGTCGCGCGGGTCTGAGATGCCTGAGCTTCCCGAGGTCGAGACGGTCGCCCGCGACCTGCGCACTGCCGTGACGGGCCGCCGCATCGACGGCGTCACGGTCCTGCGGCCGGATATCGTCCGATATCCCGACGGGACCATGCTGCCGGCCCTGCTGACCGGACAGACCTTCGAGGAGGTGGAGCGCCTCGGCAAGTACCTCCTGCTCGGCCTCGACTCCGGCGACGACCTGATGGTGCACCTGGGCATGACCGGTCACCTGCTGGTCTGCGACGCCGACGCACCCGTGCCGAAGCACACGCACATTCGCGCCACTCTCGACGACGGACGCGAGCTCAGATTCGATGATGCTCGACGCTTCGGGCGTGTCGCATACGGGTCACGTGAGGCGCTTGCCGCCGCTCGCGTGTTTCCCAAGCTCGGCGTCGAGCCGCTCTCTGACGATTTCTCGCAGGACCGCCTCGACGCGGTGCTCAAGCACACGAAGCGCACCGTGAAGGCCGCGCTCCTCGACCAGAAAGGTGTCGCGGGGCTCGGCAACATCTACATCGACGAGGCGTGCTTTCTCGCCGGCGTGCGACCGACGCGGCGCTGCAACCGGCTGACCAAGCGCGAGCGTGCGGCGCTCCTCGACGCGATCAAGGCGGTGCTCATCGCTGCCGTCGCGAATCGCGGCAGCAGCGTCGACGACTACCGGGACGTGTGGAACGCGCGCGGCAGCAACCAGGAACGGTTGCAGGTGTACGGCCGCGGCGGGCAGCCCTGCTTCACATGCGGTGCAACGCTGCGCAGCACACAGAACGCCGGCCGGACGACGGTCTACTGCTCGACCTGCCAGCGATGACCCGCGTCACGATGGTCAGCTACGACGACGACCCACCGCTCGGCGGCCAGGGCGTTGTCGTCATCGGCATGCGGGCGGCGTTGGAGCGCCGCGGCATTCCCGTGCACACCATCTCTGGTCGCGGTGAACACGCCATCGCGATCGCGCGCAGAACGGGCAGACCCCCGCTCGATCTGTCGCTGCAGATCAACCGGTACCCGCAGATCATGCTGCGCGCGCAGCCGGATGTCGTCCACGCGCACGGCGGGCCGGGAGGTGTGCTCATCTGGAAGCACCTCACGGTGCCGCTTGTCTACACGGCGCATCACACGTACCGGCAGGCGCACTCGCGCCGTTCGGTGAAGCGCTGGCTCGCGGGTGTGGAGGCGCGCAGCTACCAGCAGGCTGCCATGGTGCTCCCTGTCTCGCGTTCCACGGCGAATTCCCTGCTGGAGATGGGTGTTCCGGCGTCGCGCATCGAGGTGCTCCCGAACGGTGTGGACCCGGTCGACGTGCCCGGAGTCGACCATGAGGGTGGACGGGTTCTCTTCGTCGGCCGTCTCGAGCGCGAGAAAGGCGTTCTCGAAGCACTGTCGGTCCTCGAGTCGCTCACACGGACCGATACCGGTGTGCGCGGCGTGATCGTGGGTGCCGGAAGCCTGGAGCAGGAGGTGCGTCGCGCCGCCGCAGCCGGCCGCGGGCGAATCGAGTACCTCGGCAGTCTCGATCGCGTTGCACTGAACCGAGAGTACGCACGCGCGGCGGTCCTGCTCATGCCGTCGCGATTCGAAGGGCTCGGGATGGTTGCGCTCGAGGCACAGTCCGCCGGCACCCCGGTGGTCGGCTACGACGTCGACGGCCTGCGCGACGCGGTCGGGGACGGCGGTGTGCTCGTTCCCCCCGGCAATACGGCGGCGATGCGCGGTGCCGTCGCCGCGCTGCTCGGCGACGAGGGGAGGCGTCTCGAGGCGGGCAACCGCGGCCGCGAGGCGGTGCGCTCCGCGCATTCCTGGGACACGATCGCCGCACGCCTCGAGGAGATCTACGCAGCCGCCATCGCCGGCTGAGGTCACGGAGCGCACCTCGTTAGACTGGATCCATGCCCGTCCTGGAACTGCACGCGCCGTTCGCACCCGCCGGTGATCAGCCTGCCGCGATCGAGGCACTCAATCGAGGGCTCACCGAGGGCCGGCGCGAACAGGTCCTCCTCGGCGTCACCGGCTCGGGCAAGACGTTCACGATCGCGAACGTCATCGCGAAGCAGCAGCGGCCGACGCTGGTGCTCTCACCGAACAAGACTCTCGCCGCGCAGCTCTGGGCCGAGTTCCGTGAGTTCTTCCCTCAGAACGCCGTGGAGTATTTCGTCTCCTTCTACGACTTCTACCAGCCCGAGGCGTACATCCCGCGCACCGACACCTACATCGAGAAGGACTCGTCACGGAATGACGAGATCGACCGGCTGCGCAACAGCGCGACCCGCGCACTCCTGACTCGTCGCGACGTCATCGTCGTCGCATCGATCTCGTGCATCTACGGCATCGGGTCGCCGGAGAACTATCTCGGGGAGTCGATCACGGTCAAGGTGGGCGAGTCGTGGCGCCGCGACATCATGTTGCGCAAGTTCTCGGATCTCCAGTACGCGCGCAACGACATGGACTTCGGGCGCTCGCGCTTCCGCGTGCGCGGCGATGTCGTCGACGTCCAGCCGGCATACGAGGAGGTCGCGACGCGCGTCGAGTTCATGGGCGACACCATTGAGTCGATCAAGGACTTCGACCCGCTCACGGGCGAGATCCTCACGATGCGCGAGGAGCTGACCGTGTTTCCCGCGTCGCACTACGTCACGCCCCAGGAGCAGATGAACCGCGCACTCGTGTCGATCGAGGCGGAGCTCGAGGAACGCGTCACGCTGCTCGAGCGGCGGGGCCGTCTGCTCGAGGCGCAGCGGTTGCGCCAGCGCACGAACTTCGACATGGAGATGATGCGCGAGACGGGGACCTGCGCCGGCATCGAGAACTATTCGCGCCACCTCAGCGCCCGCGACGAGGGACAGCGGCCCTTCTGCCTGCTCGACTTCCTCCCCGACGACGCGCTCATCGTGGTCGACGAGTCCCATGTCGCGGTGCCGCAGATCGACGGCATGAACAAGGGCGATCGCGCCCGCAAGATTCCCCTGGTGGAGTACGGGTTCCGGCTGCCGTCCGCGCTCGACAACCGTCCCCTGACCTTCGCGGAATGGGACTCGATGATCGGGCAGATCATCTACGTGAGCGCGACCCCTGGTCCGTACGAGGAGGAGCACTCCACGCAGATGGTGGAGCAGATCATCCGGCCGACGGGGCTCGTGGATCCCACCATCGAGGTCAAGGAGTCGCACGGGCAGATCGACGATCTCATCACGCAGATGCGGCTGCGCATCGAGCGCCACGAGCGCTGTCTCATCACGACGTTGACCAAGAAGATGGCCGAGGATCTCACCGACTACCTGCGCGAGGCGGGCATCAAGGTCCGTTACCTGCACAGCGATATCGACACCATGGAGCGCGTCGAGATCATCCGCGACCTCCGGCTCGGCGTCTTCGACGTGCTTGTCGGCATCAACCTGCTGCGCGAGGGTCTCGATCTTCCCGAGGTGTCGTTCATCGCGATTCTCGACGCCGACAAGGAGGGCTACCTCCGCGGGTACCGCTCGCTCATCCAGACGATCGGACGCGCGGCGCGCAACGTCTTCGGCCATGTCGTGATGTACGGGGATCGCACGTCGGAGGCGATGGAACGGGCCATTGCGGAAACCGACCGGCGCCGTGCCATTCAGGTTGCGCACAACGTCGAGCACGGCATCACGCCGCTGTCGATCGTCAAGGCCGTGTACCAGATGGAGTCGCACCGCGACCAGCAGTCGCTGCGCGCGGCGGCGTTCCAGGAGGCCGCGGGCCTCCCGCCGGACGAGGTGCTCCGCCTCGCGAAGGACGTCGAGAAGGAGATGCTCCGGGCCGCCCGCGATCTCGAGTTCGAACGCGCTGCCGAGTTGCGCGATCGACTCGTGGAGCTCAGGCGCCGTCTGGAAGGCAAGGACGAGCCGGTGCCGGTTGGAGCGCAGGCCCAGGCACCACCTCGGGGCCGGTATCGGCCCCGGTCGCGCTGAGGGGAGCAGGGACGTTGACCGATCCGGCCGCCACCGGCTACGCCCACGTCAACGGCCTGGACCTGTATTGGGAGAGCCGCGGCGACGGCGGCACGCCGCTCGTCGTCGTGCACGGTGGCTTCGGCATGGCCGGCACCTTCGGCGACCTCCTCGATCGGTGGGGCGCGAGCCGCCGGGTCGTCGCGCTCGAGTTGCAGGGCCACGGACACACCCGCGACATCGATCGCCCCTTCAGCTGGGAGGCGTTCGGCGACGACATCGCGGGGCTCATCGACGAGCTCTCCCTCGCTCCGGCAGACCTGCTCGGCTACTCGCTCGGCGCGAGCGCGTCCTTGCGCGCGGCGATCCAGCATCCGGATCGCATCCGCCGCCTTGCACTCGTGTCGATTCCGTGCCGGCGGGACGGCTGGTTCCCCGAGGTCCGTGAGGGAATGAATCACGTCGGCAGCGCCGGGTTCGATCAGATGAAGCAGTCAGGTCTGTACGCGGCCTGGGCCGCGGTGGCTCCCGACCCCGACGCCTTCCCGACGCTGATGGACAAGTCCGGTGCGCTGGTGCGCGCGCCGTACGACTGGAGCGACGAGATCCCCAGGCTCCCGATGCCGGTGCAGCTCATCTTCGGGGATGCGGACAGCGTGCCCATCACCCACATCGCGGAGTTCTATGCGCTCCTCGGCGGCGGCCTCCGGGACGCGGGCTGGGACGGATCCATGCGCAGCCGGAACCGCCTGTCGATCCTGGCGGGGCGCACGCACTACGACGTCTGTCAGTCGCCTGCGCTGGCGGGCATCGTGGACCACTTCACCCTCGGCTGATCCGCGGCGCGCCACTTGACCGAGCGTACATATGTTCGGTAGGATTCGTCGCTCATGGCAACCGAACTCCGTCGCTCCGCTCAAAGGGTGCAGTTCGTGTGCTCGGCGTGTGGCGCCGAAGCGCCGAAGTGGCAGGGGCGGTGCGGGGCGTGCGGCGCGTGGAACAGCCTCAGCGAGACGGCAGTCCTCCTGACAAGCCGGACGGGGCTGCGCGTCGCCGCGGCGACGAGCACGCCGATGGATGAGGTGATGTCGGCCCCGGCACGGCTCATGACGAGCGGCTCGCACGAGGTCAACCGAGTGCTCGGCGGGGGCATCGTGCCCGGGAGCGTCGTGCTCCTCGGCGGTGACCCCGGCATCGGCAAGTCCACGCTCGCGCTGCAGGTCGCCCACCACACCGGGCACCCCGAGGCGCCGGCGCTGTATTGCACCGGCGAGGAGTCGCTCGAGCAGCTCGCGCTCCGGGCGCGACGCCTCGGCTGCACCGGCGCCCGCGTGCGCCTCCTCGTCGAATCGGACGTCGACACCGTCATCGCCACCATCGAGGCTGAGCGTCCCTCGCTGGTGGTGGTGGACTCGGTGCAGACGCTCCGTGACACCACGACCCCGGGACCTCCCGGGAGCGTTTCCCAGGTTCGGGCGGCGGTGCTCCGCATGAGTGATGTGGCCAAGACGACGGGCGTGCCCGTGCTGCTGGTCGGCCATGTCACCAAGGAGGGGGCTATCGCGGGGCCCCGCACGCTCGAACACATGGTGGATGTCGTCCTGTACCTCGAGGGCGAGCGGCTGGGCGAGCACCGGATGCTGCGCGGGATCAAGAACCGCTTCGGCGCCACAGGCGAGGTGGGGCTCCTCAGCATGGAACCCTCGGGCATGCAGGACCTTGCGGCATCCGGGCGGGGGATGCTCGACGCCACATCCCTCGGAGCGGCGGGCAGCGTCCTCACCGTGACCTGCGACGGGCTCCGGCCCATGGCGGTCGAGGTGCAGGCGCTCGCCGTGGGGTCGCCGTTCGAGTTCCCGCGTCGGGCCGCATCCGGCTTCGAGTTGAACCGCCTCCACCTCATGCTCGCGGTCCTCGCCAAGCGTGCCGGCATCGTGTTTCCCAAGATCGACGTGTTCGTGAACGTCGCCGGCGGCGTCCGCCTCGCAGATCCGGGCACCGACCTGGCGGTGGCCCTGGCGATCGCCGGCTCGGCCAGGGATCGAGCGATCGCACCCGGCTGGGCGGTCCTCGGCGAACTCGGCCTCGGCGGTGAGGTGCGCAGGGTGACCCGCATCGAGGCGCGACTGGCCGAGGCGGCTGCCGTGGGGATGGAGGCCGTTGTGGTGCCCGAGAGCTTCAAAGCAACCCCGCCACCCGGCATCCGGTGCCATCGCGTCCGCAACGTGTCCGAGGCGATTGCACTTCTCGGGTGACCGTCGTGTCGCGCCGTCATCGCGCGTGAGAAACCTGTGCTTCAATCGGGCGGATGGATATGCACGCCGCTCGATCGATCCGTAGGACGCGCACGCTCTCCAGGGTCATCGGGGCGGTTCTCGGGTTTGTCGTGGGCATTCTGTATGCCGCGTTCATCCTGTCCGATTCGCGTAGCGTTCTGACCCAGAACACGACCGTCGCCGGAGCGGCTCTGCTGGCTGCCGGTGCTGCCGGAGCGGCCTCGCTCGCGCTCGCCGCGCCGCTGCTGAGCGTCGATCCCTACCTCTGGCTCGAGCGCACGCTCGACGAAGCTCCCCCGAGCCAGGTCATCGGTGGCCTGATCGGCGTTCTGGCTGCGCTGCTCATCTCGGCATTGGTTGCCGTCCTGCTCAACCCGCTGCCGTGGGGCATCGGAGTGATCATCTCGATCACCGCCGCCACCGCGCTCGTCTACGTCGGGGTGCGAACGGGATCACGGCGGCGGGACGCGCTCGCGGTCGTCTTCGGCCGCGCGCCGGCGGAGCAGGGCATGGACGACGAGCTGGCTCCGATCGACGGGCAGCCTGTGATCATCGACACCAGCGTGCTCATCGATGGACGCATCGTGGATGTTGCCGCTGCGGGATTCGTGCCGGGCCGTCTCCTCATCCCCGGATTCGTGCTCGAGGAGCTCCAGCGCGTCGCCGACTCCGCGGATCCGTTCCGCCGTCAGAAGGGCCGTCGCGGGCTCGGGGTGGTCGAGGCCCTCCAGAAGGGTGAGGACGTCGTGTGCGAGATCGTCGACCTCGACTTCCCCGGCACCCCCGAGGTCGACTCGCGGCTCGTCAAGCTCGCCCGGGCCCGCGGGGCGGCGCTCATGACCCAGGACTACAACCTCAACCGGCTCGCGCAGATCGAGGGCGTGCGCGTCCTCAACCTCAACGACCTCGCCAACGCGGTGAAACCGATCGTCGCGGCGGGCGAGAGCATGGCCATCTCCATCGTCAAGGAGGGCAAGGAGCCCCACCAGGGGGTCGGCTACTTCGAGGACGGCACCATGGTCGTCGTGGAGAATGGGAGTGACCACGTGGATGAGACCGTCACCGTCACCGTCACCACCGTCCTCCAGACGACCGCCGGCCGGATGATCTTCGCGTCGCTCAACGCCGATGAGCCCGCGAAGCCCCGTGTCCTCAGGCCGGCGCGTGCCAAGGTCGCTCAGCGCTGAGCAGCGCGCTGATCGTGCCCGCCTTCGGGCGAGGCGTTCGGACGGGGGAGGACAAGCTGTGGGCGGACGCCGGCGGTCGCCCCGTCTTCGCAGTCATGCTGGAGTCGGTCGCCGCCGCGGGATGCTTCGATCGCATCGTCGTGGCTGCGCCGACGGAACGCTGGGATGCGATCCGGGGCCTGGCCGTCGCGAGCAGGCTCCCGGCGATCGTCCTCGTGGAGGGCGGTGACAGCCGCCAAAAGAGTGTCGCTGCCGCCCTGGATCGATGCGGCGGCGACGACTGGATCTCGGTGCACGATGCCGCGCGCCCACTGACGCCGCCGGAGCTCTTCCGCGCTGTGCTCGACGCCGCACGGGCTGAAGGAGCGGCAACAGCAGGGGTACCCTGCGTGGACACTGTGAAGCAGGTGCAGCACGGCCGGGTCGCGGCCACCCTCGACCGCACGTCGCTCATCGCGACGCAGACGCCGCAGGCCTTCGCCGCCGATCTGCTCCGGCGCGCGCACCGAAACGCCGTGGTGCACGGCCTCCGAGGCGCCGATGACGCCACACTCGTCGAGGCGCTCGGCGAGCCGGTCGCCGTGGTCGCCGGAGACCCGCGCAACTTCAAGATCACCTTCCCCCAGGACCTCGTCCTGCTCCGCTCACTGCTCGAGGAGTCCCGATGACGCCACGTATCGGCCATGGCATCGACGCACATCGCTTCATCCCCGGACGGCACCTGATGCTCGGCGGCGTCCTGGTCCCCTACAGCCGCGGGCTGCTCGGCCACTCCGACGGTGACGCGGTCGTCCACGCGCTGGTGGACGCGATCCTCGGTGCGTCCGGTCTCGGGGACATGGGCAAGCACTTCCCGTCCGGCGACCCCCACTGGAAGGACACGTCGGGTGTCGAGTTCCTCAAGGTCGTCGCCGCGAAGCTCAAGGAGGAGGGCTGGACGATCACGAGCGCGCATGTGATCGCGATCGCCGAGGAGCCGCGCCTGTCGCCGCACCTGCAGGCCATGTCGGACGCGATGTCGTCGGCGCTCGGCCTGGAGCCCGGAACGATCGCCGTCGGCGCGACGACCACCGACGGCATGGGATTCTCCGGCCGGAGTGAGGGAATCGCCGCGTCGGCGACGGTGCTGCTGGAACGGCGGTGACCCTCCACCTGCACGACACGATGAGCCGTGAGCTCGTCGCGGTGGAGCCGATCGAACCCGGTCACGTCCGCCTGTACACCTGCGGTCCAACCGTGTGGAACCGCGTGCACATCGGCAACTTCCGCACATTCATCTTCGAGGATGTGCTGCGCCGCTGGCTCGACCGCAGGTTTGCTCGTGTGACACACGTCATGAACCTCACGGATGTCGACGACCGCATCATCAAGAACGCGGTCGAGCACGGCAACACGCTCGACGCGGAGACGGCGCGGTGGATCACCGCGTTCGGGGAGGATCGCGAGACCCTCGGCATTCGCCCGGCGCACCACTATCCGCGTGCCACGGCGTACATCGATCAGATGGTCGACCTCATCGAGCGCCTGGAGCGCGCAGGCGCCGCGTATCGATCGAACGGCAGCTACTACTTTCACATCGCCGCCTTCCCGCAGTACGGGAGGCTGAGCGGCCTTAGCGCGGAGGGGCTTGTCGCGGGAGCCAGCGGACGCATCGACGCCGACGACTACACCAAGGAGGACGTGCGCGACTTCGCGCTCTGGAAAGCGGTCGGCCCCGATGAGATCGGCTGGGACACGCGCATCGGACGCGGTCATCCAGGCTGGCACATCGAGTGCTCGGCGATGAGCATGACCATCCTCGGCGAGAGCTTCGACATCCACTGCGGCGGTGTCGACAACATCTTTCCGCACCACGAGAACGAGATCGCGCAGTCCGAGGCCGCCACCGGCAAGCGATTCGTGCGCATCTGGTGCCACAGCCAGTTCCTCCGCGTGAGCGGCGAGAAGATGGCCAAGCGGCTCGGCAACTTCGCCACCGTTCGCGACGTCATCGATGAGGGCGCGAGCCCCGCGGCACTGCGCTATCTGCTCGCCGCGCGCACCCACTACCGCAAGGCGCTCGACTACTCCGACGACCTGCTTGCCGACAGCAACGAGGCGGTGCAGCGGCTGGTGGCCTTCCAGTCGCGCGTCGCAGAGCTGCGCACGGTCGAGGAGAGCGGCGACCGCGATGAGAAGGTGCTCGCGTCCGTGCGCGGCATGCGCATCGGCTTCGACGAGTCGATGGACGACGATCTCAACCTCCCCGAGGCGATGGGGATCATCTTCTCCGGTCTTCGCGACGTCAACCGCATGCTCGACAGCGGACCGGTCGCGGTCGGGACCCAACGCACGTTGCAGCATCTGCTCGCGGAGGTCGACAATGTCCTCGGCGTGCTGAGCCTCGTCGCACGTGATCAGAACGCCGCACCGGACCCGGAGGAGCAGCGCATGCTCGACGAACGCGCCGCGGCACGCGTGTCACGCGACTTCGCGAAATCCGATCATCTCCGCGCCCAGCTCACCGCCCGGGGCATCGAGGTGGAGGACACGCCCGCGGGTCAGCGCTGGAAGCGGGTCGCGACGCGACGCGACTGACCCCGTGGACATTCTCTACGGGCGCAACCCCGTGCTCGAGGCGCTCCGTGCCGGACGTGGCGTGCGCAAGATCGTCGTCGCCGCCGCAACACGTCCCGAAGCACGCCTGATCGAGATCCTCGCGTACGCCGAGGCGCGCAACATCCTCGTCGAGGAGGTACCGCGGCAGCGGCTCGACGATATCGCTCACACCGAACACCATCAGGGTGTCGCCGGGTACTTCCATGCGCGCGAGGCGCTCAGCATCCACGACCTGCTCGACGAGGTTCGCGAACCGGCGCTGCTCGTCGTCCTCGACGGCATCCAGGACCCACAGAACGTCGGGGCCATCGCCCGGAGCGCCGAGGCGTGCGGCGCCGACGGCATCGTGGTGCCGCGTCACCACGCTGCGCCGCTCACGGCAGCTGCGGTCAAAGCGTCCGCGGGTGCGACCGAGCATCTGCCGATGGTCACCGTTCCGAACCTTGCGCAGGCGCTCGATGTCATCGGTGCCGCGGGCATCTGGCGTGTCGGGCTCGCGGGCGAAGCAGACGCGCGCTACGACTCGGTCGATCTCTCGGGACCGGTCGCCGTGGTGGTCGGCGCCGAGGGTGCGGGCATGCGCCGGCTCACGCGCGAGCACTGCGACGTGCTGGTCTCGATTCCCATGATGGGACATGTCGCATCGCTCAACGCCGGCGCGGCCGCGGCGGTGCTGCTCTTCGAAGTGCAGCGCCAGCGCGGCTTCGTGCAGCGCTGACATGCGCGCGCTCATCGTCGACGGCTACAACATCCTCCATGCATGGCCGTCGTTGAAGCTGACCCTGCGCACGCGCGGCCTCGAGGACGCGCGCCGCGAACTGATCACCGCACTCTCCGAGTACGCGGCGCAGACCGGCGTCGCGGTCACCGTGGTGTTCGACGGTCAGGCTCGGCCGGGCGGCTTGCCGACCAGCGAGCACCAGGATGGCGTGACCGTGCTCTTCGGGACGAAGCACGCGAGCGCGGATCACGTCATCGAGCGCGCGGCGTACCAGGCCGCGGAGCGGGGTGAGGGCGCGGACGTCGTGGTCGCCACCGACGATCGCCTCGAGCGCGATGTCGTCGGAGGGATGGGCGTGGCGACGATGGGCGCGCGGGCGCTCGAGATCGAGGTCGCGCGCGTCGCCGGCGACGTCAAGACGGAGACCCGGCGGATGCGGGACGACAGCAGGCGGACAACGCGTGTCGAGGACGGCCTCGACCCGGAGGTTCGGGCACGCCTCGAGCGCATTCGCCGCGGAGAGGATCGCTGAGGCTACGCTGAGCCTCGATGCTCGAACGGACGGCGCTGCGCGTGAACAGCGTTCGCTTCATCGGGGCGACCGCGAGTGCGGTCGGCATCCAGGCTCCCACCGCCGGGGTCACCTTTCTCCCCGCCATCATGGCCGGGATCGTCGGAGAGGCCGGTCCGCTCGCATTCCTGCTCGCGCTCGTCGCGATGCTCCTCGTGTCGTACGCATTCGTCGTCTTCGCCGCGGATTTCGCCTCGGCGGGATCGGTCTTCGCCTTCAACGGCCGCGCTCTCGGCTCGGGCTATGGCTTCATCTCCGCGTGGCTGCTCCTCGGCGTGTACATCGCGTATTCGGCATCCATCTATGCCAGCAACGCCAACTTCCTCGAGGCACTTGTCGGGACGCACGCGACGATCGCATGGCCGGTGTTCGCGTTGCTGTTCTGGGCGCTCGCGCTCGTGCTCGCGTACCGGCGGATCTCGGTCAGCACCCTGCTCATCTTCGGTCTCGAAGGCGCCGCGATCGCGCTCGTCGCCGTGGTGGCGATCGCGGTGCTCGCCAAGGGCGGTTCCGGAGGTCACGGCATCTCCGCGACGCCGTTCACGCTCAACAATGTCCCACTGGCAACGATCGGGCTCGGGGTCATCTTCGCCTTCACCGGGTTCTCCGGGTTCGAGGTGGCGGCGACGCTCGGCGACGAGGCGCGGCGACCACGCCGTGTCATCCCGGCGTCCATGCTCGCGGCGTTGCTCGTCTCCGGCGGGATCTACGTGATCCTGTCCTGGGTCGAGACGATCGCGTACCCGAGCCCGAGCGCGCTCGCGGGGCAGACGGTACCGCTTGTCGAGGTTGCGGGTCGCTACGTGTCGCCGGCGATGGGAACGCTCATCAACATCGCCGCGCTCATCAGCGGCATCGGCGCGCAGCTCGCGACCGTCAACGGTGCCAACCGCCTGCTCTTCGCGCTCGGTCGTGACGGGTTCGGCCTGGCGTGGCTCGCGAAGGTGGATCGGCGTCAGGGCTCGCCGGTCGGAGCGCTCGCGGTCGTCGGCGCCGTGAGCCTCGTGGCGACGATCCCGTTCATGCTCAACGGCACGCCGGCCATCAATGCGTTCTTCTACCTGGCGACGTACGGCGCCGACCTCATCATCGTCGCGTATCTGCTCACGTCGATCGCCGCGCTCGTGTGGTCGATCAACCGCGCACATCGCGCTCCCGGGCGGATCGCCGGGCTGGTCGCCGCCATCGTGGTGATGGGATACATCATCAAGGGCACGGTGATTCCCATCCCCGAGGCGCCGTTCGACCTGTGCATGTACGCGGCGGGGATCACCATCGTGGTGGGGCTCGCGTGTCTCATGCTCCCTCGTCTCCGTGGCAATCTCGCGAGGTCGCCACTGTTCACCGCCGCGGCCGATGGAGCGGCGTCGTGACCGTCGCACCGCCACGGCTGAGCACGCTCCTCGACCATATCGACAGCGCCGTCGCCACATACGGCGATCGCGCGTGCCTTGTCCTTCCCGACGCCGCGCTGACGTACGGCGAGCTCGACCGTCTCGCCAACGCCGCGGCAGCCGTGCTGCTCGATCGCGGAGTCCGCGAGGGCAGCGTCGTGATGACCCTCTGCCACAACGGCGCGGCGATCGTCGCCACGTGGTTCGCGTGCCTCAAGCTCGGGGCGGTGTTCGCGCCGCTCAACGCATCGCTCAGTGGCGATCCACTCGCGCACGTACTCGCGCGGGCTGGGGGCTCGGTCCTGGTGTGTGACAACGATCTTGTGGAGGCGGCGCGCGCCGCATCCCATGATGTGGAATCGCTGCGACATACGCTGGCGGGGCGTGACACCTTCGAGCGTGCGCTCCACGCAGCGGGCACGGCCGCCCCGCCGCGCCCACGTGATAACCCGGCGGCTCCGGCGCGGCTGATGTTCACGTCCGGCACCACCGGGGAGTCCAAAGGCGTGCTCTGGAGCCGGTATGCGGAAACGCTGCACGCCGTCTGCTACGGAGACGAATTGGTGCGCATCGCGCCGGGGGAGACCTCGTACACATGTCTTCCGCTCTTCCACGTCACCGCGCAGGGAACGTTGCTCGGCACGATGTTGCGCGGCGGTCGCACGGTGATCGACCGTCGCTTCGAGCCACTGCGCTTCTGGGCGCGCACACGAGCCGCCGGCGCTGTGTTCTTCCCGTACGTCGGGACGATCATCAGCGCGCTCATGGCGCGCGCCCCACGGCGCAACGACGCCGACAACCCGGTGCGCCGGGCGATGGGGAGCGCCACCCCGAGCGGGCTCTGGGAGTCGTTCGAGGAGCGATTCGATGTACGGCTGGAGGACGTCTGGGGCCAGACCGAGACGGCATCGTGCTGGACAAGAGCGCGCCCACACGGGCCGGTCGTCGGGACGGTCGGCGTGCCGTGCGAGCGCTTCGAGGCGCGGATCGATCGCGGATCGGGTGCCGCGGCGGATGCTCGAGAGATCGGCGAGCTCTGGATCCGGCCCTCTGCGCCGCACGTCATCTTCGAGGGCTACGCCGGCGCCGGAACGGAGCCGGAGGATCCCACCGAGGACGGCTGGTACCGGACGGGCGACCTGCTCTCTCGGGACTCGGACGGCCTGCTGACCTTCCACGGCCGCCTCCGCGAGGCGATCCGCCGGCGAGGCGAGACGATCGCTCCTGAGGAGATCGAGGCGGTGGCGATCCAGCATCCCGGCATCCGTGAGGCGGCGGCGATCGGCGTTCCGGCGGACGACGGCGTCGAGGATGAGATCCTGCTCTGCGTGGTGATGCGCGCGACGGCTGAGACGACCCCGGCAGCGCTGCATGCGTTCCTGGTCCGGCGTCTCCCTCGGTTCATGGTGCCGCGCTTCATCCGGATCGAGCGCGCGCTCCCGAAAACGGCGACGACGCGCGTGCGGCGCCTCGCGCTCCGAGACGCCGGACGGGCCGGCGCGTGGGACGCGAAATCACGGAGGTCACACCATGCCTGACACCCAGCAGCGGCGCGTCGTCGTCACCGGCATGGGCGCGGTCTCGCCGGTGGGCAACAGCGCCCCGGAGAGCTGGGACTCGATCCGGGCGGGTCGGGGCGGCATCGCACGGATCACGCACTTCGACTCGAGCCTCCTTCCCGTGCAGATCGCGGGCGAGGTCAAGGGATTCGACGCGGCGGCGATCTTCGGCAGCAAGGAGGCGCGTCGCGGCACACCCCACGTCCTGTTCGCGATGGCGGCTGCGCGCGAGGCGGTCCGCGATTCACGTCTGGACATCGCTGCTGAGCCGAACGAGGTCGGTGTGCTGATCGCGTCAGGCATCGGAGGGCTCGAGGTCATCGAGAAGGCCACCCGCACGCTCGACACCGAAGGCCCGCGGCGGGTGTCGCCGTTCGCCGCGGCGATGGCGCTCGTCGACATGGCGCCCGGCATGGTCGCGATCGACCTCGGCGCGCGGGGACCGAACATGGCAGTCGTCAGTGCGTGCGCATCCGGAGCTGATGCCATCGGACAGGCGGCCAGCTGGATCCGGCAGGGCGATGTCGACGCCGTCCTCGCCGGTGGCACCGAGGCGGGCATCACGACGGTGGGTATCGCGATGTTCGCGGCGGCCCGCGCGCTGTCGACTCGCAACGACGATCCCGCGCACGCATCGCGTCCATTCGATCGCGACCGCGACGGCTTCGTCGCGGCTGAGGGTTCGGCCGTGCTCGTCCTCGAGGAGCGCGAGCATGCGCTGGCACGCGGCGCGACGATCTACGGCGAATTGCTCGGCTACGCGGCCGCTGCCGACGCATACCACATCACCGCGCCCGATCCGAGCGGCCAGGGCGCGGTTCGCTGCGTGCGCCGCGCGATCGAGCGAGCCGGCGTGCAGCCTGGCGACATCCAGTACATCAACGCACACGGCACCGGCACGGGGCTCAACGATCTCGCTGAGACCCGCGCCATCAAGGCGGTGTTCGGCGACGACGCGTACAGGATTCCCATCTCGTCGAGCAAGTCGATGACCGGCCACATGCTGGGCGCCGCGGGGGCATTCGAATCCATGGTGACGTTGCTCACGATGCGCGACAGCTTCATCCCGCCGACGATCAACCTCGACAACCCGGACCCCGAGTGCGACCTCGACTACGTGCCACTCGTCGGACGCGACGCCGATGTCCGCCTCGCCATGACGACGTCGTTCGGGTTCGGTGGGCACAACGCCTGTCTCGTCTTTGCGGGGGGACCGGATCCGCGGTGAGTGGCGCGTTCGACCTCGCCGTCATCGGTGGCGGGACGGCGGGGCTCGTTGCCGCGCAGACGGCGTTGGCACAGCGCAAGCGAGTGCTGCTGATCAGCGAGGGACCGCTCGGCGGGGAGTGCACGTGGAACGGCTGCGTTCCAAGCAAGGCACTGATCGAGGCTGCAGCCGTGTTTCACTCGGCCGCAACTGCAGGACGGTTCGGTGTGCGTGTCGGCGAGCTCAGCGTCGACTTCCCGGGCGTGATGGACCGAGTGCACGCTGTCATCGAGAACATCGCCCGCTACGAGGATGCGGCGCACCTCGAGGCTGACGGCGTGGTGGTGCGGCGCGGACGCGCGCGGTTCATCGACGCGCGGACGCTGCAGGTGGAGGATGAGCGGTTCACCGCCGAGCACGTGGTCGTGTGCACGGGAAGCCGCCCCGACATCCCCGCGATGGACGGTCTCGAGGGCGTCCCGTACCTGACCAACGAGACGATCTTCGCGCTCCGCGAGCAGCCACGGCATCTGCTCGTGCTCGGAGCCGGCGCCGTCGGGCTCGAGCTCGCGCAGGCATTCGCACGCCTCGGCACCGAGGTCGATGTGTTCGATGCCGCTTCAGTGCTCCTGCCACGCGAGGATCGGGACATCGCCACGGTCGCGCGTGCCATCCTCGAGTCCGAGGGCGTGCGACTCCACCTCGGGGCACTCGGCGCGCGCGTCGAGGCTGCCGCCGGCGGCATCACGCTGACGGTGCGTGATGCGTCAGGCGAGCGTCCGGTGCCCGGCGATCAGCTGCTCGTCGCGACCGGCAGGCGCCCGAACGTCGACGGCCTGGGGCTCGACACCATCGGCGCTCGCGTTGAGCGGCCCGGCATCGTCGTCGACGCGCATCTGCGCACCTCGGTCGGTGGCGTGTTCGCTGCGGGCGACGTCACGGGGACGCTGCCGTTCACACACATCGCCGCGTATCAGGGACGGCTGGCGGCTGCGAACGCCGTTGGCCGTGCGCGCGCCGCGTCGTACCGCGTCATCCCCTGGGTCATCTTCACGGATCCGGAGATCGCGCACGTCGGCCTCACCGAGCCGGAGGCGCGACACAAGCACGGCGATGCTGTGCGGGTCGTCTCGCTTCCGTTCACGGCGGTGGACCGCGCAGTCATCGCGGGCCGGACGCGCGGCCTCATCAAGGTCATCACGGCGACCAGGCCGATCCTGGGTGGCGCGGGCGGCGGACGTCTTGTGGGCGCGCACATCATCGGTCCCGGCGCGGGCGAGCTCATCCACGAGTTCGTGATCGGGATGCAGGTCAACGCTTTCAGCGGCCGGCTCGCGCAGGCGGTGCATGCGTATCCGGCCATGTCGGTCGGCGTGCAGCAGGCAGTCGCGCTCCTGTTCGAGCACGGTCGGGCGATCGCAGGTGCGTTGCGCGAGGATCTTCAGGCGGGAGATGGCGAACCGGCGTCAGCGCCCTCGCCCGAGAGCGTCAGTTGGGCGCCGACACCACCCCGTCGAGCGCTGCCTTGATGATCCCGTAGCACTCGCAGGCAACTCCTTCGAGGCCGACCCGGTCGACGATGGTCACGCGACCGCGGTGGTATCGAATGAGACCCGCTGCCTGCAGCAGGCCCGCCGACAGGGTCACCGTCGCGCGCCGGGACCCGAGCATCTGCCCGAGGAACTCGTGTGTGATGGGGAATGCATCCACACCGACCCGGTCGTGACTCATGAGCAACCACCGACTGAGACGCTCCTCATTGGAGTGCAGCCGGTTGCATGCCGCCGCCTGGGAGATCTGCCCGAAAAGCGCCTGCACGTATCGCTGGATGAGCCTCCGGAAAACCGGGAGATGGTCGAGCTCGGCGATGAAGGTGGTCGCATCCATGCGCAGCGTGCGTCCACCGACCTGCGAGATCGCGCGGACTGCGAGCGAGCCGCCGGCGACGAGCGGCACGCCGACCAGTCCCTCGTTGCCGATGGTGGCCACCTCCACGATGTTGCCGTCGGCGAGCGGTGTGACGAGCGAGATGACGCCGTCAATGGGGAAGTACACCGATCTGATCACCTGCCCAGGGTCGAAGAGCACCGTCTTCACCACGAGATGCGCCGGCCGCGTATGTGCCATCAGAGCATCGCGTTCCGCCGCCGGAAGAGCATGGAGGAGGTGGTTTCCCGCGATCGAGACGAGTGAGCTGCCGTCGGTACCCATTGACGATTTTGGAGGGTATCGCAGGTCCAGCACTGCGCGCAAATCCGCGTCACGGCGCTCGAGCGCCGGTGGATGCCGGAGGCCCCATGGGAGAATCGGGGCCCAGCCGATGTAGCTCAGGGGTAGAGCAACCGCCTTGTAAGCGGTTGGCCGGGAGTTCGAATCTCCCCATCGGCTCCGTCGGTTCCGAGCTCGCTACCGCGCTTCGATCTGGAGGTCGAACGCCGCCGAGGCGCGGCGCACACGTCGACCTTCAGCCCTCACACGGGCATCGATCGCGTGGGCGGAGCGCCCGGCGAGGAAGACCTCCTCGGCGGCAAGTGGCTCGACTGCCATGCGCGAGCGCCGACGGCTCCGGGTGGCGTCTTCGAGAAGGTCACGACGTCGTTCACGAGCGAGGTCCAGGAGAACGTTCGGATTCATCATGGGTCAAGCCTACGCGGCAATATGGACAGGATCCGTCCTATATAGTGGGAGGGATGGATCTGTCCTTTGCCCGGCTTCTGACCCTGCTGGAGCTGCTCCAGGTGTACCGGCAACTCAACGCTGCGGACATCGCGGAACGCCTCGAGGTCAGCCCCCGGACGGTACGGCGGTACATCACCGGGCTGCAGGACATGGGCATCCCGGTCGAGGCGGATCGCGGGCCTGCCGGCGGTTACCGTCTCCGCCGCGGGTTCAAGCTCCCCCCGCTCATGCTCACCAACGATGAGGCGCTCGTCATGGTCATCGGTCTGCTCGCAGCCCAGCGCCTCGGCCTCTCCGCATCGGGCTCCGCGATTCAGGGAGCACTCGCGAAGCTCGATCGATTACTGCCCGACACGCAACGCGCGCAGGTCCAGGCGATGCAGGAATTCGTCAGCCTTGGTCTGGAGCCGGTGTCCCGCGACCACGCCAATGCGGAGACCATCCTCGCGATGACATCGGCCGCCCGAGACGCGACGTCGATCCGTCTGGGGTATCGGTCTGCGGCGGGTGAGGTCACGCAACGTGTCGTCGATCCCTACGGTGTCGCGTTTCAGAGTGGGCACTGGTATGCCGTGACGTGGGACCACTTTCGCAACGCGATCAGGACGTTCCGCCTCGACCGCGTGCTCACGATGGAAATGACGCACGAGACGTTTCAGCGCCCCGAGCAGTTCGACGTCATCGAGCACATTCAGCGTGCGATCCGCGAGCTGCAGTACGACATCCGCTGTGCGGTGGTGCTGGACCTGCCGCTGGGGGAGGCACAGACGCGAGTGTCGCCGACGGACGGCACCGTCGAAGCAGTGGATGGGGGAACACTGCTGCGCTTCGGGGCCGATGACCTCGAGTGGGCGGCGTCGTACCTCGTTCGCCTCGAATGTGACCTTGTTGTGCTGGAGCCGCCGGGATTGCGCGTCGCGATGCGCACGATGGCGGCGCGTTTTCGCGCGGCGGCGCGGCCGCCACGGCGAGCT
>Ga0307373_10002533_pt1 | contig 32815 bp, 39 predicted proteins | sample OX2MG_FD_202534 | JGI IMG/M metagenome (GOLD analysis project Ga0307373, IMG submission 202534) | Soil microbial communities from Risofladan, Vaasa, Finland - OX-2 | ecosystem: Environmental > Terrestrial > Soil > Coastal area > Acid sulfate soil | place: Finland: Risofladan, Vaasa | collected...
ACGGCCGCAAGTCGAAGCAGCCGCCCAAGGAGGGCTCGTCCGGCTCGGACTCATCCTCCTCGGACTCCTCGTCCGGCTCGTCGTCGGGGTCGGACAGCGCCTCGAGCGGCGACTCCAAGAAGGCCGCCGAAGCGTAGATTCACTACGTGCGACGTAGTATGGTGGGGGCATGGCCAGCGACCCGCCGCTCCTGATCCTGACGAGCCTCGCGTCCGGGCCCAAGCACGGTCATGCGCTCCTCAAGGACATCGCGTCGTTCGCGGGCGTGCGGCTCGGGCCGGGAACGCTGTACGGGGCGATCACGCGGCTCGAGCAACGAGGGCTGATCGAGCCGCTCGGTCCCGACGAGCGGCGCCGGCCCTATCGCATCACCGCGGCGGGCTCCGAGTCGCTCGCCTCCTCGCTCGCCGGTCTGCGGCGCATCGTCGACGAAGGCAGCTCGCGGCTACGGGCGGCGAGGGCGTGAGCAGGCTCCTGCGCTGCTATCCGCCGGCGTGGCGGAAGCGCTACGGTGCCGAGCTGCTCGCCGTGCTCGAGGCGGAAGCGGAGGGCGGCCGGCTGCCGTGGCGGGCCAAGGTGAACGTCGTCTCGGCAGGGCTCGCCCAACGCGTTCGGAGCGCCGGGCTGGCCGGCGACGAGCTTCCGCCCGAGTCGCGTGTGCGGGCCGGTGTACTGCTCGTCCTCTCGGCGTGGGCTGCGTTCGTCGTCGCCGGCCTCGCCTTCGCGAAGACCGCCGAGCACTGGCAGGCCGTGACACCCCGTCGCGACCAGGGGCTGGCGGCCGTCGCCTACGACGCTGTCGTGCTGGCCGCCGGGCTCGGGAGCCTCGCCGTCCTTGCCGGCATCCTGCTTGCGGCGCGGCCGCTCGTTGCGTTCATGCAGGCGGGCGGCTGGCGGCAGATCCGCCGGCCCGTTCTGCGCGCGCTTGCCAGCAGCGGCGCGACCGCTGCCGCCTTGTCCGCCGTCGTCACCTTCTGGGCGCGCCACCTGACGGCGGCGCAGCGAAACGGCGGCGACCGTCTCTACATGTACGTCTTCCTGCTCGTCGCCGCCGGCATCGCCGGCTCGATCGCACTCTGGACGCAGGCCGCCGTCGTGACGGCGTGGCGGCTCGCACTCGCCCGCGCGACGCTCCGCGGCGAGACGTTCCTCGCGGGCGGGGTGACGCTGACGATGGGCGCGATGACCGTGGCAGCGACGACCTGGTGGGTGGCCGTCGCCGCTGCGGCGCCCGCCTTCTTCGGCAGCGCTTTGCCGCTGCGGCTCCTTGGGTTGACGCTCGCGATGGTCGTGGCGACCGCACTCGCCTCGGCAGGCACCGTACGCGCGGTGCGCGCCGCTTCCGCGTGAGTCGCTGAGTCCAGGCGGCGCGGCCGGCCGTCGTGGCCGCGGTATGGTGCCCGGCCGTGTCTCGTCTCCGCCTCCACTACCTGCCGGGGACCGCGTCGATGGCCCCGCACGCCGCGCTCGCCGAGATCGGCGTGCCCTACGAGCTCGTGCGTGTCGTCCGCGACGAGACGGGCAAGAGCTCGGACGACTACCTCGCGCTCAATCCGTCGGGCCTCGTCCCGACGCTCGAGGACGGCGATCTCGTACTGACCGAGTCGGCGGCGATCCTGCTCCACCTCGCAGACCGCTTTCCCGACGCCGCGCTCGTGCCCGAGGTCGGGACGGCGGAGCGATCCGAGGTCTACCGCTCCCTGATCTTCCTCACGAACACGCTGCAGCCCTGTCTGCTGCACATGTTCTACCCCGAGCGCTACGGCACCGCAGGCGTACAGGAGATCGCCGTCGCGGCGGCGCAGGAGCACTTCGCGCGACTCGACGCGCGACTCGAGGGCCGAAGCTGGCTCGCCGGCGACCGCCGGTCGGTGGCCGACCTCTTCCTGTTCATGGTCACGCGCTGGGGCCGGCGCCTCGAGCCGCCTGCGTGGGACCGCCCGAACCTGCGCGCGCACTTCCTGCGGGCGCTCGCGTTGCCGGGCGTGCGCAGGATGGTGGACGAGCAGGAGCTCGAGCTGCCGCCGTTCGCCGAGTAGCGCGCGCAGCCGCTTTACCAGGGGCGGCGCACGCGCCTGCGGCCCTGCAGGAGCTCGAGCGCGACCAGCAGGACGACCGCGCCCGCGACCGAGAGCAGGAACGGCCCCAGGTGCCAGCCGAGCCGAACCTTGTGACCGAGCGCCGCATCGCCGATCAGGCCGCCGAGAAAGGCGCCGACCATGCCGACCGCGATCGTCGGGAGGCAGCCGATCGCCTGCCTCCCGGGCGTCACGGCGCGGGCGACGATCCCCGCGACGAGCCCGAAGCACAGGAACGAGAAGAGCCCCACCGGGCGAGGTTACTGCAGGGGGTGACCGGCGACGCAGCCGGGGGCGAACGGCCCGGCCGGAAGCTGCGGCGCGGACTTGCCGAGGAACATGGCAATCGTCGCCGGGTTGTCCTCGCTCGGGCTGCCCGTGCCGTTGCCGCCGAGATCCCCGCCGAGCCGGCAGTGCAGCGTGCTGCCGGCCGACGAGCGGAACTTCAGCCAGCCGAGCTGCACGAGCTGGCTCGCCGTGAGGTCGGTCGTCAGAGGCTTCGCCAGACCGGCGCCGTCGAAGGGGAGGCTGGCGAGCGTTCCGATCGACGTGAACTTCGCGGCCACCGCGTCGATCACCGCCTGCTGGCGCGCTCCGCGCGTGATGTCGTTCTCGGCCGGGTTGAGCATGTTCTCGCGGATCCGCGAGTAGATCAGCGCCCGCTCGCCGCTCATGTGCTGGGGGCCCTTCGCAAAGCGCCAGCCCGGCCACTTGTCGCACTGCGTCTGCGTTGCGTACGGGCAGTCGAACCGGTTCGAACGGATCGGCTTGGGGACATTGATCGTGATCCCGCCGAGTGCGTCGATCAGGTCCCTGAAGTCGCCGAAGTTGACGACCACCACGTGATTGATGTCGAGGCCTGTGAACTGGGCGATGGTCTTGATCGCGAGCGCCGGGCCGCCGATCTGGAACGCGGCGTTGATCTTCTGCGTCGGGTAGCCGGGGATCGGCACCTGCAGGTCGCGCGGGATCGACAGATAGTAGAGACGCTGATGCGCCGGATCGGTGCGCAGGAGCATGATCGAGTCGGAGTGGCGATCGCCCAGGCGGCCCGCGATGTTCGCGTTGTCGGTGCCGAGCATGAGGACGATCGTCGAGTGCGAGAGCAGCAGGCCGCTCTGCGGGGTAAGCGCAGCCTTCGCGCCCGGGTCGAGCCGCTTGTTCGCGTCCGAGACGCCGTTCGAGAACGAGCTGTAGCTGGCGACCGCCCACACGACGAAGAGCACAAGGAGGGCCGCCGCGCCGAGCGCGGTACGCCGCCGCCAGCGGGGCCGGCGGCCGCTGCGGCGCGCGCCCGGCCCGCGATAGACGCGACTCCCGGGGGCCTTCCCGCCGCCGCCGGCGCGTCCCTTGCGCCCGGCCGGGGGTGCCGCCGGGACGCTCCCCTTGGCGCGGCCGCCTCGATAGATGCGGTACGGCTTCTCGTCCGGCGCCACTGCGCGGGTTACGTTACCCACGGGAGATGAGCACCACGCGTGTCATCGGCGTCGACCTCGGCGGGACCAAGATCCTCGCGGGGGTGATCGACGGTGGTCGCGTGCTCGAAACGGTCGAGCAGCCGACGCCCACCACGTCGCAGGAGGCGCTGCTCGACGGCGTCGCCGCGGCGGTGCGCGAGCTGCCACTCGAGGGCGTCTCGGCGGTGGGATTCGGCATCCCATCCCGTTTCGACTACCGGACCGGCCAGGCGCTCGGAGCCGTCAACATTCCGCTGGGGCAGGTCGACTTCGCCGGCGAGCTGGAGCGCCGCCTCGGCCTGCCGGTCGGGGTCGAGAACGACGCCAGTTGTGCCGCCTACGGCGAGCACGTGCACGGAGCGGGGCGGGGCACCTCGTACTTCGGCACGCTCACGCTCGGCACCGGAGTCGGCGGGGGGATCATCTTCGCGGGAAAGCTGCTCCATGCGTGGACCGAGCTCGGGCACATGGTGATCGTCGCCGACGGCGAGCCGTGCCAGGGCGCATGCTCAGGGCGGGGCCACGTCGAGGCCTACTGCTCGGGCACAGCAGCGACCAAGCTCGCGCGCGAAGCGATCGGGCCGCAGGCGACAGCGCACGACCTCGTCGAGTCCCACCATCCCGCTCTCGCGTCCATCGGTCACTATCTCGGCGTCGCGATCGGCTCGCTCGTCAACATCTTCGGGCTCGAGCGGATTGCAATCGGCGGCGGGTTCGGCGTCGCGGCGTTCGAACAGCTGCTGCCGGCGGCGCGCATGGCGGTTCTGCGCGAGGTGCTCGGAGACGGCGGGCGAGACCTCCAGATCGAGTGTGCCGAGCTCGGTGAGGCGGCCGGGATGATCGGCGCCGGCCTCGTGGCGCTCGAGGCTCGCTAGTGCTCTCGATCTGCGCGACGCCGATCGGGAATCTCGACGACATCACGCTGCGGGTGCTCGCCGAGCTCCGCGATGCCGACGTCGTGCTCGCCGAGGACACGCGCCACACGCGCGGCCTGCTCGAGCGGCACGGGATCCGGGCGCGGCTCGTGTCCTACCACGAGCACAACGAGGCGGCACGCGTCGCGGAGTTTCTGCCGCGGCTCGAGGCAGGCGAGCGGATCGCACTCGTCACCGATGCGGGGATGCCGGCGGTCTCCGATCCCGGCGCGCGAATCGTGTGCGCCGCGCTCGACGCAGGCGTCGAGGTGACGGTGCTGCCGGGGCCTTCGGCGGTCGAGACGGCGCTCGTTGCCAGCGGGCTTGCCTGTGGGCGCTACGCCTTCGTCGGTTTCCTGCCGCGGAAGGCGGGGGAGCGCGATGCACTCTGGCGCGAGACGGCGGCCTGGTGCGCCACGGTGGTGGCCTTCGAGTCGCCCCGGCGCTTGCCCGCGTCGTTGCGCTCGCTCGCCGCGTTCGACCCGGAGCGCGAGGTTGCGGTGTGCCGCGAGCTGACGAAGCGCTTCGAGGAGGTCGTGCGGGGGTCGGCCGCCGAGGTCGCCGCGCGCTTCGCCGAGCCGCCGAAGGGCGAGATCACGCTCGTGCTCGGCCCGGGCGACGCGGTCTCCGATCCGGCCGTCGCGCGTGAGGCCGTGGCCGACCTTGTCGCCGCCGGGACGCCACGGCGCGTTGCCGCGGATGTCGTCGCGCGGCTGACTGACACGCCGCGCAACGAACTCTACCGAGCCTCTCTGTAACAACTCTGTAATCTCGTTTGACAACAGCGAGTCGCCGCCCCTACCGTTGTCTGAACGTTCTCCGTCCAGACAACAAAGGTGGGATCGATGCTCCGATCGCTCGTCGCGGCCGTGCTGGCCGCTCTCGTTCTCGTCTCCGCTGCGCAAGCGTGGACATGGCCCGCGCACGGCGCCGTTCTGCAGGCGTTCGTCTTCGACCCGGCACATCCGTATGCGGCCGGCCAGCATCGCGGCATCGACATCGGCGGCGACCCGGGCTCGCCTGTCCTCGCGCCGGGCTCCGGCACCGTGACCTTTGCCGGCTCGGTGCCGTCCTCGGGGCGCACCGTCACGATCGAGACCGCCGACGGCTACTCGGTGACGCTCACTCATCTCGGGACGGTCGACGTCACGAAGGGGGCCGCGGTCGCCGAGGGCGCCGCCGTCGGCACGATCGGCCCGAGCGGCAATCCGGAAGTCGCCGAGCCCTATGTGCACCTCGGCGTGCGCCGCACCGCCGAGGCGCAGGGTTACGTCGACCCGCTCACGCTGCTGCCCGGCGCGATCGTCGATCCTGCGCCGCCGGCTGCGGCTCCCGTTGCACCGCCCGCAGACCCGGCGCCCGAGCCGGCTCCGGCTCCGCCCGCGGCCGACCCGGCGCCCGCGCCCGTGGGTGCGACTGTGCCGGCACACGCACCTGCGTCCGCCCCCGTGCCCGAGCCGGCAGCCGGTCCTGTGCCCGACCCTGTCGCTGCGCCCGGTCCCGTGCCGGTCGGTGCGCCCGATCCTGCGCCCGACCCTGTCGCTGTGCCCGAGCCCGTTCCGGTCGCTGCGTCCGGTCCGGCGATCGCAGCCGCTCCCGGGCCGGCGACGGCGGCGACGGTGCCTGTCGAGGAGAACCCGACCACGGTTCCTGACGCGCCGCCCGGGCCGGTCGCGCCGCCGGCGAGCGCACGTGATCGGGAGATCGACGTGTCCGTTGCCCACGTCGAGCCCGCGCCGGCGTCGGTGGCGGGTGCGGGCGCACTCCGGCGTGTCGTCGCGGGCACGGCGGTGGGGCTGCCGACGCGCGAGGCGACGCATCCGGGTAGCCGACCGGAGTTCGCCGGGGCGTCGCCGCTGAGCGCCGCCGCGGCGCGGGCCGTTGCCCTGCATCGGCCGGCGCTCCCGGCCCGCGTGGTCGCCGTCGCGTCCGAACCGCGGGAAGGCGGCGTGCGGCGGGTTGCAGCTCTGCACCGGTCGCCGCACGCGACGCCGCCGCCTCGACCCGCTGCAACGGCCGACAGCTCGAACGGTGGCGGCTACGCCGTGGGTCTCGCGCTCGTCCTCGCCTGCGGGCTGTGCGCAGCAGGGGCGTTCGCGGTCCGGCGAAAGGCCGCGCCTATCATGGGCGCCGATGCGTTTCTACGTCACCACACCGATCTACTACGTGAACGACAAGCCGCACATCGGGCATGCGTACACGACGATCGCCGCCGACATCCTCGCGCGGCACCATCGTCAGCGCGGCGAGGAGACCTTCTTCCTCACCGGTGTGGACGAGCACGCCACCAAGGTCTGGCGCGTCGCGGAGGAACAGGGACTGTCGGCTCAGGAGTACGTGGACCGGATCGCCGAGGCGTGGCGCGGCCTGCCGCCGAGGCTGAACGCGGACACCGACTTCTTCATGCGCACGAGCGACGAGGGCCACAAGGTCTTCGTGCGCGAGTTCCTCCAGCGCATCTACGACAACGGCGATGTCTACGAGGACATCTACGCGGGCCTCTACTGCGTCGGCTGCGAAGCCTTCAAGACCGAGGACGAGCTCGTCGACGGCAAGTGCCCGCTGCACGACACGGTGCCCGAGTGGATCGAGGAGAAGAACTACTTCTTCCGCCTGTCCGCCTACGAGGACAGGCTGCTCGACCTCTTCGAGGCCCGTCCCGACTTCGTCCAGCCGCCGTTTCGCTTCAACGAGGTGAAGAGCTTCGTCTCCGGTGGCCTTCGGGACTTCTCGATCAGCCGCGCCGGCCAGCCGTGGGGCATTCCGCTGCCGTGGGACGAGGGGCAGGTCGCCTACGTCTGGGCGGACGCGCTCGTCAACTATCTGAGTGCGCTCACGTACGCGCGGCCGGGCGAGGACCTCCGCGAGGCGTTCTGGCCCGAGGTCCACCACTTGATGGCGCAGGACATCCTCCGCTTTCATTGCGTCTACTGGCCGGCGATGCTCCTGTCGGCCGGGTACGAGGTGCCGAAGCAGATCTTCATCCACGGCTACCTGCTGCTCGACGAGCTGAAGATCTCGAAGTCGCTCGGGAACGCGATCGACCCGCTCGAGCTGATCGATATCTACGGCGCCGACGCGCTGCGCTTCTGGTGCGCCCGCGCGGTCACCTTCGGGCAGGACGGCAGCGCGTCGCTCTCGGGCATCGCCGAGCGCTACGAGCGCGAGCTCGGCAACGACCTCGGCAACCTGCTCTCGCGCACGACGGCGATGATCGCGCGCTACCGCGACGGTGCCATTCCCGGCGGCCCGCACGGCTCGAGCGAGCTCGCGGCGACGATCGCTTCGATCCGCGGGCAGGTTCCCGCCGATCTCGACGGCTTCGACATCACCGGGGCGATCGATCGCATCTGGCTGCTCGTGCGCGACCTGAACCGCTACGTGACCGACCACGTCCCGTGGACGCTTGCCAAGGACGAGTCGAAAGCGGCCGAGCTCGACCAGGTGCTGTACGACCTCGCCGACGGCCTCCGAGTCTGCGCCGTTGCCCTGTGGGCGTACCTGCCGGAGACGTCGCCGAAGATCCTCGAGGCGCTCGGCCAGCCGCTTGCGTACGACTGGGAGCTGGTCGAGTACGGCAAGCTCTCGCCGGCGACCGGAATCGCGGCGTCCCCGCCGCTCTTCCCGCGGCTCGAGCCGACCTCGCCGTGATCGACACGCACGCGCACCTCGGCGACGACGCGCCCGAGGTGCTCGCGCGCGCCCGGGCCGCTGGGGTCACGCGCGTGATCGACGTCGCCACCACGATCGCCGCCGCCCGAGCGACGCTCGCGCGGGCCGAGCAGCACGAGGGCGTCTACGCGTGCCTCGGGGTGCACCCGCACGAGGCGGGCGACGCAGGTGAGATCGACGAGTTGCGCGACCTGCTCGCGCACCCGAGGGCGGTGGCAGTGGGGGAGACGGGGCTCGACTACTACCGCGACTACGCACCTCGGAACGCACAAGCACTGTTGTTCGAGCAGCAGCTCGCGCTTGCGCGCGAGCTAGAGAAGCCGGTCGTGATCCACACGCGGGCGGCCGACGACGACACCCGCGAACGGCTGCTCGCGCACGACGGGACGGTGATCCTGCACTGCTTCTCGTCGCCGGCCCTGCTCGACGCTGCAATCGAGCGCGGCTGGTACGTCTCGTTCGCCGGCAACGTCACCTACAAGAACGCCGGCGACCTGCGCGCCGCCGCCCGCCGCGTGCCCGCCGACCGCCTGCTGGCGGAGACCGACTGTCCGTATCTCGCGCCGCAGCCCGTGCGCGGCAGGCGCAACGAGCCGGCGTACGTCGCGCACACCTACGACCTGCTCGCCGAGCTGCACGGCAATTCGATCCGCGACCAGATCATGCGCAACGCCGAGGCGGTGTTCGGGCTGTGAGCGTGAGCCCGCGCAAGTCACTCGGCCAGCACTTCCTCGTCGACGACAACATCCTCGGCGTCATCGAACGTCTGGCGGAGCTCGATGCCGCCGACGTCGTCCTCGAGGTCGGGCCCGGGCTCGGCGTCCTCACACGGTTCCTCGCCGAGCGCGTCGCCTGGGTGCACGCGGTCGAAGTCGACCAGCGGCTCGCTCCGAGCCTCGACGGCATTGTGCGCACGACGGTGCACTGGGGCGACGCAATGCGCCTGGACATCCCACGCCTCGATCCGTCCCCGCACAAGATCGTCGCGAACCTGCCCTACAACGTCGCGACGCCCTTCGTCGCCGAGAGCCTCACGCTCGAGCAGATCGACCGCTGGTGCGTGATGGTTCAGCGCGAGGTTGCAGACCGCTTCTTCGCACGACCCTCGACGAAAGCGTACGGCGCGGTCTCGGTGCTCGTGCAGCTCGCCACCGAGCGCACCGGTTTCCATCCCGTCTCGAGAGAGGTGTTCAGGCCGAGGCCGAATGTGGAATCGGCGCTCGTCGGGTTTCGCAGGATCGCCCCCGGCGCGCCGATGTCCGTCAAGCGGATCGTCGAGGCCGCGTTCGGCCACCGGCGAAAGACGCTCGCGAACTCGATCGCACTGTCGGGCCTCTTCCCGCGCGAGCGGGCGGTCGACGCGCTCTCTGCGATCGGTCGTGAGCCGGCTGTGCGCGCCGAAGAGCTCGAGCCCCAGGAGTTCGTCGAGCTCGCGGGAGCACTCGGGTGATCGGGGCCGCGCCGGCGAAGATCAACCTCGCACTGGTTGTGGGGCCGTGTCGTCACGACGGCAAGCATGAGGTCGAGACGGTCTACCAGCGGGTCGACCTCGGCGACCGCGTCACGGTGAAGCCGGCCGGTCGGACGGTGGTCGAGGGGTTTGCGGAGGACACGATCGTCCGCTCTGCGCTGGCCGCGCTGGCCGCTCCGCACGGCTGGCACGTGCGGATCGAGAAGCACACGCCGGTCGCGGCGGGCCTCGGCGGCGGCAGCTCCGACGCGGCGACCGCGTTGCGGCTCGCGAACGCCCAGCTCGCGCAACCGCGGACGCCGGAGGAACTGCACCAGCTCGCAGCGCACCTCGGCGCCGACGTGCCGTTCTTCCTGCGCGACGGCCCGCAGCTCGGCACGGGCGACGGCACCGTGCTCGAGCCAATCGACCTACCGCAGGACTTCGTCGTGCTGTTGCTCTTGCCGAAGGGTGCGACGAAGCTGTCGACCGCCGAGGTCTACGCGGCCTTCGAGGAACGCGGCGGTGAGCAGGGCTACGACGAGCGCGTCGCCGCGCTGCGAGCGGCGCTGGCCGCCGTGCGCAGGCCGCGCGATCTTGTGGCGCTGCCGCCGAACGACCTTGTCTCATCACCGCTCGTTGACGAGCTCACCGCAGGAGGTGCGTTCCGCGCCGACGTCAGCGGTGCCGGACCGGCCCTCTACGGCCTCTATCACCGCACCGCCGACGCCGAGCGCGCAGCCCGGGCGCTTCGCCGCCTCGGGCGTATCTGGATCACCGTTCCAGCGTGGTACGGTTGACCGGCATGTTCGAGTCGCACGCGATCGAACACGGTTCAACCCGGTCAGGCCGCTGGTTGCGCGGGCGGCGCTTTCGCCTCACGCTCTGGATCGCGGCCATCGAGGGCCTGCTCTACCTGTTCGGCGCGCTGCACTGGTGGGCCGCCGTCGCGATCGCCGCGATCGCCGTCGGATTCTGGTGGTTCGCGGGCCGCAGCAGCCGCTCCGACCTGGTGCGCCAGTTCGCGTGGATCTTCGCGGCGTCGCAGCTGCTCGTCCTCTGCGTGCCGATTGCGCTCGCGCTCGTCAAGGCGGTTGCGATAGTCGTGATCGTGCTGATCGCGATTGCCGCGCTCGTCTTCCTCATCACCGAGCGCCCGTAAACTGCAGCCGTAGTGGGGCGTAGCCAAGCGGTAAGGCAGCGGGTTTTGGTCCCGCGATCCCAGGTTCGAATCCTGGCGCCCCAGCCATCTCACTGACGCCGCCCATGCCAGATACGCCGCTCGCAGCTCTCGTCATGGCCGGAGGCCTCGGCACCCGGATGCGTTCGGCTGTGCCGAAGCACTTCCACGAGCTCCTCGGTCGCCGCATGGTCGACTGGATCATCGAGACCGGCCGCGAGACCGGCGCCGACCCCGTGGTCGTCGTCGCCTCGCCGGCTGCGCGCGACGAGTTCGCGGCGAGCGCCGTCGCGGTCGCGATCCAGGAGACGCCGCGCGGCACCGGCGACGCCGTCCGCTGCGCTCAGGCTGCGCTTGCGGGGCACGACGGCGACGTGCTCGTGTTGTCGGGCGATACGCCGCTCTTGACCGCCGCCCTGCTGGCGGAGCTCGTCGAGACCCATCATCGCGAGGACGCGGTGGCCACCATCCTGAGCGCTGAGCCACCCGATCCACGCGTCTACGGACGGATCGTCCGCGGCCCGGATGGATCGGTGCTGCGCATCGTCGAAGGCACCGACGCGAACGAGGAGGAGCAGCGGATCCGCGAGATCAACTCGTCGATCTACGTCTTCCGCTCGGATGCGCTCTGGCCCGCCCTCGAGCGGATCCAGCCTCACAACGTGCAGGGCGAGCTGTACCTCACCGACGTGATCGAGATCCTCGTCGCGAGCGGCGGCAAGGTGGCCGCGCACATCGCTGCCGACTCGCGGCAGGCGGACGGTGTCAACACCCGGGTCGAGCTGGCCCGCGCCGCGGGCGTGCTGCGCGAGCGGATCAACGAGGCCCACATGCTCGCAGGGGTGACGATCGTCGATCCGCAGACAACCTGGATCGAACCGACCGTGAAGATCGAGCCCGACGTGACGATCCATCCGTTTTCGATCCTGCGCGGCGCGACGCGGGTCGCCACGGGCGCGGAAATCGGCGCGAACACCGTCATGATCGACGCACACATCGGATCGAGGGCGACGGTGGGGCCGTTCTGTTACCTTCGCCCTGGAACGGTCCTCGGCGAGTCTTCCAAGGCAGGCACCTTCGTGGAGATCAAGAACTCACGCATCGGCGACCGCACCAAGGTGCCCCACCTCTCGTACATCGGCGACGCCGAGATCGGCGACGACACGAACGTCGGTGCCGGCGCGATCACCGCGAACTTCCCGCATCAGCCGGGTCAGCCCAAGGGCCGCACCAAGATCGGCAGCAACGTCAGGACCGGTATCCACAATGGTTTTGTCGCGCCGCTACAGGTAGGTGACGGGGCATGGATCGCCGCCGGCTCGGTCATAACGAAGGATGTCCCCGCCGACGCACTGGGGATTGCCCGTCCACGCCAGGAGAACAAGGAGGGCTATGCAGCGCGGCAGCGGAACCTCTGAGCTCGTCCTTCCGGGTCTCGAGGGGCCGGCGATCGTGACCGAGCAGAAGCCGGGCCACTGGATCGAGCGCGGGCCGCAAAAACGGCTGATGGTGTTCTCGGGCCGCTCGCACTCCGACCTCGCAACGCGGATTGCAGAGCAGCTCGGCGTCCAGCTCGGCGAGGTCGAGCTGAGCACGTTCGCAAACGGCGAGACGTATTGCCGCTTCGACGAGTCGATCCGCGGCGCCGACATCTTCATCGTCCAGACGGGCTGCGAGCCCGTCGACCGGAACATGATGGAGCTGCTCTTCATGATCCAGGCGGCGAAGCTCGCGTCCGCGAAGCGGATCACCGCTGTGATCCCGCTGTTCCCCTACGCGCGCCAGGACCGCAAGGCAAAGCCGCGCGAGCCGATCTCCGCTCGTCTCGTCGCCGACATGCTCCAGCTCGCCGGCGCCGACCGTGTGCTGACGATGGACCTGCATGCCGGCCAGATCCAGGGCTTCTTCACGATCCCGGTCGACCACATGACCGCGGTGCCGCTGTTCGCACGTCATTTTCGCGATCTCGGCCTCACGGGCGAGGGCATCGTGTCGGTCTCCCCGGATGCGGGCCGTGCCAAGCAGGCCGTGCGCTTCGCGGAGATGCTCGACGCCGACTTCGCGCTGATGCACAAGTCGCGCCCAGCGCACGACGTCGTCGAAGTCACAGAAGTGACGGGCCGTGTGCGCGGCAAGACGGCGATCCTCGGCGACGATGTGATCATGACCGGCGGCACGCTGCTTGCCAACGTGAAGGCCCTGAAGGAGCACGGCGTCGAGGACGTCTGGGTCTTCGCGACTCACGGCCTCTTCTGCGGCAACGCGCTGGAGAAGTTCGACAAGTCCGAGATCCAGGGGATTGTGGTGACCGACACCGTCCCGATCGACCCGCTCGCAAAGCCCGACAAGATGACCGTGTTGCCGGTCGCGCCGCTGCTTGCCGAGACGATCATGAACGTCTTCGCCGACGACTCCGTCTCGGCGATCTTCGGCGGCGAGAACCAGCTCTTTTAGGTCGGGAGGGAACCTTCTCGGTTTCCCTCCCGAGACCCTCCGTTCCCGGGCGCGTGCCATCGCCGGCCGCACCTGGCCTCACCGCCGGTGCGACGAGATCAAGGAGTTGTGAGCGGCAGCGTCAGTGAGCGATAATCCTCGACGAGCGTGTAGCCACTCTCCGCGTAGAGACGCAGTGCGGGCTCATTGTCGTTCTCAGTCTGTAAGACCAGTCGCAAGGCGCCTGCCGCAATCGCAGCCGTGCGCAGGGAGTCGAGGAGCGCACGACCGACGCCCAGGCGGCGCTGGTGCGGCAAGACGAACAAGTCTCTGATCTGCCAGAAGTGGCCGAGCCGCAGCGACGCCGGAACTTCCATCGTGATCGCAAAGCCGACGAACTGGCCCTTGTCTGCTGCAACGAATGCTCTGAAGCGGCTGCTCGCGAGGTTCCGTTCTAGCCACGTGGCCGATCGTGCGGCATCAGGAGCCTCGCCGTAATGCGCACGATATTGCTCGAAGATCTCGGCCAGCTCTTCGATCTCTCTTCGTGTCGGTGCAGTCAGAGTTCGAACAGAGATTGGGCCGCCGGATGCCGAAGGTTCGACGGCAGCGTCGCGCGTCACGCTGTATCCGAGTGCCAACCCGTTACGGAGGCCTCCTCCACCGGCATGGGGGGACACTAACCGAGCACTCAGGGTGCTGTGAGACTCGGAACCTGGCCCAGGCGAGCGACACGTCAGCGGACCCGTCCGGTAAAGATCGCCCACACCCCGCGCAGGCGATGTTGAGCTCGCCAGGTCGGCGAGACACGCATAGGCGCCTGATTGACGGCCCGCGGAGGGAAACCGCAGGTTTCCCTCCGCGATCTCGCTACACTGCGCCGTCGTGGCGGGAGAGCGTGTCAAGCTGATGGTCCAGAACCGTGCCGTGCTCGGCTCGGCCGAGTCGCGGCGCCTGCGGCGCCACGGGGTCATCCCGGGCATCCTCTACGGCCGTGAGCAGCCGGTTCCGATCGCGATCCCCGAGCGCGACCTGCGCACGGCACTGACGAGCAAGGGTGGCCTGAACGCCGTGCTCGACGTGATCGTCGAAGGCGGCAAGACCCATTCCTCGGTGCTGAAGGAGTTCCAGCAGGATCCCGTGCGCGGCCTGATCACGCACGTCGACCTGCAGGAAGTCCGCCTCGACCAGCCGATCCACGCGACCGTGCCGTTGCACCTGCACGGGGAGCCCGTCGGCGTCAAGGAGGGCGGCGTGCTCTCGCAGGTCACGAACGAGCTGAACGTCGAGGCCCTGCCGATGGAGGTGCCCGAGCACATCGAGGTCGACGTCTCCGAGCTCAAGATCGGCGACTCGTTCCGCCTGTCGGCGCTTGCTGTGCCGGCCGGTGTGACGCTCCTCGACGATCTCGAGGAGACGGTGCTGGCCACGGTCACACAGCCGACCCGGGTCGAAGAGCCCGAGACGGCCGCCGAGGGTGAGGCCGCCGAGGGCGAGACGCCTGCAGCGCAGGACGCCGGGGCCGCCGAAGGCGGTGCCGACGCCGATTCCGGCGAGAGCGCCGAGCCCGGCCCCGACGAGGGCTAGGCGCTTCGGTGCGGCTCTGGCCGCGTCGCAACGGCACCTCCTACGACCTGCTCGTCGCGGGGCTCGGCAACCCGGGCCGTGAGTACGCGCGCAACCGGCACAACATCGGTTTTCTCGTCGTCGACGAGCTCGCACGGCGACACGACGGCTCGTGGCGGGAGAAGTTCAACGGGCAGCTGGCGGAGGTGCGCATCGACGGGCACCGGGTCGCCCTGCTGAAGCCCGAGACGTTCATGAACGACTCGGGCCGCTCCGTGCAGGCGGCGATGCGGTTCTTCAAGCTCGAACCCGACACGGTGCTCGTCGTTCACGACGACAGCGACCTCGAGCTCGGGCGCCTGCAGGCCCGGCTCGGCGGCGGCCTCGCAGGCCACAACGGCATTCGCTCGGTCGCCGCCCACCTCGGCACACCCGACTTCCTGCGCCTCCGCGTCGGCGTGGGGCGGCCCGGGCGCGGCGACCCCCGGCCGCTCGCCGACTGGGTGCTCACCGACTTCACCGCGGACGAGGACCCGGACGGCCTCGTCCGCAAGGCGGTGGCCGCCGTCGAGGTGCTCGATGCGGACGGTCTCGAGGCTGCGCAGCGGGCCGTCAACAGCAAACGTTCGTAACACTCCGCACACAAATTCGGAAAGTCCCGAAGTGCAGCGGAAACGCGCTTCAGCCGGTGGAGAAGCCCACCTGGCCCGGGAGACGCGACCCCACTCGGACTACCCCTTTAGAGTGACGCCACATCCCTCGAAAGGGTGATAGTAGGGCCGAGTCCGGGGTGCTGAACTGCGCCGGCCAACGACAGCCAGGCGCGTTTTCCTTTTCGGCGCGCCGCCCCTGCCGAAGGGACCTCTCCGATGACCCTACGCATCCGCCTTGCGCTGCTCTGCCTCATCGTTCTCGCGGTCGTCTTCGCACGTGCAGGCGGAGCGCCCGCCGCGCAGCTGCGGACGAGCCATGCCACCGCTGTCGCGCACGAGCAGGCGAAGGTCGTCTCGTTCGCCCGCCATTTCCTCGGCGTTCCGTATGTCTACGGCGGCACCTCGCCCCGGAGCGGTTTCGACTGCTCCGGCTTTACGCGCTTCGTCTACGCGCACTTCGGGATCTCGCTGCCCCACTACTCGGGCGCGCAGTTCGATCGCGGCCGAGTCGTCTCGAGGGCAGGGCTTCGTCCGGGCGATCTCGTCTTCTTCGACGGCCTCGGGCACGTTGGGCTCTACATCGGCCACGGACTGTTCATCCACGCTCCGCACAGCGGCACGCGCGTGCAGATCGACTCGCTCGACGGCTCGTACGGCGCCCTCTACGACGGCGCGCGAAGGCTCTTCTGAGCTGTTCCCTGATCGTTGTGAGGAACAGCCGGCGGATGTTCGACCCGCACGGCCACTGAGCCGGAACGTACGATGGCGACCCGGCCGGACGCCTCGTTCGGCCAATCGTCATGGACCGGCCTGTTCTCTACACCCTCGTCGAACGCCTTCGCGCGGAGGAGCGGCTCCAGCAGCTCGCCGCCGCGTTGCCCGCGCGCGCGCGCGTTTCCGAGCCGGTTCTGCCGCTCGTCGTCGCGGCCCTGCACGACGAGCTCGGGCGCGGTCTCGTCGTGCTGCTGCCGGAGGACGCCGACGCGCGCGACGTGGCCGAAGCGGCATCGTGGTTCCTCGGCGAGGACGGCGTGGCGCTCTTCCCGTCGCGTGGCGTGCACTCCGGCTCGGGGCTCGAGCCCCCACCGCACCTGGTCGGCGAGCGGGCTCGCGCGCTCGCCGTGCTCGAGCGGGGCGGGCTCGTGTGCGCCTCGGCGACCGCCGTCGCGGAGGGCATTCCGCCGGCGTCGGAGCGGCCCGCGGCGCTCCGCCTCGCGCCCGGCGACGAGCCGGGCATCGACGCGATCGCGAGGCAGCTCGCCTCGGCCGGGTACGAACGGGTCGAGCGCGTCGAGGAACGCGGACAGTTCGCCGTGCGGGGCGGGCTCGTCGACGTGTTCGCGACCACCGGCCGGGAGCCCCTGCGCGTCGAGCTCTTCGGCGACGAGATCGAGCAGATTCGTGCGTTCTCTCCCTTCACGCAACGGGCGCTGCGCCACGTGACGGAGGCGACCATCTATGCGGCGGTCGAGCGGCGGCGCGAGCTCGTCGAGATCGACCTCGGGCCCGACGAGGGCGAGGAGGAGCGGCCGCGCGGCGAGCCATCCGACCTCGTCCCGGCCCTCGACCGCGCGCCCGACGTCGTGTGGTCGGCCGACGAGGTGCGCGCCGTGTGGGCCGAGGAAGGGCTCGTGCCGGTCGAGCTCCGCGGCACCACCGAGCTCTCGCCGCTTCCGCAAGGCCAGCCGTTCTCGTTCGACGCGCAGCGGCCCGCGCTCGCCGCGCGCGGTCTTGCGGAGGCGGAGAACGAGCTCGGCGGCCTGCTTCGCCAGGAGCTCGACGTGGTCGTCGCCTTTCCGCATCGCGGCGAGGCGCTCCGCCAGCAGCAACTGCTGCGCCGCGTCCACGCTGAGCTGCTCGAGCCCGGTTCCGCGCCGAGCGGTCTCCAGTTCGCCGTCTCGCCGGCGCGCCGCGGCTTCGTCTGGCGCGAGCTCGGCTTCGCGCTGTTGCCCGACACGCAGGTCTTTCGAAAACGGCCGCCGCGGGCGGCAACGGCGCCCGGGCGGGCGCTCCAGAGCTTCAGTGACCTGCGCACCGGCGACTATGTCGTGCACGAGGACCACGGGATCGCCCAGCTCAAAGGGTTCGAGACGAAGGAAGTCGCGGGCGTCACGCGCGACTACCTGCTCCTCGCCTTCCGGGGCGACGACCGCGTCTACGTCCCGCACGAGCAGATTGGCAAGGTCAGCCGCTACATCGGCGCCGACTCGAAGGCGCCGGTGCTCTCGAAGCTCGGTGGCAAGGCCTGGGACAACCTGAAGACGCGGGCGCGCGCGCACCTGCGCGAGCTGGCCGGCGAACTGCTGCAGCTCTACGCGCAGCGCCAGACGCAGCCCGGCATCGCCTTCGACGTCGAGCACGAGTGGATCGAGCGGCTCGAGAACGAGTTTCCGTACCGCGAGACGGAAGACCAGCGCACCGCGATCGAGGCCGTGAAGGCAGACCTCGAGGCGCCGCACCCGATGGACCGGCTCGTGTGCGGCGACGTCGGTTTCGGCAAGACCGAGGTCGCGCTGCGGGCGGCGTTCACCGTGGCGGTGAGCGGCAAGCAGGTGCTGATGCTCGTGCCGACGACGGTGCTCGCCCAGCAGCACTGGAACACGTTCCGCGGCCGCTACCGCGACTTCCCCATCCGTGTCGAGATGGTTTCGCGTTTCAGGACGCCGGCGGACGTGAAGCGTGTCCTTCTCGACTTTTCCGAAGGAAAAGTCGACGTCCTGATCGGCACCCACCGAGTGCTTTCACGGGACGTGATCCCCAAGGAGCTCGGGCTTGTGATCGTCGACGAGGAGCAGCGGTTCGGTGTCGCGCAGAAGGAGCTGCTGCGGCAGCTGCGGCTCGAAGTCGACGTGCTCGCACTGAGCGCGACGCCGATCCCGCGCACATTGCACATGTCCCTGTCCGGGCTGCGCGACATCTCGGTGATCGAGACTCCGCCCGAGGGGCGTCGCCCGATCCGCACCTTCGTCGGCGAGTACGACGAGGAGCTGATCAGCCTCGCGCTGGCGCGCGAGGCTGGTAGGGGCGGCCAGACCTTCTACCTGCACAATCGAGTCGACACCATCGAGGAAAAGGCGGCCCAACTGGCGCAACTCCGACCGGAGTTGCGCTTCCTCGTCGCGCACGGGCAGATGCGGGAGCGCGAGCTCGAGGATCAGATGATCGCGTTTCTCGCCGGCGACGCCGACGTGCTGGTCTCGACGACGATCATCGAGTCCGGTCTCGACATCCCGCAGGCGAACACGCTGATCGTCGAACGCTCCGACCAGCTCGGTCTGAGCCAGCTCTACCAGATCCGAGGACGGGTCGGGCGCAGCGACGTGCTCGCGCACGCATACCTCTTCTATCCGGATGCCCAGGAGCTCGCGCCGGAGGCTCGCGCCCGGCTCGCGACGCTTGCCGACCACACGGAGCTCGGCGCCGGTTTCGCGATCGCAATGCGCGACCTCGAGATTCGCGGCGCCGGTGACCTTCTGGGCGCCGAACAGTCCGGGCACGTCGCCGCGCTCGGGTTCGAGCTCTACGTCGAGCTGCTCCACGAGGCGGTCGCCGAGCTGTCCGGCCAGCGCCGGCTCGCCGCGAGACCGGTCCGTGTCGATGCGCGGATCGACGCGTACGTGCCCGCGCCATACATCGCCGCCGAGGCGCTGAAGATCGACCTGCACCGGCGGATCGTGCTGACCGAGACCGAGGACGAACTGCACGAGCTGCATGTCTCGACCGAGGATCGCTACGGGCCGGTTCCGGGCCCGGTCGAGAACCTGTTCGCGATCCAGGCGGCGAAGCTCAAGCTCGCGCGGCTCGGCGCTGATTACCTCGTGTTTCGAGGCGGCCGGGCTTCGGTCGGCCCGGTCGTGCTCGGCTCGGGCGAACTGCGGGAACTGCGCGTCCGGGTGGAGACCGCCGTGTACTCGGGCGGCAACCGTGAGGTGACGTTAAGGAGCAGTGAATTCAAGGAGGCGCTCGATTTGGTCGATGCTATGCTGGCGGCGCGCCAGGCGGCTTAGTCGGCGCATCCTCTGAACATGGTCAGGTATCCCCTTCTACTTCTGCTCGCTGCGGCCCTCCTTGCGGGATGTGGCGGCAGCAGTGCCGCCAAGCTGCAGGCGTCCGACGTCGCAACCGTGGGGAGCGTTCACGTTTCGAAGGCTGCCTTCGATGCGCTGCTCGCCCAGGCGCAGCGCAGCTTCGCCCAGCAGAATCGCGCCTTTCCGAAGCAGGGGACGGCGGCCTACGAGACGGTCAAGGGCCAGGCCATGACGCTGCTCGTCCAGCAGGCCGAGCGCGAGGAGAAGGCGGCGTCGATGGGGATCACGATTTCCTCGAGCGACGTCCAGAAGCGTCTCGACCAGATCAAGAAGCAGTACTTCGGCGGCAGCGAAAAGCGCTACCAGGCACAGCTGAAGACGCAGAAGCTGACCGACGCCCAGGTGCGCGAGGACATCCGCGCGCAGCTGATCTCCGAGGCCGTGTTCAACAAGGTGACGACGAGCGTCACGGTCTCCGACGCCGCGGTGCACAGCTACTACGCGAGTCACCCGCAGCTCTACAGCCAGCCGCAGACACGCGACGTGCGCCACATTCTCGTCAAGACGAAGGCGCTCGCGGAGTCGCTCTACGCACAGCTGAAGGCGGGCAACGACCAGACGTGGTGCACCTTGGCGAAGAAGTACTCGCAGGATCCGAGCTCCAAGAACAACTGCGGCAAGCTGACCGTCTCGAAGGGCCAGACCGTGCCCGAGTTCGACACGGTCGCCTTCACGGGTGCCACCAAGGTCGTGCACGCGCCGGTCCACAACGCCCAGTACGGCTGGTTCGTGATCGAGCCGCTGTCGGTGGTGAAGGCGAGCTCAACGACGCCCGAGAAGCAGGTTTCGACCTCGATCAAGCAGCAGCTGCTTCAGACGGCGAAGAACCAGGCGATGACCGACTGGGTTGCCGGGTTGACGAAAAGCTTCTGCTCTGGCTCGAAGATCCGCTACCAGGTCGGCTACGCGCCGAGCCCGGATCCCTGCACCGTGACGACGACGAACGCCACCACGACCGGCTAACGTCGGCGTCGTGTCTTACGCCCAAGCGCTCGTCGAGCTCCAGGAGCTGACCGAGCGGCTTCGTCGCGACTGCCCGTGGGACCGCGAGCAGACGAAGCGGACAATCGTGCCGCACACGCTCGAGGAGGCCTACGAGGTCGCCGATGCCGCGCTGGCCGGTGACGACGCGAAGCTGCTCGACGAGATCGGCGACCTCCTCTTTCAGTGCGTTTTCCTGGCGCTCCTGCTCGCCGAAAACGCTAGTGGGGATCTCGAAACGGCGATTCGCAACGTGACGGAGAAGCTCGTCCGCCGCCATCCGCACATCTTCGGTGCGTCCGAAGCCACTACCGCCGGCGCCGTGCGCCGGCGCTGGGAGCAGATCAAGCGCGAGGACGAGGGCCGGGAGGGAATCTTCCACGACGTTCCGGAAGGGCTGCCCGCGCTCCTCTACGCGCGCAAGCTCCAGCTGCGGGCGCGGTCGGTCGGCTTCGAATACCCGGATCTGGCGGGTGCGCTCGCCGACTTCGAGGACGAGCTCGAGGAGCTGCGGGCCGAGCTGCCGGCGGAGGATCCGGCCGAGGCGACCGAGCCGCCTGCGCGCGCCGCCGCCGAGCTCGGAGACGTGCTCTTTGCCGCGGTCAACGTTGCCCGCCGGCTGAACGTCGATCCGGAGCTCGAGCTCCGGGCTGCAGCGAAACGCTTCCGCGCGCGGGTAGAAGCTGCGCAGGCGCTCGCCGTCGCGGCCGGTGAGGATTGGACGGCGCTTCCACTCGATCAGCAGGACCGCTACTACGACCAGGCCAAGGAGAGGACGACGTGACCAGGATCGTCCACGTGCAAGGACGTCAGGTGCTCGACTCGCGTGGCAACCCCACCGTCGAGGTCGACGTACGCCTCGACTCGGGCGCGTTCGGGCGGGCCATCGTGCCCTCGGGCGCCTCGACCGGCGTGCACGAGGCCGTCGAGCTGCGTGACGGCGGTGCCGAGTGGGGTGGCAAGGGCGTCTCGCAGGCAGTTGGGAATGTCAACGGCGAGCTCGCCGCCGCTGTGCACGGACGCGACGCGACCGACCAGGAAGGGCTCGACCGCGCGCTGATCGATCTCGACGGCACTCCGAACAAGGGGCGGCTCGGGGCGAATGCGATTCTCGGCGTCTCGCTCGCGACTGCGAAGGCCGCGGCCGCGGCGGCGGAGCAGCCGCTCTGGCGCTACCTCGGCGGTGACGATGCGACCACGCTGCCGGTGCCGATGCTGAACGTGATCAACGGCGGTGCCCACGCGGCCAACTCGATCGACCTGCAGGAGTTCATGGTCGTGCCCGTCGGCGCCGCGTCGTTCGCCGAAGGCCTGCGCATCGGCGCTGCGGTCTACCACGCGCTGAAGCAGGTGCTCGCCGACCGTGGCCTTGCGACCGGGGTCGGCGACGAGGGCGGGTTCGCGCCCGATCTGGAGTCGAGCGAGGCGGCGATCGAGGCGATCCTGGAGGCGGCCGAGCGCGCCGGTGTTCTCGACCGCGTGGCGATCGCGCTCGACCCGGCGACGAGCGAGGTCTTCTCCGGTGGGGTCTACCGCTTCGAAGGCCGCGAGAAGACCGGCGCTGAGCTGCCGGCGTTCTGGGCCGAGCTCGTCGACCGTTACCCGGTCGTCTCGATCGAAGACGGCGCCGCCGAGGACGACTGGGACTCGTGGCAGGCGCAGACGGAAGCGCTGGGCAACCGCATCCAGCTGGTCGGCGACGATGTTTTCGTCACCAACCCGAAGCGGCTGAAACGGGGGATCGACGAGGGCGTTGCCAACTCGATCCTGGTCAAGGTGAACCAGATCGGCACGCTGACCGAGACGATCGAAGCGGTGCGGCTCGCGCAGTCGAACGGCTACACGGCCGTGATGTCGCACCGCTCGGGGGAGACCGAGGACTCCACGATCGCCGACCTCGCGGTCGCCCTCGGCACCGGGCAGATCAAGACGGGCGCGCCCGCGCGTTCGGATCGCGTCGCGAAGTACAACCAGCTGTTGCGGATCGAGGAGCAGCTGGGCGCCGCGGCGGAGTACCCCGGCTGGGCTGCTTTTCCGCGCGCGAGCGCGTAGTCCGCGACGGCTTGGGCGAGGGGCTACGCTGCTTCGCATGGCCGCCGACGGCAGAAGGACGAAGATCGTGGCGACGATCGGCCCCGTCTCGTCCACGAGCGAGGTGCTCCGTGAGCTCGTGCACGCCGGCGTCGACGCGATCCGCCTGAACCTCTCGCACGGGACACAGGCAGACCATGCGGCCGCGGCGCACATCGTCCGTGAGGTGCAGGAGGAGACCGGCAAGCCGCTTGCGGTGATCGCCGACCTGCAGGGCCCCAAGTTGCGCATCGGCGACCTGACGTCGCCGCGCCTGCTGCTCCGAGACGAAGAGATCGTGGTCGTCGGCGAGCAACACGCATCCGGCGGTGAGTTGCCGATCGCGCCCGCCGTGATCAGCGAGGTGCTGAAACCCGGTCACGACATCCTGATCGACGACGGCCTCGTGCGTCTGTCGGTACAGGAGGTCGAGCACGGCCGTGCCCGCTGCCTGGTTGTCGTCGGCGGCGAGGTGAAGTCGCACAAGGGAGTCAACCTGCCCGGTGTGCCGGTGCCGATTCCCTCCCTGACGAAGAAGGATCTCGACGACCTGGAGTTCGCGCTCGGGCTCGGCGTCGACTTCGTGGCGCTCTCGTTCGTTCGTGCGGCCGCGGACGTCCGCGACCTGCAGGCGATCATCCGCCAGCACGGTTCGCCGGCGCGCGTGATCGCGAAGATCGAGAAGGCCGAAGCGGTCGAGGCGCTCGAAGAGGTGCTTCAGGAGGCCGACGCGGTCATGGTCGCGCGCGGCGATCTGGGCGTCGAGATCGGCGCGGCAACCGTGCCGTTGCTGCAAAAGCGCATCATTCTGCGCTGTCTCGAGGCCGGGAAGCCGGTGATCACGGCCACGCAGATGCTCGAGTCGATGATCGAGCACGCGGAGCCGACGCGCGCCGAAGCGAGCGACGTTGCGAACGCGGTGCTCGACGGAACGTCCGCCGTGATGCTCTCGGCCGAGACAGCAACCGGGAACTATCCGATTCAGGCGGTGCAGATGATGGATCGCATCGCACGTGCGGTCGAGCCTTCGATGGGCTACCGCCACCAGATGCCCGAGGCAGGCGAGGAGCCGACGGTCGGCCGTGCGATGTCGAACGCCGCCTGCGACCTGGCGGAGGCGCTCGGGGCACGGGCGATCCTCGTACCGACCTTCACGGGCCGCACCGCCTCTGCCGTGGCGCGGCTGCGCCCCCGTCGCCCGATCCTCGGGCTCTCACATCACCGCACGGCCGTGCAGCAGATGGCGCTCGAGTGGGGCGTGACCCCGGTGTTGATGCCGCCGAGCGACGACGTCGAGGACCTCTGGTCTCGCTCGCTTGCCTCGGCGCTCAACTCGGGTCTCGTCGACGCGGGCGATCGGGTCGTGCTCACCGCCGGCACTGCGGTCAACCTTCCCGGCTCGACCAACGTGATCAAGGTCGACATCGCATGACGAACACGGGCGTCACCTCGTTGCGCTTCTGCAATTCGCGCGACGCCTGACCGTTTGCGCCGTTCGGGCACGTAGGGATTGACGGCGGCGCAGAGAAGCTGTCTCCGTGCGGCGGCTGCGTCCAACACGCCTGCTTGCCATCGGAGGCATCGTGCTCGTTGCGTTCCTCTACTGGAAGCCGCTACACACCTACCTGCACACGAAGGGCGAGCTGCAGGCCCGCACGGCCCAGGTGCAGGCCCTTCGGGTCGAGAAGGCGAGGCTCCAGGCGCGGATCGCGCAGGCGGGGACCGGCGACCAGCTGCTCCGCGAGGCGCGGCGGCTCGGCCTCGTGAAACCGGGCGAGCGGCTCTTCATCGTGCGCGGCATCGCCGCCTGGCGGCACCAGAAGCACTGATCATCTAGCTTCAGCGCATGACCGATGAAGAAGTGGTTGCGCAGCAACTCGGCCGGCGGCCGCGCGCGTTTCGGCGCGTCGCGGTGCGCTGTCCGTTCGGCAGGCCGGCGGTGAGCGAGCAGGCCCCCTTCGCCGCCGACGGCCGTCCGTTCCCGACGCAGTACTACGTCACTTGCCCGTCGCTGGTTGCGGCGATCTCGCGCATCGAGGCGGCAGGAGGCGTCGAACGCTGGACGCGCGCGGTCGAGAATGACACCGCGCTCGCGCACAGCCTCGAAGCGGCGCAGAAGAGGCAGCGGCATCTTCGGCCCGAGCTCGACGCGGGCATCGGCGGCTCGACGCGCAACGGCAGCCTCAAGTGCCTGCACGCGCACGCCGCGTTCGCGCTCGCCCAGCCCGGCTACGAGCTCGGCGAGCGCATCCTTGCCGAGCTGCCTGGTCTCTGGCCCGACTCCTGCTGTACTTCGTAGATGGAGATCGAGCTCGCGCGCCAGCAATGGCGAGACGGCAACCGTCGTGTCGAAGAGGCTCGCGGCGACCACCGCCGCTACGCCGACCTGACAGGGCGGGTGGACGTCCTCGTCGACGCGCTTCGCCGTCGTGTCGGCCAGACCTTCACGCTCAGCGAGCTGGCCGAGACGTACGACGGCGCCGACGACTGGGCGCGGACCGTGTTGGACGACGCCCAGCCCGACGCACCTCCGGTGGCGGAGCCGGGAACGGTCGCCGACGCTGCATTTCACGCCTACGCCCGGGGCGCGGTGGACTACCGGCCGTGACCCGCGCTGACCGGCGCGGTGGTCTCGACCCGGCGTAAAGACGTTCCTGCGTTGTTCAACACCGACCGCCAGCTCGAGCACTGGATCGCCGGCCACCGCGTCGGCTGGCTCAACTGGCTTTTCGTCGGCCTGTCGGAGATCGGCACACTCGGCCTCGTCTGGCTCGCGCTCGCGCTTGCACTCGCGCTTCTGCACCGGCGCCCGGCGATCGTCGTCGCCGTGCTCGTCACCGACGGCGCTGCCAACCTGATCACGACGGTCATCAAGGCGATCGTCGGCCGGCCCCGTCCTGCCGTCGACCGGTTGGGCCCGGCCGTCAGCTCGCCGTCATTCCCGTCTGGGCACACCTCGACGTCGGTCGCGTGTGCCGTCGTGCTGGCCGCGTACGCGCCGCGCCTGCGCGGGCCGCTCTACCTGCTGGCAGCGCTGATTGCGCTCTCACGGCTCTACAACGGCGACCACTATCCGCTCGACGTCGCCGGCGGCGCCGTGCTCGGGCTCGCTACAGCTCGTCTGCTGCTCGGAGCAGTCCGCCGAAGATCACACCCAGGCCGGCGACCAGGCTGATCCAGATCCCGATCCCGCGTCCGCCGGCGGGCAGCACCGCGTCCGGGATCGAGATGATGCGGATCAGGACGAAGACGGTCGCGAGCACGCCGAGGCCCAGCACGAGCAGGCTCTCCGGCACGGTCGGTGGGAGCTCGAAACCGGACTCGCGCAGGGCGACGAGCGCCAGCACGGCCAGACCGACGAAGAAGACGAGCTTGCCGAGGGCGCCGCTCTGCCACCCGATCACGGCGAGCTTCACGCCGACACCGGAGCCCGCGTACCAGTCCATGAACGACGAGAGCGCGAGCACGAGACCCGCCACCCACGTGATCCGCTCGCCGGCAGCCCAGAGGCCTCCGGAGGCGCGCCGTTCATGGCCTCGACGCGCCGGACCGCGCCCGACCGGATCGCCGGTCACCTCGAGCTCGAAGAAGTCTGGAGTCTCCACCGGCCTAGTATGCCTCGCGGCTAGATCCCGAACAGGGTCTGGACCTCGTTCCAGGCCGCGACGATCGTGAAGGCAGCGAGAAAAGCGAGCACGAGCAGGGTGACCCAGAACCTGACGTCGGACCGGCGGGCCGCGCTCCGACGCTCGACCCTCGCCCGCCTGCGGGCGCGCTCGCGGCGGTAGTTGCGCTCGATCGCGAGCGGATCGAGCGACGGCGAGTCTTCCGGGAGGACGGGAGCACCGTGGGCGGCTTCTGCCATGGTCGAAAGTGTAGGCGATACTTGTTTCCGGGATGGTCTACGACGCGGAGCGGGTGCCCTGAACCTTCGCCTTGGCCGGGGCGGCCGCCCGCTCGTGATCGGCCATCGCGGGGCCGCGGCGCTCGCACCGGAGAACACGCTCGCGTCGCTCGCGGCCGCTGTTGCGGCGGGCGCCGACGTGGTCGAGTTCGACATCTCGCCCGGTCTGCGGCTCGGGCATTCGCCGAGCGAGCTGCCCGCTGAGGAGCTCCGCCTGGACGACGCTCTCGACTACCTCGGCCCGCGCGGCGTCGGGGTCCACCTCGACGTGAAGCTCCCCGGCTACGAGGACGATGTCGTCGCGGCGGTGCGCCGCCACGGGCTCGAGGACCGTGCGATCTATTCGACCGCCTTCGCGATCACGGCCCGGCGGATCGCCGCCGGCGCCCCCGGCCGGCTCGTGGCGATCGGCTATCCACGCGACCAGCACGGCATCTCGAAGCTCCGCTGGCCGCCGCCGCTCACCCGCCTCGGCGCCGCCGCTCTCCGCCAGGCGATGCCGGTGCGCATCCCGCTGCTCCTGCGCTTCACGCGGGCGAGCGCGCTTTCGCTCCACCAGGCGCTGTGTTCCCGTGCCGCGGTGGCCGTGGCACACCGAATGGGCGCGCCGGTGATCGCGTGGACGGCCAACGACCCGGAAACGGTGCGGCGCCTGGCTGCCGCGGGGGTGGATGCGATCGTTTCCGACGACCCCGAAATGGTGCTGGCTACACTCCTAGCGCAGTGAAGCGTCTGCACGCCGTCGTCCTCTTCGTGCTCGGTTTCGCGGCAGCGGGAGCGTTCTCCGGCGCCGTGATCGCCGATGTCACGACCTCGACCGGGGTCTCCACCGCGGCGACGACGGCTCCCGTCACGACGACGGCGCCTGCCGGCACCACCACCGCGACGACGACCACCACGACCTCCGGGCCGCGGACGACCGTGCCCGCAGGGGTGCGCGTCGCCGGCGTGCGCGTCGGAGGCCTCAGCCCCGCAGTTGCCGTCGCCGCGGTGCAGTCCGCTTTCCGGCGGCCGCTGCCGGTCGGGATCGACCGCGGCACGGTGCTGCTCGACCCGGCCAAGGTCGCGTCGGCCTACGCCGCGACCGCCGTCGCCCGGGCCCGGATCGCAACGCCCGGCACCAACGTCCAGCTCGTCGTCGCCGTCAACGGTGCGCCGCTTCGCGCCTGGATCGCGAGTCTGCGCAAGCGGATCGCCCGCGCGCCGGTCAACGCGATCGTGAAGGTACGCGACGGTCATCCGTACCTCACGAAGGCTCGCCCCGGACGCGCGCTTTCGACGGCGGGGCTGGCCGAGAAGATCGTCGCGGCGCTGAAGGCGAACACGCGCCTCCCGATCAGGCTGAGGACGGCGCCGATCGCGGCGACGATCTCGGTCAGCGACTCCACCGAGACGATCGTGATCAGCCGCTCGATCAACCGCCTGTACCTCTACGACCGTGCGAAGCTCGTGCGCACGTTCCCGGTCGCCACCGGCCAGAGCGTCTATCCGACGCCGCAGGGCGTCTGGCACATCGTGGTCATGGAGAAGAACCCCTGGTGGTATCCGCCTGTGCAAGACGCTTGGGCCAAGGGGCTCAAACCGGTCCCGCCGGGGCCGCTGAACCCGCTCGGGACACGGTGGATGGGCCTGAACTCGCCCGGGATCGGCATCCACGGCACCGATGAGCCCACCTCGATCGGCTACAGCGAATCGCACGGCTGCATCCGTATGCAGGTGCCCGCTGCCGAGTGGTTGTTCGCCCATGTCGGCGTCGGAACGACGGTATACATCCTTTGATGCGCATCGTCAGAGGAGCGGTGGCCGCCGCCGTGCTCGCCCTGCTGGCGCTACTCGTCTGGGACGTCGCGCACGGGCACGGCCCGGGTGTCGCGCAGAAGGTGGACGCGGGGAAGATCGTCGCCGCGCCGGCACTCAACCTGCCGCGGATCGATACGAGCGGCCGTCTCAGCCTTGCTTCGCTTCGTGGCAAGATCGTCGTCGTCAACTTCTGGCAGTCGTCGTGTGTGCCGTGCAAGCAGGAGGCACGCACGCTTGCCGCCGCCGCCCGCGCCTGGAAGGCGAAGGGAATCGGGGTCGTCTTCCTCGGTGTCGATGCGCTCGACCTGACGAGCGCCGCCCGCGGCTACATCGCCCACTACGGCGTCGAGTACCCGAACGTGCGTGACGCGACGGGCTCGACCTATCCGAACTGGGGCGTCACCGGCGTTCCCGAGACGTTCTTCGTCGACCGCCGCGGCCGCGTCGTTCCGCCCCACATCGTGGGCGGGGCAACGCGCCAGACACTCGACGAGGGCATCCGGCGCGCCCTGAGCTCGTGAGGGCGGCGGTCGCGGTGGCGGTGGCGGCGCTCGCTCTCGCCGCGCCGGCGGCGGCCTGCAGGACGCATGCGAGCCAGTCGCACCTCGAGACGCTGCTCGTGTGCCTCGAGTGCCATACGACGCTCGACGAGTCGAACTCGCCGTTCGCGAATCAGATGAAAGCGGATGTGGCGCGGCGGATCGCCGCCTGTCAGACCGAGCAGCAGATTCTCGACGCGATGGTCGCGCAGTTCGGCCCGACCGTGCTCTCGACGCCGCAGACGCACGGCTTCGACCTGCTCGCGTGGCTCGTCCCGCTCGGCGGTGTCGGGCTCGGTGCGGCCGCGATCGGCGGCGGCGCCTGGCACTGGTCGCGCAAGCGCGGACCGGGTGGCAGTCAGGCGCCGGATCCGGCCCTTGCGCCCGAGGACGAGCGGCTGGTCGATGACGCGCTCGACCGGTTCGATGTTTGAGAAGCTCCCGATTGCCTTCTTCGCCGGCCTCGTGTCGGTGTTGACGCCGTGCGTGCTGCCGCTCGTGCCGGGGTACCTGTCTGCGATCTCGGCGGTCGAGGTCGACAGGCTCGGCGATCGCGGGGTGGGCCGGAGGATCGCGCTTGCGAGTGTTCCCTTCATCGTCGGCTTCACGATCGTCTTCGTGGTGCTCGGCGCCGGTGCGGCTGCCGTCGGCAGCACCGTCGACAAGCCGACGCAGCTCAAGCTGGCAGGTTTCGTCCTCATCGTGCTCGGTTTGGCGTTCGCCGGCCTCTTGCCGTGGCCCGAGCGCGCCGTTGCGCCCGGCCTGCTGCAGCACGCACGGCGTCGCGGTTCAAAAGCGCTGCTCGGCGGCGCATTTGCCGTCTGTGCCGCCCCATGTATCGGCACCGTGCTGGCGTCGATCCTCGTGCTCGCGTCCGGCACGGGCTCGATCGCGCGGGGGGTCGTGCTGCTCGTCGCCTACTCGCTCGGGCTCGGTGCTGCGTTCGTCGTCGCCGGGATCGCCTTCGCACATGCGATGGTCGCGTTCCGCTGGGTCCGAGATCACTACGGCGTCGTGCGTTTCGCATCAGGCGCCACCCTGGTCACGCTTGGGCTGCTGCTCTTCTTCAACCGCAACTGGTGGTTGCAGGTCGCGCTCGACCAGGTGATGACGCGGATCGGGCTCGGCTCGCTCTAGCCCGGCGAGCAGCGCGGTCACGTCGAGGCCGCGGTGCCCGGGTGCGAATGCGGCAAGCCGCCGAAGCGCCTTCAGGCGCTGGCGCTCTGCCGCGACCGGCTTCCCCCGTTCACGCTGGTAGGCGGAGACGACGACGTGCACCAGCCCCTGGAAGAAATCGCGCTCCTCCGCAGCGCACGCGCGCCAGGAGTGCTCGAACGCCTCGTGGGCCTCGAAGAACGATCCGGCCCGTGCGAGCGCAAGGCCGTGTTGGTAGCAACGTGCGACGGTGCTATCGTCGGGTTCAGGCATGGCAACGATCCTGCTGTGTGGGGTCGACCTCTTCATCCGGGGCAAGCTCGAAGCGCTCCTGCCGGAGCACCGCTTCGAGACGACGGACGGGGTCGAGCCGCCCGATCTGGTGATCGCGGACATTGCGCGCATCGACGCGGAAGACGTCGCGGACGCGTATCCCGATGTTCCGATTCTCGGCTTCACGAACCACACCGACACGGCCGGACTGCGGCGCGCTCACGCGGCCGGCTTCGACCAGGTGATCGCAAAATCCGCGCTCCACGAACGCGCGAGAGAACTGATCGACAGGCTGCTCGCGTCGGTAGAGTAAGCGCCCGTGACGTACGTGATCGCCGAGCCCTGTATCGACATCAAGGACCGTTCTTGCGTCGATGTCTGCCCCGTGGACTGCATTCACGAGGCCGGTCGCATCCTCGTGATCGACCCTGAGGAGTGCATCGACTGCGGGGCTTGCGAGCCGGAGTGCCCGGTCGAGGCGATCTTCCCCGAGGATGCGCTGCCCGACAAGTGGGAGCCGTTCGTGCGCATCAACGCGGTGTACCTCGAGAGCATGGACGTCGTGAATACGCTCGTCGACGAGTACGCGACCGAGCACAACGTCCAGAACCAACCCGTCGAGTAGCACCGGCAAGACGGACCCGCCAGACGCGTCTTGCGCGTGTTGCGACGAGTGAGCGTAGTCTGTGTGTCGCGCCGCACGTTTTTCTTTTTTGCAACGTGCGGAGGAACTTGTCCGTCCGCGTTGCACGATACAAAAGAACATGTTAGGCAATCGTGCACGCGGAATCCGACTCAGGAGGTCATTGATGACCCAAGAGGATTGGAGCGAGACCGGCGAGACGTCGACGTCCGACGCCGGCTCGCGGAGCGAACCGTCGGCGGAAGTCGCCGACGAGACATGGGGCGAGGCCGCCATCGGCGAGACCTCGGAGGAGAGTGCAGAGCTCGTTGCCGCCATTCCGGCGCGCACACGGTCCTCTTCACGCTCCGGCTCAAAGAGCTCCAGCTCCCGTTCAGGGTCCAAGAGTTCGTCGTCGCGTAAGTCTTCGGCCAAGAAGAAGTCCGGCACGAAGAAGAAGGCCGCGGCGAAGAAGACGGCCGTCAAGAAGAAGTCTGCGGCGAAGAAGAAGACTGCCGCGAAGAAGACCACGGCCCGCAAGGCTTCCGGCGCGAAGAAGAAGTCTGCCGCGAAGAAGAAGAGCACGGCCCGTAAGGCTTCGGGCGCGAAGAAGAAGTCTGCGGCGAAGAAGAAGAGCACGGCCCGCAAGGCTTCGGGCGCGAAGAAGAAGTCTGCGGCGAAGAAGAAGAGCACCACCCGCAAGGCTTCGAGCGCGAAGAAGAAGAGCACCACCCGCAAGGCTTCGAGCGCGAAGAAGAAGACCGCGGCCAAGAAGACCACGGCCAAGAAGACCACGGCCAAGAAGACCACGGCCAAGAAGACCACGGCCAAGAAGACCACGGCTCGCAAGGCGAGTCCGGCACGCAAGAGCGGTGGGCGCAAGTCCGCATCCCGCTCTCGCACGGCGCGCCGCAGCTCGAGGTAAGTCGAGCACGACGTCCGGGCCCCAACGCGTGCGGGGCCCGGACGTCGTGATTCGGCGGCCGTTCGGCACCCGAGCCGCGGTCGCTAACGTTCTCGGTCGTGCAGCCGAAGACCCTCGATCACGTCGCTTTCTGGGTCGACGACCGCGAGGCGGTGGTCGCGTTCGCCGAGCGGTACCTCGGTATGCACGTGATCGCGAAGGACGAGAGGTTCACGCTCGTCGGGAGCGACGCCCGGCGCGGCAAGCTGACCCTGTTCGACGCGGACGGTCCACGTGAGGCAGGGGTGCTCAAGCACGTCGCGCTGCGGGTCTCCGACCTCGCCGGCGCCCGGGCCGCTCTGCCGGCGGGCACGCCCGAGGTGTTCGAGGCCGGGAGCGGGATCCTCCTGACCCTCGTGGCGGGGGACACCGAAGTCGACTACGACCTCGACCATGTCGCGCTCTGGTCGGCGGTGCCCGCCGAGACCGCGCGTGAGTACGAGCGGTACGGCTTCGATCTCGCCGGCCCCGCGCGGGTCGAGGTCGGTGGCGCCTACGTGGAGTTCCACCAGGGTGACCCGGGCGAGGCGGAACGGCCGCTCCTGAACCACCTGGCCGTGCTCGTCGACTCGGCCGACGACGTGATCGCCGACGCCGGCGAGCTCGGGATCGAGGTCGAGTCCGTGGTCGACGCCGCGAACACCTATGCAGCCTTCCTCTGGGGGCCCGAGCGTGTGCGCATCGAGTACGTCGAGCACAAGCCGACGTTTTCGCTGACTTGATCGACGTCGCGGGCGCCGGGATGGCCGGCCTCGTCGCGGCTGCGCGTGCGCGCGAGCTCGGCCAGGACGTCGTGGTGCGCGAGAAGGGTTCGCGGATCGGCGGGTCGATGCTGCTCTCGTCGTGTGTGATCTGGCGCCATCGCGACTGGGACGACTTCCGCCGGGAATGTCCCCACGGCGACGAGCGCCTGCAGCGGCTCGTCTGGGAGCGCCTCGACGAAGCGCTCGAGTGGCTGGAGGTGCTCGGGGCTCGCGCCGTGTGGGAGGAGACCGGCAATCCGCTCACGGCGGGCA
>Ga0307373_10002534_pt1 | contig 32810 bp, 27 predicted proteins | sample OX2MG_FD_202534 | JGI IMG/M metagenome (GOLD analysis project Ga0307373, IMG submission 202534) | Soil microbial communities from Risofladan, Vaasa, Finland - OX-2 | ecosystem: Environmental > Terrestrial > Soil > Coastal area > Acid sulfate soil | place: Finland: Risofladan, Vaasa | collected...
CCCGTCATCACGCTTGCCGATTCCGGCGGCACGCTCGAGCTCATCGAGGATCGCCGCAACGGCAGAGTTGTGCAGGATGTCGATGAGCTTGCGCAGGCGATCGACGAGCTAACCTACGACCGTGCGCTGGCGGAAAGCCTCGGCCAAGCTGCACTGGAGACGATCGACGAGTTGGACATCTCGTGGGATCGGGTGATTGGATGTCTCACGCAGTGAGTCCACGATGAGGATCGCCTGGTTCACACCGCTATCGACTCGCAGCGCTATCGGAGAGTTCAGCTGTCATGTGACCAGCTCGCTTTCGGCTTTTGCGGAAATCGAGATCTGGACGTCGGACGAGCCCCCCTACCACCCCACTGAGCAACCGGTAATCCAGTACTCGCCCGAGGCAGAGGACCTGAAGCTTCTACCCATGAGGGACGCGATCGTCTACAACATGGGCGACTATCTGCCTTTTCATGGCCATATGCACACCGTCGCGCAACGCGAGCCCGGAGTAGTCATCCTGCACGATCGCGTTCTTCACCACCTATATGCGGGAATGTGGCTCCAGAGCTCCGAGCCGGAGCGGGAGACCTACGTGGAGCGTATGCGAGCGTATTACGGCGAAGAGGGGGCCGAGGTGGCGCGTGCTTCACTGGAGGGTGGGCGTCCCCCGGTTTGGGAGTCCGATGAGGATGCGCTGCGCTATCCGCTGTACGAGGAGGGCATCCGCGGGGCTCTAGGAGTGGTGACCCACTCAGAGAGCCAGGCCGCCGACGTGCGCGCTCGCTGGCTGGGGCCCGTGCGCGCCCTGCACCTTCCGTGCTACAGCGAGATCCTGGCACGGATCGATGGCGCTGCCGCGCCTGAGTCCGAGAGACCCCTGAGGCTGCTCACTGTCGGACATCTCAATCCCAACAAGCAGGTGCACCGTGTGGTGGAAATGCTCGTCGCCGATCCCGAGCTGGCACGCCGCGTTCACTACACGGTGGTTGGTCCCGACGACGGCTTCAAGAGCTACGTGGAGGATCTGCGACGCCTCATCGCCCGTCATGCTGACAGCGTGACAGTGGAGATACTCGGCTGGCGCTCCGATGCGGAGCTCGACCGTCTGATGGCTCACGCCGACGTGTTCGTGAACCTGCGCCATCCGGTCATGGAGGGAAGCTCGGCCTCGCTGATGCGCCAGCTCGCCTTCGCAAGACCGATTCTATGCTTCGAGTCCGGCTTCTTTGCGGAGCTTCCCTGGGAGGCTGTCGCGCGAGTCCCCGCCGGCGATTTCAACGCCGCCGCCGAGGCCCTGCGGGAGCTCCTCGCAAGCTCAGACCAGCGGCGCTCGCTGGGCAAGTGCGCACGCTCCCTGGCAGCGTCCTACAGCGAGCGCAGCTACGCTGAAGGTCTCCTGCAGTTGATCGAAGAGAGCCGTCGAGCCGCGCCGGCGCTGTGCTTGCTTGACTCCGTCGCGGGGAAGCTGGGTGAGATGGGTGTCGATAGACGGCTGCCGATCTTCGATGAGATCGCGAGTGACTTTGCTCGCATCCTCGATGCCTGAGCAGGCGGCGGAAGAGGGGGTGGGCCTGCGCTTCGAGACGGTGCAGCCCAAGCACGCCGACGCTCTCGCCGAGCTGTTCGAGCGCAATTCGATTGCTGGCGTGAGCACTAACTTCGACCCCTTCCCACTCACGGCAGTGCAGGCGCGTGCAATCGCACTGGATCGACATAAGGACGCCTACTATCTGGCGCTGCGCGGAGGGAGCACTATTGGTATGTCGATGCTGCGCGGCTTCGACGAAGGCTATGAGATCCCCAGCTTCGGCATCTTCGTAGATCACAAGAATCAGGGCCGTGGCATCGGGCGCGCTCTGACCGTGTGGACGATCGAGCAGGCCCATCTGCGAGGCTGTTCGGCTGTGCGTCTCAGTGTCTATGCCAAGAACAACGCGGCTCGCGGCCTGTATGCGTCGCTGGGTTTCGAGGAGCAGGAGCGCCAGCAGGTCGAGGGCATGGACACGTCACGCGAGAAGATCATCATGCGCTTGGATCTCGGTGGCTGAGATGGGCGAGAAACGAATCCCCGTGGCTGCGCCGGCGCTTGAGGGGCGCGAGCGTGAGTACGTCCTCGACTGTGTCGACTCGACGTGGATCTCCTCCAACGGCAAGTACATCGAACGCTTTGAGGCATCGTTCGCCGAGTTCTGCGGGGTCCGCCATGCGATCTCATGTTGCAACGGGACGGTCGCCGTGCACCTCGCCTTGCTCGCGCACGGTGTTAGCCCCGGCGACGAGGTGATCGTACCGACACTGACGTACGTCGCGACGGCGAATCCGGTGGTCTACTGTGGCGCCACGCCGGTCTTCGTCGACTCCGAGCCGCGCACTTGGAACATGGACCCGGAACGCGTGGCCGAGGCGATTACGCCGCGCACGCGAGGGATAGTGGTGGTGCACCTCTACGGGCACCCGGTGGACATGGACCCGATCCTGGCGCTGGCGGAGCGCCACGGTCTGTGGGTGATCGAGGATGCCGCCGAGGCGCATGGCGCCACCTATCGCGGTCGCATCGCCGGCTCCATGGGTTCGCTGGCGACGTTCTCCTTCTACGGCAACAAGATCATCACCACGGGCGAGGGCGGCATGGTGGTGTGCGACGACGAGCAGCTCGCGAGGACGGTGCGCCAACTCCACGGCCAGGGCCAGGACCCGCAACGCCGCTACTGGTTTCCGATGGTCGGATTCAACTACCGTATGACCAACATTGAGGCCGCCATCGGCTTGGCGCAACTGGAGCGCATCGACTGGCACATCGCCCGCCGGCGCGAGATCGCCGGCTGGTACCGCGAGGAGCTGGCGGGGGAGGAGGGTCTGGAGCTCTCGCCCGAGGAGCCCTGGGCGCAGAGCGCGTTCTGGATCGTGTGCGCGGTGCTTGACGAGGATCGCTTCGGCGCGCGCGACGCAGTGATGAGTGCGCTCGACGAGGCTGGAATCGAAACGCGGCCCTTCTTCTATCCGCTGCACACGCTGCCGATGTACCGGGAGGGCAATGTTGGCAAGGAGTTCCCCGTCGCGGAGGATCTGGCGCGTCGTGGCGTCAACCTGCCTTCCTCGGCGACACTCACACGCGAGGACGTGGCGCGCGTGGGTGCGCGACTGCGAGGCCTCGCACGCTGATGGAGCGTGTGCCCGGGGTCGAGCTTGCCGGTTATTTAGGCGCTGCGGTGGGAGTGGGCGAGGCAGCACGACGCTACGTGGGGGCGCTGCGCAGCTCCGGCGTGCCCGTGCTGGAGCGCGACGTTGCGCTGGCGGGCCGGGATGCGGCACTGACAGACCTGCGTCCCGGCCCCCGTCCGGCGGCAGAGGACGTGGCCTTCAACCTGCTCTGCCTCAATCCCGAGCAGATGGTTCCCTACATGCAAGGGCCAGACGGACCGAGCAGCGAAGGCCGTGTGACGGTCGGACTGTGGAGCTGGGAGGTGGATGTGGTGCCGCAGGGCTGGCGCGAGGCCAGCGAAAGCTTGAGAGAGGTGTGGACATACTCGCGCTTTGCCGCTGAGCTGATCGGTGCCGAGCTGGACGTCCCTGTGCTCGGTTTTGCGCCTCCCTTGGCTGATCGCCTCGCTGAAGGTGCCGCGCCCGCGTCATGGTTCCCGGAGCTTCCCGCGGGCTTGCGGGTGCTGATCATGTTCGACTACCTCTCCACCCTGGAGCGGAAGAATCCGCTCGGCGCGATCGAGGCGTATAGCCGCGCCTTTCAGCCCGGCGACGGCGCGGTCTTGATCGTAAAGTCCATCAATGGCCGGCATCGCCCCGGGCGGCAAGCCGAAGTGGCGGAGGCCGTCAGGGGACGTGAGGACATCGTGCTGATCGATCGAACCATCTCGGGCGCGGAGCGCGATGCCCTGATCGCCGCCTGCGACTGCTACCTGTCGCTGCATCGCAGCGAGGGGCATGGAATGCCACTGGCCGAGGCAATGGCTCTCGGCAAGCCGGTCGTGGCGACCGCCTACGGTGGCAATATCGAGTTTATGAACGAGGCGAACTCCTACCTCGTCGCGTGGACGCCCACTCAGGTCGGTGATGGAGCCGAGCACTACCCGACCGTGGCGAGCTGGGCGGAGCCAGATCTGGAGCAAGCAGTGCGACTGTTGCGTGCGCTCCACGGAGATCCGGAGGAGGCACGACGGCGCGCACGGCAGGGACAAGCGGACGTGCAGGCCCTGCTCGCGCCTGAGGTGGTGGGAGCACAGATGCGGGATCGGCTTGAGCAGCTCAGCCCTGCTGCGGCAGTTGGGCCGGGTAGTCGCCTGGCAAGACGCCTGGCCAGAAAGTCGCACAGACGCTCCCGCCAGGCAGCATCACGACGATGGGACTGATCACCGCCGAGCAGTGCCTAGACCGCGAGCGCGGCTCAGCGGTAGTTTGCATACCGGCTGTCATGAACTCTGCGCGGGGGCCTGCCGAGGACTTGGCACTCGCCAGCTCGCAAAGCGTCTTGGATCACACAGATGCTTCGACGCCGATACTGATCACGGGTACGAGTACGCTGCTCAAGAGTATCTCCGCTGGGCTCTCGCGAACGCAGGGCAGGGAAATAGTGGAACTCGCCCTGGGGCCGACTGTGACGGAGGTGCAGGCGGTCAACGCGGCTGCGAGTGTGAGCCTCGCCGCCGATCTGGTTCTCGTGACGCCGGGCGTACGTGTTACTCCCACCTGGTTAGAGCGCCTGCAGGCAGCTGCGAGGCACGATTCGACCATCGCCAGCGCCACGCCCCTCTCCCGAGGTGCCGGTGGGCTGGAGCTCGCCGATCGTGAGACGCTGTCTTTCGTCGGTATGCCGGAAATGGTGAACGACATCGATGAGGCTGCGCGGGCGATCGCAGAACGTGGCCTGCGGCTTCGTCCACGGATCGCGACGGTGGGAACCGGCTGCTCCTATCTCCGCCGCACCGCGTTGGAGCTGGCAGGGCCGTTGGAGGAATCACTGCCGCTCGACTGGGCACTCGCGGACTGGGCCCTACGGACGATTGCTGTGGGCATGGTGCACGTGCTCTGCGACGACGTGCTGGTGGAGGGCAGGTGCGAGCAGCCGACCGCGTACACGCAAGAGGCGTCGCCCCCGTCCGTGCGGATCGATGGCGAGCTGCGAGATGTCATCCTCAACGAGGAGCACGGGCCCCTACGCCGCTCGTTGGAGCGAACCCGCGCGGCGTTGCAGCCCCTATCTGTGACGATCGATGGGCGCTCTCTCGTGGACCGCGTCGGGGGTACGCAGACTTATCTAATCGGGCTGATCCTCGCGCTCGCGGACAAGCGAGCAGTAGCACTTAGAGTGCTGACTCCCCCGGATCTCTCCGACCGTGCTGCCGATGCATTCGCAACTGTGCCCCACGTAGAGCTTGTCGCCTACGAGCAGGCCGTCCGTGACCCTCGGCCCACTCACGTAGTGCATCGTCCGCAGCAGGTGTTCACGCGCGACGACTTCGATCTTCTGCGGCTGCTCGGGGAGCGCATCGTCATCGGCCACCAGGATCTAATCGCCTACCACAACCAGGCGTATCACCCGGATATCGACTCTTGGCAGGCCTACCGTCGTGCCACGCGGCTGACGCTCGGCGGGGTGGATCAGGTGGTGTTTTTCTCCGAGCATGCCCGCCAGGATGCCCTCGCGGAGGACCTCGTATGTGAGGCGCGGACACATGTGGTCGGGATCGGCGCCGATGGCAATGAGCCTGCCGGAGCGAACGCGAGCCTGCCGGGCGGCCGGGAGATAGACAGCCCATTTCTGCTGTGTCTTAGCGCTGACTACCTGCACAAGAATCGCCCCTTCGCGATCGAGCTGTTGAGGGAGTTGCGCGAGCTTGGCTGGGGCGGGCGGTTGGTACTCGCTGGAGCGCATGTCCCGCACGGCTCCTCGCGCGAGCGCGAGGAGCATCTGCTTGCGGAATACCCTCAGCTCGCTGCCTTCGTTGTTGATCTAGGAGAAGTGGATGAGTCCGGCAAGCGGTGGCTCTTCGCGCACGCCCGAGGATTGGTTTACCCGACCGTTTACGAGGGTTTTGGCCTGCTCCCACTCGAGGCAAGCAGAGCGGGCCTTCCGTGCTTCTTCGCCGCACAAGCCTCACTGTCGGAGATCGCGCCAGACACAGCGACGCTGGTCCCCTGGGACGCGCGTGCGAGCGCGGTCGCGGTGCTGGGTCTGCTGAGCGACGGACCGGCTCGGGAGAACCACATCGCTCGGCTGCGAAGCCTCGCAATTCCCGATTGGAGCGAAGTGACCGAGCAGTTAGTTGGGATATATGAACACGCCCTTGCCTCACCTCCCCTCGTGGCCGGTCCGCGGAGCTGGCAGGATGTCGATCGCGAACTCCAGATCGCCGGACTCGAGCAGGACGTCAGCCAGCTTCGGCCGATGGCTCAGGAGTACCAGGAGGCCTACTATACGCTCGAGTCGCGCGTGAGCAAAGGTCTACCGCTAATTGATGATGGTGGTCTGCTGAGCGACGCTCAGCAGCGCGGTCTCATGCGCGTCGCCGCACGCCAACGGCTTGGCGCATTGGTTCTCGCGCCCTTCGGTCTGCTCGGGCGCTTGGGGAGCGACAGCGGGGATGGTCGTCGCTGATGGGTTCTCCGTCGGTGGTCGAGCCCGACGCGCTGAATAGACCAGCCGCGGACAAACTTAACCGACGCAACATGCGGTGGCGCCTGTCTGGACGCGGCGTCGGCGCGATCGAGGTCGTGGGAGTGCATATGCGCGGCCGGATGGGGGCATCGCTTTGTGGCCTTGTCGGTGAGCCTCCTCGACGCGCGGCGCGGAGATTATGAGAAGGTGGCATGTCGGCTGGCGGGACTGAGACCGGTGGCATCCGTGAGCCTATTGCGACCGAGAGCGAGCTGCGACAGGCGGGCGAGGTCACCCGAGTCCCGACATCGCTTTCTCCGCGATCGTTGACGCGTCGCGCCGGCTCCGTGCCGAGGTGGGTGTGGGCGTTGGCCTTCTACGTATCGATGGCCGTTCTTACCGTCGGCCGATACGCGATCGTCCACCCAGGCACGGTCTGCGCGTGTGTCGGCACGCAGGACCCAGCGGCATATATGTGGGCGTTGTCCTGGTGGCCCCACGCGATCGTGCACGGGCTCAACCCGTTCGTCAGCCACTACCTATGGTCTCCAACGGGAGTCAACGTCGCCCAGGGCGCGATGATCCCCACCGCGGCGATCGCAATGGCACCGGTGACTGCGCTGGTCGGTCCGATCGTCTCCTACAACATGCTGACGGTTGCGAGCCCTGTGCTCGCAGCGATGACCGCCTACCTGCTTTGCCGACGCGTCGTGGGTCGCGAGCTACCGTCAGCAGTCGGTGGCTATCTGTTCGGGTTTGGCACATACGAGCTCGCGCAGCTTCAGGGTCATCCCAACCTGACGCTGATCTTTCTGATCCCGGCGATCGCTCACGTGGCGCTGAGGCGTGGCCGGGGGGAGATCTCGCGCCGCGTATACGTGGTCGCAATGGCAACGCTGCTGGTCCTGCAGGCAGGGCTATCGACGGAGCTGCTCGCCGACACGGTGGGGGTGGGAGCAGTGGCGCTTGTGGCAGCGCGGTTCCTGCTGAGCGCGCGACGGCGGGTCGACCGGCTGATCGTGGAGACGATCGGCGCGGGTGTGCTCGCCATCATGGTGGCGTTCCCGTTCCTGTACTACGCGCTCTTCAGCGGCTCTTTCCCCAAAGGCGCTCGGGCGCTGTCGGATGTCTACGGGCTCGATTTCCTCAACCTGTTCTTCCCCACCTACGCCACGTGGCTGGGCCACCAGGACTTTCTCTCGCTTGGCCTCTCCTTCAGCGGCAGCAATGTCACCGAGGCAGGCGGTTACCTGAGCATTCCGCTCGTGCTCGGCTTTCTGACGTGGGCACTGCGCGACGCCCGCAATCGTTCACTGGCGAAGCTGCTGAGCATCCTTGTGGCGGTGACGCTCGTCGCAGCGTTGGGCTCACATCTTCATATCGCTGGACATCAGACGGTGGCGCTGCCGTTCAACTGGGTGCGCGATCTGCCGATCTTCGACAACCTCATCCCCGTTCGCATTGTGCTGTTCACAACGTTGGCCGTGTCGGTCGGGTTGGCGGACTGGCTTGCAGCGGACGGCCGTGGGTCGATGGGTCGATGGGTGTTGGTGGCGCTCGGCATCGCGCTGTTGCTCCCCAACGTCGTTCGTCCTCTGTACGGCACCGCACCTCGCAACCCCCGCTTCTTTGCGACGGAGCTCTACCGCCAGCACATCTCCCGCGGTGAGACGGTGCTGGCACTTCCATTTGGAGCAAACGGCGTATCGATGCTGTGGCAGGCTGAGACCGGCTTCTTCTTCTACATGCCTGAGGGCTACGTGTCTGGTGTCGTCCCTGCGCCTTTCAACAGCCAGTTGACCGTTGGCCAGCTCGTCGCAAACGTCCCACCACCCGCACCCGCATTGGGGTCGTTTATCCGGGAACATCACGTCGGTCACGTGGTGGTTGATGCTGCCAATCCGGGCCTCTGGCCGGGTCTCCTGGCTCAAATGGGCTTGCACGACCAGCAACTCGGAGGAGTGCTTCTCTACACCGTCCCTCCCGAACCGCCTCCGGCTAGACGGCGAGCTATCTCAGCCCCGAGCTACACCACGGATCAAGGTCACTCGGCAAAAGGTCCGAACTGATGGGATCGCGCGAACCGATCAGCTCGTCGTCCTCGACGAGATCACCTATAGCGATGCCGATGGGCGTATCGGTGGACCGCGATGATGTGGTGCTGGCTGGGGCATTTGTGACCGCGATAGCGCTGGTAGCCTCGATGCTGATCCTCGCCTCGCCGCTTGGCGACTTCCTCCTTCCCACCGGTGGTTTCCGCTTCTTCCCCAGTGTCCTGCACCTGGTCGATCGCAAGCCGGCCGAGCAGATGCGATATCTGCTCGCGGTCGCCTTTGTGCTCGGACTCGGACTCGTCTTCGCGTGCGTTCAAGTTCCTCGCGCACTGACAGCCACACAGGCGGGACGCACTGGTCTACGGCTGGCGAGTGTCGGCGGATCGCTTGCAATACTCGGCGTTGCCGTATGGGGCTGGTGGGCGCAGTTTCATTACACCGACGGTGAGCCCCCCACGACGCACTTTAGTAACCGTAACTTGGTCGCGGCTATTGTTATCGCGGGAGTGTTGGCGCTGTTCGTCCGGCTGCGCCCGCGCTGGCTCGATCCCCGTTCCCTCCTTTCTCCTAGCCCGCGTAGCTGGATATGGGTCGCGATCGCGACCTTGCTCACCCTATGCTGGCTACTGCCTTCCGTTTTTCGAGAGCAGAACCTTGCGTCGGCGTCGCTGTCGGTAACTTATCATCTTCAGTTCACATTCGATGATTTCGTGGCACTGGTCAACGGTCGTACGCCGTTGGTCAACTACGTCGAGCAGTATGCATCTTTGCTTCCCTTTATTGTCTGGCCGGCACTTCGTATTGGTGGGACGCAGGTTGGCACATTTACCGCAACGATGTGCCTTTTCTCCCTATTTAGTCTGATAGCGGTCGAGCGTGTCTTTGCACTAATTACACGCAACGAGCGCTTGGCTCTTGCGCTCTACGTTCCGTTTCTGGCCACAAGTCTCTTCTTCGTCCTGCGTAGCGGTGAACAGCTATTCAGCTGGGCCAGTTACTACGCGGTATTCCCGATGCGCTACTTCGGACCATATGTGCTGCTCTGGCTATGCGTACGCCATCTCCGTGGACTACGCCCGCGGAGTTCAGCAGTCGTGTTTGCATTTGCCGGGTTGGTCGTACTGAACAACATCGAGTTTGGGTTGCCGTCGTTCCTAGCTGCCATCGTTGCGGTTGTCGTGGGGGCCAAGCCCGAGCCGGGTCGTACCGTGCACCTGATTAAAGATGTCGCCGTCGGAGTGGCGTCCGCGCTCGCTATCGTGGCCGCACTGACGCTCCTATCCAGCGGCGAGCTTCCTGACCTTGGTCTGCTGACGTTGTACTCCCGCATCTTTGGCGAGGGAGGCTTTGGGCTGCTACACACACCGGTCGCGGGTCTATACCTGATCGTTGTCATGACGTTTGCCGCGGCAATCCTCGTGGTAGCCGTGCGCTTTCGCAGTGGCGCAGCCGACGGTGCCCACACGGCGGCGCTCGCCTATAGCGGAATCCTTGGCCTTGGCACCGGCAACTACTACGTAGGTCGTACGCATCCCGCCGGCCTTGTCGTGCTCTTTTCGGTCTGGGCGCTCAGCGTTGTGCTGCTGGCGCTGCTAGCGCTGCGCGTCCTCGCGGCGCGCCGCGGCCGTCCGCGAGCGCCGTCGCTTCTGCTCCTCGCCGGTCCACTGGTGTCCTTGGGCCTCGCGGGCACTGCGGTTGCGCAGTTCCCCGCCCCGTGGACGCAACTTCATCGGATTGCCGCCAGCGCTCCTCCTCCACTACCGTACAACGTGTCGGCGGCCGTTGCCTTTCTCCGACGAACAGCGGCGCCCGGTGAACCAATAGTGTTGCTCGCTCCGCTTGGCCACCTGATTGCTCTCGACGCCGGCGTCGAGAACGTCTCGCCCTACAGCAATCAGGAAGGCGTTGTCACATATCAGCAACTCAACGAAGTGCTGACGGCGCTGCACGACGCCAGAGGGAGACGTGTCTATGCCGTGCCGGCATTCCCGGAGATCGCAGGAACCCTTAAAAGCGACGGCTTTAGTCCGACGATCGCGGATCCTGCCAGTGGGATCACCGAGTGGCAACGTTGAAATGGCGTGTGCAGATCGATTGCTAGAGTCCGCCGATCCGGCTGCTCATCGCGACACCGCTACATATATTCCTTTGCGACTTACAGTCAGGTCACCTGACGGAGCTTCGGTCTGGTGACGGTGAGTACTACGGCTTGACCTGGAGGCGTGAGGCCATATTCGTGGGCCACTCCCGCGTCAACAACGAGGATCTCCTGACGAACGCCGATCTGCAGGCGGCCGATCGGGGCGACGTGACGAGCTACGCCGTCGATCGGGTGTTCTCCGGCACCCCTCGGCGGCTGTTTCTGGCGCATCAGATCGAGTGGGCAAGCGACCGTCTGCTGGTCATTGACACGGGACGCGAGCGCTTGTCGGCCTACGACGTCGGCGGCGCTTTGATCCAGGAGGTGGCGCTTGGAGAGCATCGTTGGGCTGTGGGCCCTGACGGCCTTCGGGGCCACCATTTCAACAGTGTCCATCACTGTGGCGACCGCGTTTGGGTGGTGGCGCACAATTACGATCATCCATCAGAGCTCTGGGAGCTCACTTGGCCGGACCTTGAGCTCGCCGAGATTCATTCGACCACTGCCGCCTGGGCTCACAACACGTGGGATTGTGATCACGGTCTCATCACATGCGACTCGCGCTTTGGTTCCCTACATGAGGTGTATTCTGGCGAGACAATCTGGACAGCAGACGAGGACAACGTGATCACGCGCGGCTTGGCAGTCGGCTCGGATCACCTGTTCATCGGTCGTTCCGAGTTCGGCGGACGGGGTGAGCGTCTGGTGAACGATGGCGGACTGTGGATAGTCGATCGCTCGACGCTAACCACCGTAGAACGGTTGCGGTTCCCTGGCATTGGGTGTGTCAACGAGATCCGTCTTCTCGACGGCCCGGATGAGTGTCACAACGGCGAGCCCTTCAACGAGGAGCTACTTGCAGGGCTTTCTCGTCCAGGTCTCAACGAGAACCTGGAAAGACAGCGCAGTTGGCTCGACCCAGTGCATGCATCTGCCAGCTGGAGGGTGACTGCGCCGCTTCGAGCCGGCAAGCGCGGAACCCGACGCCTGGGGCCAGCCCGTCACAGGTCGGCGATCCCCGCCCGTAATCAATCACTTCTGGCCAGGTGGTCGGTCAGCCAAGTTTGGTGGTTCGCGCTCATCCTCAGCTCGATCATCGCAGCCACCGATGCGGTCCTAAGCCATGTCATCCTCATCGCTCTGCTCGTCGCCGGACCATTCTGCGGTCTGCTCACCGGGCGATGGGCAACGACGGCCACCGCTGGCATTTGGGCGGTCGTCCTTGCCGTCCTCCTAGGACTTCCAGATGAAATCTGGGACACCGGCACCCAACTGCTCGACGTGGGCGCCGTAGCGGCCGTGGCATTGCTGAGCACCTTCGCAGCCACACTCGTCGAGAGGCGCCGATTTCACCAGATACGATGATGTTCAGAGTGCACGCTGACGCCGGGGCGAGCCTCGGCATCCACGCTGCCCCACCCGGATAGCGCAAGCAGCGCCGTGCTTCTTGTCTGGTGGATTTCCAGGCCGTTCTGAGCCTTGAAGAGGGTCGGCATGAAGAAGAAGCCGACGATCACATTCGAATCGAGAAGGATCAATCCCACTCTTGACGCAGTCCACGCACCACTCGGCCCAGCTCGCCGCCCGTGCTCAGAGCACCCGCGAACTCATCCAGCAGTTCCCGTAGTTGCTCGTTGTCGCCTTGATGAGCTTCGCGTGAGACTCTTGCGTTGGTGTCGGGGTCCAGGCCGGTCCAGTCGATCGGGTGTCCCGCCTCGGTTGCGATCTGCCCAAGGAACGCGCGCTGGGTGCGGCCGTTGCCCTCACGGAAGGGATGAACGGCGTTGAGCTCAGCGAAGTAGTGAGCCAACCTGCCCACGAAATCCGCGCGGTCCAGGCCGCGAAGGCGATCCTCGCTGGCGAGGTCGCTCAGCACGCCGGCGAGATACGGCGCAATGTGCTCAGGCAGCGCAAACAGACTGGCGTCCTTCGCGATCGTGACCGTGCGCAACTGACCGGCCCACGGATATATATCCCCGAAGATGTTGTGGTGGACGGCCTGCAGATGGGCCGTGTCGTAGTCACCGGGAAGCGGTTCATCGGCAAGGGTCGCCAAGGCCACCGTCACAATGTCCGCCTCAGCAACCGCGAGCTGCCGCGGATCACGAATCCCCAGGTCATTGATGAGGACACCGGTGCCTGGATAGACATACGGATCCTCCGCCATCAGAAGAGCCGACCGGTTAGGGACTGAGTGCCCGCCCACCCGAAGCCAGGCGCTGACGGACTTGCTCGAGATTGAGCCGCTTGAACTGAGCGTTGTCGATGTCGCCCGCAACCCAACGAGCAGCGAGCGCTTCGTGCTCGGCACTAGGCTCCAGGCCCTCGGCACGGACCGAAGCCAGCGCGTTCGCCGCAGCCTGCTTGCGGGTCACTTTGACTGCATCCGGAGTAGCACCATTGGATGTCACCGAACGTTTGGGCACACCCTCATTGTACGACAAACCGATCGGACAATCACCGGGCGTAAGCGGTCGTCTCAAGGGCTGAGGAAGACCGAGCTCCCGGAGCCCGCCCAGCTTGATACCCTATGTTGGCTTGATGTCATCTAGGGGTTTCTGAAGCTTTCGTGTCCGGCGCCAAACCGACATCGTCGCCGAAGCCCGTTGAGCGTTACCGGCGCTTGCCGACGGGCGCTCACGGCATCGATCCGGAGGAGGTACAGCGCGACCAGCGCGAACGCCTGCGCAGCGCCCTCGTCGAGCTGATCGCGCAGCGTGGCTTCCAGGCCGTGCGCATTTTCGACCTGACAAAGCTGGCGCGCGTCTCGCGTCCGACCTTCTACAGCCTGTACGCCGACAAGGAAGAACTGTTCCTGTCCACCTACGACGAGATCGCCGCGCGCACGGCGAAGACCGTGACCGGCGCCTACCGCGGCGACGGGTCGCCACGGGAGCGGCTGCTTGCCGCGATGGGCGCCTTCGCCGGGCTGGCGGCGGCCGAGCCGGAAGCGGTGTCGCTGATGGTGCTGGGCGCCTTCGGAGCAGGACCGCAGGCACTCGAGCGCCGCAACCGCACGCTCGAGATGCTCGAGCAGAGCATCCGCGCGAGCCGCGAGCGCACCGCCGCGGGCGGGCGCCCGGAGAGATCGGAGGCAAAGGAAGCGGCGATGGCCGACCTCACCGTGAAGACGATCCTCGGCGGCATCCGCGAGGTGACCGCGGCACGCCTGCGCCAGGGGCGCGCGGGCGAACTGCCCGAGCTAGCCGGCGAGCTCGCCGCCTGGGCGGGCTGCTATCCGGTGGAGCTCCCGGCCGGACTGGAGGCTCCCACGCCTGCGCGACGCAAGGCGAGCGCCGCCGAAGCGCCCTCCACGCCCGCCTCCGAGCGGGCACTACACACCGAAGGGCGCCTGCCGAGCGGGCGCCACGACCTGTCACGCGAGTTCATCGTCAAAAGCCAGCGCGAGCGGATCGTCAATGCGACCGCCTCGATCGCCGCCGGGAAGGGTCTTTCAAACCTCACGATCCCGGAGATCGCCAAGCGTGCGAACGTCTCTCACCACACCTTCTATGAAATGTACGCCAGCAAGAACGATGCCTTCCTCGGCGCCCTGAAGGTCGGCATGCACCAGGCGCTGCTCGTGGTAGGGCAGGCCTACGGCACACACAAGGACAACTGGCCCCAGGGTGTCGCGGCCGGCCTGCGCGCGCTACTGCACTACCTCGCTTCCGAGCCGGCTCACTCTCACCTGATCCTCGTGGACACCTTCGCCGCCAGCCCCGAGGCGATCGAGATCCGTGACAGAGGCCTGCACGCATTCGCCTCCTACCTGCAACCGGGCTACCAATACGCCGCCAAGGAGCGCCCGGTGCCCGGCATCGCGCCCGAGGCGATCGCCGGCGGGATCTGGCAGGTCCTGCACCACTACGCCGGGGACGAGCGCACCGGCGAGCTCCCAACTCTCGCCCCGCAGTTGATCTACACGGCACTCACCCCGTTCTTGGGAGCAAAGGACGCGGCCAAGGTGGCGCAGCAGTAGCGCTCAGGAGGGGACTAACTATCTATCCGAAACTCCTCAGATCTGGGTGAGAGGGTCCCAATCCGGGGTGCAGGGAAATCTCGGAGTTTTCGGATAGTTCTTTAGCGCACGTCGAGCACGATCTTGCCGGTAGCGCGGCGTTCGTCGATCGCCCGCAGCGCGTCCGCGGCGCGCTCCAGGGGAAAGTGCTCGCCGACGACCGGCCGCACGAACCCCTGCCCGATCAGCTGGTTGACGGCAGCGCCGATCTCTTCACATACCTGCGGGCGGCTCATCACGTAGCCACCCCAGCCGGCGCCGATGACCTCGGTGTTTCCAAGCAGCAGCCGGTTGACCTTGACCTCGGGGATCGACCCGCCGGCGAACCCCACGACGACGAGACGGCCACCCTCGCACAGCGAGCGCAAGCTGTCGGTGAAACGGTCTCCGCCGACCGGGTCGAACACGAGCTCCACACCGCCTGCGGACAGCTCCTTCGCTTCGTCCTTCCAGGGGCCATCGGAGCGCACCACCTCATCTGCGCCGGCCTGCAGCGCGACCTGTTGCTTGGCCTCGCTTGAGACGACCGCGATCGTGCGCGCGCCCAGGCCCTTGGCGACCTGCAGGGCGGCGGTGCCCACCCCACCAGCGGCCCCATGGACCAGCACCGTCTCGCCCGCGCGCAGGCGCCCGCGCATAACGAGCGAGAAGTACGCGGTGTGGTAGTTGAGGATCAGGCTGGCGCCCTGCGCGAAGTCCAGCTCCTCGGGAAGCGCGAACGTGAGGAAGCCGGGCGCGACCGCTGTCTGCGCAAAACCGCCGAGCGCACAGAACGCGGCCACGCGCTCGCCAGCCTTTACCGCGGCCTGAGGCGGGGCGCTGCGGACAACACCGGAGACCTCGCTGCCGGGCACAAACGGCAGCGGCGGTTTGACCTGATACTCCCCGCGGGTCTGCAGCAGCTCGGGGAACGCAACCCCGGCACAGTGCACGTCGACCACGACGCCTGAATCGAATCCCGCCCACCCCAGCATGTTCGTGGGCTCGGGCTCGGGCACCTCTGAGAGCTCGAGCGCGGTGTCGGGACCGGTGAGGCTAGTGATCTGGATTGCTTTCATGACGGGGAATCCTACGGCTCACGCGGGCGGGGTCCAGTTTCGCCGCCGAGCTGCCGATGCAAGAGCCATGAGTCCGACCTCTGGGCCCTTCGTGCGGTCCAATCGCCACCTGAGGCCGTTCGTGGCCGTGACAGTACTGGCGTGGGCCATTGTGCCCGTCGGCTCCGCCATGCACTGGGGGACATATGCGCTGGCCGGGGGACTGGCGGTGCTCGCGGGCATGTGGTGCATCGCGCCGTTGCCGGGCGCCCTGGCGAAAGCGCGAGAGGCGATCCCAGGGCTGATCTTCATGGTCGCGGTCGCGCTGCTGCGCGACTCGGCGGGGGGCATCAACTCGGCTGTGGGTGCGCTGGCGCTGCTGCCGGTGTTCTATGCGGCCCTCTACAGCGATCGTGCTCAGCTGTACACGGTCGTGACCGGGATGGCGATGCTGTTCCTGGCACAGAGCCTGCTCGTGGGTCCCCCCGCTTACCCTCATACCCAGTACCGCGCCGGGCTGCTGTTCGTTCTCGTCAGCACGATTGTCGGCCTGACCACCCAGCGGCTGGTCGGGCAGGCGCGCCTGCAAGCCAGCGATGCCCAATACCGCGAGCACATGCTGGAGCAGATCGCCGGGGTCATACGCGGCCTCTCCAGCAGCCCGCGCGCCCGCGAGGAGGTATGCGACGCAGCCAGGACGATCAGCAACGCCAGCATGGCGATCCTGTACGAGCCGGCCGATGCGTCACGCCAGCTGCGCGCGGCGTCGATGGCCGGCATCGAGACCGATCCGCTGGAGATCAGTCCCGACGAGCACTCTGGCGTGCACGAGGCATTTCGTTCAGGACGCTCGCTGATGTTTGCGGAGAACTGTGAATCGCCGCTCTTCAACAGCAAGATATGGGAGCTCTCCGGCCGGCCCGCATCCGTCCTGTTCGAGCCCGTGCTCAGAGGAGGAGAGCCGGTCGGCGTGCTCGTCGTGGGCTGGCCCCAGACGGTCAGGGTGGGCGAGTCGCGCGCAACCGCGATCGCGCTGCTCGCGCATGAGGTCGCCACCGTGATCGAACGCGCCGACATGCTCAGCCAACTGACCGACATGGCGAGCACCGACGCGCTGACGGGCCTGCCCAACCGCCGCGCGTGGGAGATGAGCCTCGAGCGAGCGCTTGGCGAAGATCAGAAGATCACGCTCGCGATGCTCGATTTCGACCACTTCAAGGAGTTCAACGACACGCTGGGACACCCGGCCGGAGATCGCCTGCTGAGGGAGACGGCCGCCGCCTGGCGCGAGGAGCTCCGCGCCGGAGATTTCATCGCGCGCCTCGGCGGAGACGAGTTCGCCCTGCTGCTCCCCGACTGCAACGAGGCGAACGCGCTGGAGGTTGTCGAACGCCTGCGCCGTCGCATCCCCGGCGAGGAGACCTGCTCAGCCGGGATCGCCACCCACGGCCCCGGAATGCCCACCGAGACGCTGATGAGCCGTGCCGACACCGCGCTTTATGAAGCCAAGACCGCGGGACGCAACCGCACCTGCCTGACCGCCTGACCGGCTGGCGGTGAGCTCAGCGCGCGACGCGCAGGTAGGCAAGCACCGCGAGCACGCGCCGGTGGTCGTCGTCACAGACAGGCAACTCGAGCTTTCCAAAGATGTTCGTGATGTGCTTCTCCACCGCGCCGGGTGTGACCACGAGACTCTCGGCGATCGCCGTGTTCGAGCGGCCCTCGGCCATCAGCTCGAGCACCGCGCGCTCGCGGACGGTCAGTCGCTCGAGTAGGGCCGGCGTGCCCTCGGGCAGCCCGGGCAAGGCCTGCAACCGTCCCGCGTCCGGCGCCTGCGCGCCGGTGCCCGGCGCGAGCAGCCGCGTCACCGCCTCGCGGTCGAGCACCACACCGTGAGAGGCGAGACGGCGCTGCGCGCTCAGGAAAGCGCGCAGAGCGCCGATGCGAGCCTTCCCCGCGGACGTCCGCCGGCGCAGCGCCCGGCCCCCGCTGGCGATCAGCACACGGTCGTGCAGCGCGATCAGCGAGTAGGCGCTGCCGGCGGTCGCGAGGCCGAGCAGCGCCCACGCCGGCCAGAACGTGTGCACCTCCGCGAGCAGCCACGTGAGCAGCCACGTCATCACCAGGATCACCGCCGCGACGGCGATCACCGCCCATAGGAACGCGACCCGGCGCGGCGCGCCTGGCTGGCGCCGCCAGACCCAGCCCGCCGAGTAGTCGCACAGCACGACCACGACGAGCCCCAGCCAGGCCCACGCGGGCCAGAAGTACCCGTGCCCGGTCAGCGCCCAGATCGCGACCAGCAGGATGGCGGCGAGGGCCGCGAGGCGCCGCAGGAGCGAGCGGGCGTACTGGCCCCACGACAGCCCGGCAGCCGGTCTTGGCATCCAGCGCCGGCGCGGGGCGCTCGCGGGTGCGGCCGGATCATCAAGCGGGTAAGACGCCGGTGGAGCGGGTTGCTGGCTCACCCGGCAAATGGTCGCACGCCGGACCGGCGGCAGCGAAGCTCAGCTCGTGAGGGCCTTCGCGGCCTGGCGGTCCGGGCTGATCCGCTGCACATCCCACACGAGGCCGAGGCGCTCGAGGCCCGAGATCGTCAGGCCCGACAGGTCGACCTCGCGCTTGGCCATGCCGTGAAAGGCCGACGTGGGGAACGCGTGGTGGTTGTTGTGCCACGCCTCGCCGAAGGAGAACGGCGCGAGCCATGACAGGTTGTGCGATTCGTCACCGGTCGCGAAGCGCCGGCGGCCGAAGAAGTGACACAGCGAGTTGATCGAGTAAGTGACGTGGTGCAGGATGAAGATCCGCACGGCGCCGGCCCACAGCATCGCCTCGAGGCCGGCGGCGACGGTTCCGGCGATCAGCCAGCCGAGCCCGAACGGGATCGCCAGGCCGAGCAGCGACCAGAAGATGAACGTCTTGTCGACGAAGTTGACGACCGGGTCGGCGATCAGGTCCGGAGCGAAGCGCTCGCGGGCGCCGCGCTGCTGGTGATCGAACAGCCAGCCGACGTGCGCGTGGGCGAGTCCGCGCAGCGCGCCCTTCCAGCCGCCGCCGTGATCGACGTGGGGGCTGTGCGGATCGCCGAGGCGGTCGGAGTAGGCGTGGTGCTTGCGGTGGTCGGCGACCCACGAGATCACGGGGCCCTCGATCGACATCGTGCCGAGGACCGCGAGCAGACCGCGCAGCGCGGGCGAGGTCTTGAAGCTGCGGTGCGTGAGCAGCCGGTGAAAGCCGACGGTCACGCCGAGGCCGATCGGGATGTAGAGGGCGATGAACAGCAGGATGTCGCGCAGGTGCAGCTCGCTGTTCCACAGCTGCCAGCCGGCGAGCACCACCAGCGCCGGCGGCACCACAGTGATCAGGCCGGTGACGAACCGGTCGAGGTTCTCGAGCACCGGCTCCTGGATCTCCTCCGGAGTGGGGCCCTGCGCGTTGGGTACCGGATCCTGCTCGCTGATCCCGTCCTGCGGGCTGGGGTTCTGCTCGATTGGTCCTGCGGTGGCGCTCATACGTGGAATCTTGACGGAGCGAGAGGCCGTTGTCGCTGCGGCCGGCCACCGGCGGCCACTGGCCTGCCCCCTGATCTGGCCCCTCCCACCCTGGGGATAACCCCCTAAGTGGCTTAGACGCGCTCGGCCCTGTAGGGCCCTGGCTTCGGGCGGACCTTGCCCCCTGGGAAGGCCAAACGCAGGATCGTGCGGTGCACGGTGCCGAGCTGCTTACTCAGCGGGCCGGTGTTGTAGGGCAGCCCATAGCGGCGGCAGATGTCGCGCACCCGTGGCGCGATCTCTGCGTAGCGGCTCGACGGCATGTCAGGGTAGAGGTGGTGCTCGACCTGGAAGCTCAGGTTGCCGGCCAGCAAATGAAACAGCGGGCCGCCGTCGATGTTCGCCGAGCCGAGCAGCTGCCTGACATACCAGCCGCCGCGCGTCTCATCGGCGACCTCCTCCTGGCTGAATGTGTACGTCTGATCGGGGAAGTGCCCACAGAAGATGATCGAGTAGGCCCACACGTTGCGGACGATGTTCGCGGTGAAGTTTGCCGCGAGCGTCGCCTTGAACGAGCGTCGGCTCGACTTCAGCGAGCCCCGACCGGAGAGTAGCGCCGATAGCGCCGGAAAGGCGATGTAGTCCTTCACAATCTGCTTACGCGCCTTCAGGCCGATCGCCTTCAGCTCGGCGTTGACCTTCTTCTTGGACTTCTCCCCAGCGCGGATCGAGTCGAAGTTGAGGTCGTGCAGGGCGACGCCCCACTCAAAGAAGCCCATCAGCACGAGGTTGTAGAGCGGCTGCAACAGGTAGACGGGATGCCATTTCTGGTGGGGGTCGATGCGCATGATCTCGTACCCGAGGTCGCGGTCCTTGCCGCGGATGTTCGTGAACGTGTGGTGCTCGTAGTTGTGGGAGTGGCGCCATGCATCCGCTGGCGAGGCCGTGTCCCAATCCCAGTTCTGAGAGTTGATGTCGGGGTCGTTCATCCAGTCCCACTGGCCATGCATCACGTTGTGGCCGATCTCCATGTTCTCCAGGATCTTCGCGACCGACAGGGCCGCGGTGCCGCCGAGCCACAGCGGCTTGTAGCGCGAGCCGATCAGCATCGCGCGCGCGGCGAGCACCAGCTGGCGGTGCAGCTTGATCGTGGAGCGGATGTAGCGCGAGTCGCGCTCGCCGAGCTCGGCGTAGACCTCCTCGTGGATCGCGTCGAACTCACGGCCGAGCTGCTCGATCTGCTCCTCCGTGAGGCGGGCGAGGGGGTTGTCGGGCTCGTCCTCGAACCCTCTCTGCGCGTGGCGCCGGCTCGGCCCGTCCTTGGGCGCGGTGCGCGCAGGGGGTCCCTCGACCTCGTTCAGTCTCGTGGCGGCCGGCGGGCTGTGGGTGGCGGACATTTGTGCTCCTTCTCTTGCAGCGTGGACGGAGGGACTAGAGGGCGATCTCGACAGCGCCCTCAGGCGCGTTGATGCAGGTCTGGATCATTTCTCCCGGCTGGCCGTGCACGCGGCCGGTGCGCAGGTCGCGCACCTGCCCGGAGCACAGCTTGCCGACGCACGTGTGGCAGATGCCCATGCGACAGCCGAACGCCAGCTGCGCGCCGGCGCTCTCGCCGGCCGCGAGTATCGGCTGCTCGCCATCGGAGACGGTCTCGATGTCGCTCTTGGCGAAGCGGATCGTGCCGCCGGCGCCGCGCTCGCCGTCGCCTACGCGCGCGTCGGGCTGGAAGTGCTCGCGGTGCAGGCGCGCGGGGTCGCCGTCGCGCTCGAAGCGCTCGCCGATCGCCTCCAGCAGCCCGGCCGGACCGCACAGGAACGTCTCGCGCTCGCGCCAGTCGGGGCACAGCTCGTCGAGGTCCGCGGCGGTGAAGCGGCCCTGCTCGCCCGTGCGCCGCTCGTGCAGGCGATAGCCGGGGTGGCGCGCATGCAGCCGGCGTAGCTCGTCGCCGAAGATCACGCCCTCGGCGGTGCGCGCGCTGTGCACGTGCGCGACGTCGCGCAGCGCGTCCTGACCGGCGAGCGAGCGCAGCATGCTCATGATCGGCGTGATGCCGCTGCCGGCGCTGATGAACAGCATCCGCTGCGGCAGCGGGTCGGGCAGCACGAACGTTCCTTCCACCCCGCCGAGGCGCACGATCGCCCCCGGGCGCACACCGGCGAACAGGAACGGCGATACCTTGCCGCCCTCGACGAGCTTCGGCGTGATCGAGATGAAGCCGTCGTGGCGGCGCGGGTCGGAAGTCAGCGAGTAGGCGCGCCAGTGGTGGATGCCGTCGACCTCGATGCCCAGGCGCAGGTACTGGCCGGGGCGGTGGCCCGGCCACTCCCAGCCGGGCTTGATCGTCACAGTTGCAGCTTCGGGCGTCTCGCGCTCGATGCGTTCGATGCGACCGCGCAGCTCGCGCGTCGACCACAGCGGATTGACCAGCTCCAAGTAGTCGTCTGGCAAGAGCGGCGAGGTGAACGATCTGATCAGGCGCAGCGCTTTACGCGTGGTCTTTGAGACGCGTGGAGGCGCGCCGCGCTCAGCCATTGGCGGGCCCTGCTGGGTGCTTGCGAGCAGACAGATTCATATCGACCTGAGCTTATGTTACCTCAAATGAGGGTACGTCAAACATGGTATCCTCAAATTAGAGATGGCGGCGTCACGGACCGACACGATTGATGTACCCCCTGAGGGGCAAGGATCACCCGGCTATGAGCTGACGATCGAGCAGCTCGCCGGCGAGGTCGGCATGTCGGTGCGCAACATCCGCAATCACCAGTCACGAGGCCTGTTGCCGGCGCCCGAGGTTCGCGCCCGTGTCGGCTACTACGGTCCCGACCACGTCGCACGCCTGCGGCTAATCATCGACCTGCAGGCCGACGGCTTCAACCTGACCGCGATCGAGCGGCTGCTGAGCGGCTCGGACGGCCTGGCCGAGCGGCTGCTCGGGCTGCGCAAGGCCGTCACCGCACCATTTGAGGCCGAGTCCCCGGAACTGATCACGACCGAGGAGCTGCTCAAACGGTTCGGCGAGGTCGACGCAAAGGACGCCGAACGGATCCGCAAGCTGAGACTGCTGGTCCCGCTCGGCGACGATCGCTTTGAGATCCCCAGCCCCGCCCTGCTTCAAGCGGCCGAGGAAGTACTCGCCCTAGGCATATCGCTGCATGCAGCACTGTCACTGGTCGAACGCGTCAGTCGCGACTGCGAGTCGATCTCCCGAGCATTTACAAAGCTCTTCCTCAAAGAGGTCTGGGAGCCCTTCGAGCAGGCCGGCCAACCCGACGAGCATTGGGATGAGATCATCTCCGCCGTCAACTCCCTGCGGCCGCTCGCGTCAGAGGCGCTCTTGGCGCTCTTCAAGCAGCGGATGACGACTCAGCTCGAGGACGCCTTCGGCAAAGTCCTCGAACACCAAGCCAAGCGCTAGGAGCGCCCTCAGGCGGCCAGTACGCCGTCGGGCTCGGCGGCCAGCACTCCAGTGCTGCGTGGCCTGCTGTGCACGAGCGTTCCGTTGCGTGGCGAGAACGTGATGTTGCGCCGCGTCACCCGCTCGGCCTTCCCGCTCGCTGGGCTGAGCACGCTGCGCTCAAGGACCGTCTCGAGCACCACCCGCATCTCCATTTCGGCAAACGCCGCCCCCAGGCAGCGGCGGACTCCCCCGCCGAAGGGAATCCATCCGTATTTATTGATGGGATGCCCACCCTCCCCCTCCAGGAAGCGCTCGGGACGGAACGCATAAGGCTCGGGGTACAGATCGGCGCGGGTGTGCGTCAGCCAGATCGCAGGCGTTACATCCGTGCCGGCGGGGAGGTGCAGATCACCGGCATCGAGGCCGGACGCAAGGCGCCGTCCCGCGAGCGGTACGACTGGGCGCAGTCGCAGCGCCTCGGAGATCACCGCCCGCAGATAGGTGTCCTCGTCCCCCGCATCCACCTCGGCGGTAAGCCGGGCGAGCGCAGCCGGATGGCGCAGAAGCAGGTCGAAGGTCCAGGCCAGTGCGGTGGCGGTCGTCTCGTGACCGGCGAGCAGCAGCGTAACCAGCTGATCGCGCACCTCGCGGTCACTCATCTCGGTCCCGTCCTGGAAGCGTGCCGCGACGAGCAGCGAGAGAATGTCCTCGCGCTCTGAATGAGCTTCCTCAGCGCGACGCTCGGCGATCTCCGCCAGCAGCAACTCGTCAATCTCTGCAACCAGCTTGCCCAGGCTCTCCAGCGGGTCGCCGCGCCCAAAGCGGCGGGAGAGCAGCACACGGAACTGCAGGGCCGCCGAGGAGGTTTCACCCAGCAGCAGCGGCAGACGCTCTCGCAGACGCGCGTTGCGCGCCGGGTCGGTGACGCCGAACACCGCGCTCAGGATCACCTCGAGCGTAACCGCCTGCATGCGCGGGTGGATCGCGAACGGGCGGCCCACCGGCCAGCTGTCGATCTCGCGTCCGGCGACCTCGCGCACGGTCGTCTCATACGAGCGCATCCGCTCGCCGTGGAACGGCGGCAGCATCAGCTTGCGCCTGGCGAGGTGCTCGCTGCCCTCGAGCAGCAGCACCGAGGCCGGGCCCATCACCGGCAGCAGCGCGATGCTGCGCCCCGGCGGCAGCCCATGCTCGTGCGCGGTGTAGAGCGCGCGGATCGCCTCGGGATCGGACAGCATCACCATCGGCCGCTCGAACCCCATGAAGCGCACGCTGAACGCATCGCCGAAGCGCCGCCTGGCGGACTCCATGAACGCGACCGGCCGCACCAGCCAGCGGGCGGTCTGGATCGCGGGCGCCTCAGTCGGGCCTTGAGGGAGTGCGCTCATGCACACAGCGTGACACACGACGGCAGGCGCGGGCTCGCGGGAGGTAGGATCGCTGCTCCGATGTAGCAGGCAGCATGATGTCCACACACCGAGCCCTCCGATACGTTGATCCATGCAGGCCTCGCGGTCCTATCTACCGCGCTTATGTCGGTCTCGCCGGCAGCCGGATCGCGAGGTGGCTTGCGATGAAGGCCATTTGGAGCGCCATTGTGTGGAGGATCGACCCATACCTGTTGCGGCTGACCAGAGGCCGCCTCGGCACGGGGCTCTTGCTCCCGACAGCTCTGCTTCAGACGCGAGGCGCGCGCACCGGCCTCGTTCGCCGCAACGCCGTTATCTATTTCCACGACGGCGAGCGCGTGACGATCGTCGCCTCGCAGGCTGGCCGCCCCGAGAACCCCTCCTGGTTCTACAACGCGCGCGCGAACCCCGATGTCCTACTCGGCGGCCAGCCCTTCCGCGCCGAGGTCATCGATGACGAGGCTACGCGAACCAGGCTGTGGGAACTCGCCGACCGTGTTTTCCCGGCGTTCGCCGCCTACCGAGACAGCGCGGCCCAAGCTGGACGGGTGATCCCAATCTTTCAGCTGATTGCGCGCTAGCGCTATAGAGGAGCCATAAGGCGAGCTTCTGGTGGATTTCCAAGCCGTTTTGGGCTTTCAACAGACTCGGCATGGACAAAAAACCCATCTCCACGATCCCACAACCGCTCATTTGCAGGCGAAACGAGAGCGGCCATTGCGGGGGAAACGGGAGCGACGGGACTCGAACCCGCGACCTCTGCCGTGACAGGGCAGCGCTCTAACCAACTGAGCTACGCCCCCGCGATGTTGCACCAGAGGGCTCTCCAGCACTCCATGCCTCCCCAGTATGCCAAGCCTCCCCGCACAGCGGGGGACGGGGACCCCGGCGCCAAAACTGGCTATCTGGCCAGTTTCGTCTAGGCTTCTCGCCATGGCACTCGCCGGTCCCCCTCCCCTCCTGGACACCAACCCCTTCGCCGCCTTGCTCGGCGACCTGCGTGAGGAGCGCTCCGCCACCGTCCCGTTCCCGCCCGGCGAGACCCGCTTCTCACTCGCGCGCACCCGGCGCTTTGCCAATGACCCGCTGCCGCTGCTGCTCGAGTCCTATGAGCGCTTCGGGCCGGTCTTCACGCTGCGCCTGTTCCACTCGAACGTCGTCTTCATGCTCGGGCCCGCCGCCAATCACTACATCACCGTCTCCCACGCCGCCAACTTCACCTGGCGGGAATCGCACTTCCGCGACCTGATCGGCCTGATGGGCGACGGGTTGCTCACGATCGACGGCGATTTTCACCGCCGCTCACGCCTGGCCATGCTCCCCGGCTTTCACCGCGAGCGGATCGCCGCATCGGTTGACGTGATGGTCTCAGAGACCAACCGCGCGCTCGATATGCTCGTTCCGGGCGAGCGCATCGACCTGTACGCGTGGACCCGCCGTCTCGCCCTACGGGTCGCGATGCGCGCGCTCTTCGGTCTCGACCCCGACGGCGCCGCCGCGCGCTCGGTTGACGCCGCGGGCCTGTTCGAGCAGGCCCTCTCCTTCTACTCCTCCGACTACGCCCTGCGCATGCTCCGCGGCCCCTTCTCGCCATGGGCGCGCCTGCAGCAGGCCGCCCGCTCACTGGACCGGCTGATCTACTCGGAGATCTCCTCCCGCCGTCGCAGCGGCGACCGCGGCGAGGACATCCTCTCGCTGCTGCTCGACGCCGCCGACGAGGACGGCAACACGCTCACCGACCTGCAGATCCGCGACGAGGTGATGACGCTCATGTTCGCCGGCCACGACACCACCACCTCGACCGTCGCCTTCATGTTCTACGAGCTCGCCCGCCATCCCAAAATCGTCTCGCGCCTGCTCGCCGAGCAGGACGCCCACCTCTCGGGCGGTGAGGCGGACGGCGGGGCGGGCAGGCAGCCAACTGCCGATCAGCTGATCTCAGGGGAGCTGTCCGAGCTGGAGATGGTCTTGGACGAGACGCTCCGCAAGTACCCGCCCGCCTGGATCGGCCCGCGGCGCTCAGTCGAGCCGTTCGAGTTCGAAGGCCACACCATCCCCGGCCGCGCCTTCGTCAACTACTGCTCCTGGGCCTCCCACAACCTGCCCGGTGTGTTCGCAGAGCCGGCGGAGTTCCGTCCCGAGCGTTTTACTGCAGAGGCCAAGGCCGCCCTGCCCAAGGGCGCCTACGTCCCCTTCGGCGGCGGCTCGCGCACCTGCATCGGCATGCGCTTCGGCCAGCTCGAGATCCGCACGATCGCCACGCTCCTGCTTGCCCGCTTCACGCTCACCCTCCCCGAGGACTTCCAGCTCACCATCCGCCAGATGCCGACGATCAGCCCCAAGGACGGTCTGCCCATGCTCGTCCACCCGCGCACCGCCACGCCCATCTCAGGGCTTGCAGCGGTGGCATAAAGCGCCTGTCGCGCCACTCAGCGCAGGCTCGCCCGCATCGTCAGCTCATAGCCCGCCACGCCGCCGGGGCCCACAGCGGCGCTCGCTCCCACGCCTTCGACGCGCACGTGCGGGTTAGCGAACAGCGTCAGCTGCAGCGAACCCAGCAAAAAGCCCAGCGGGTGCACCACCAGCTTGCCTTCCTGCGCGCGTGCCACCGCGTCGACGGAGGCGCCCACTCCAAACAGCCCGCCGCTTACGCGCACCTCCACCTGACCACCGCCGCTATTCAGAAGCTGCACTTCGAACCCTTTCCCCAGTGCCGCCGTCACGTCCGCCCGTGCGGCCCATGCACGGGCCTGCAGCGCGTTGCCGTGCTTCTGAAAGCGCGCATCGTGCAGCTGCAGCGGACCCTCTCTGACGCTGGCGGCCGTGGTGGTCATCCTCTTCACCCCGCGGGCTTGCAACAGCAGCTTCACCGCCTGCTGCGGGCTCATCTGAAGGCTCTTCGCGCGCACGGTCACCGAGTCCGCGCTGCCCCACAGCAGCTTCACGGCCGGCCACGCCTTCACGCTCACGCTTTCCACCGTTCCGTACTTGCCGACGCGCGCGCGCACCCGTTCGGCCGCTATCGCAGGCAGCAGGAGCTGGGCCAGAACCAGCACCAGCACGATTGCAACCGCCAGCCCCACGAAGATTCGGCCAGCTCTGCCCACGCGCACAGCTTCGCAGGCGCACAGCTTCGCAGGCGCACACCGAATCGTGCCCTCGCGGCCGCTAGCCTTGAGTTCCCTCAGCAGGGGCGCGTAGCTCAGTTGGCCAGAGCACCTCGCTTACAACGAGGGGGTCGCCCGTTCGAGTCGGGCCGCGCCCATCAGACAGCCAATGACCGACCAACCCATCCGCATCGCCGTCATCGGCTCCGGCCCGGCCGGCTTCTACGCCGCGGGGCACCTGCTCAAGGACGCAGGTGAACGGATCGAGGTCGACATGCTCGAGCGGCTGCCGACGCCATGGGGGCTCGTGCGCTCCGGCGTGGCTCCAGATCACCCGAAGATCAAGTCGGTCTCGCGCATCTATGAGAAGACCGCCGCACATCCGCGCTTTCGCTTCTTCGGCAACGTCGCCTTCGGCGAGCACGTCTCGCGCGATGACCTGCTCGCCCACTACCACGCGATCGTCTACGCCACCGGGTCGCCCGCGGACCGTCCTCTGGGCATCCCCGGCGAAGACCTCCCCGGCTCGCACGCGGCTACCGAGTTCGTCGGCTGGTACAACGGCCACCCCGACAACACCGACCTCGAGATCGACCTGCTCTCGGCCGAGCGCGCCGTCGTGATCGGCAACGGAAACGTCGCCCTCGACGTCGCCCGTATGCTCGTGCTCGCTCCGGCCGAGCTCGCTCCGACCGATACAGCCGACCACGCGCTGGAGGTGCTCGCTCGCAGCCGCGTATCAGAGGTCGTGATCCTCGGGCGGCGCGGGCCCGCGCAAGCGGCCTTTACCAACCCCGAGCTGCTGGAGCTCGGCGAGCTCTCCGGTGCCGATGTCATCGTCGAGGGCGCCGAACTCGACCGTGCGCTCGCGGTCGCCGATCCTCACGCCGGGGAAAACATCACGAGCCGGCGCAACGTTGAGATCCTGCGCTCCTACGCCGAGCGAGCACCAGCCGGGCATCCCAAGCGCATCGTCCTGCGCTTCCTGCTCTCACCGGCCGCCTTCCTCCCCGGCGAGCAGGGTCGCCTGGGCTCGGTCGAGCTTATTCGCAACGAGCTGGTGGAGGCCGGCGACGGCCGCCTGCGTGCCCAGGCAACCGGCGAGCGCGAGACGATTCACGCGGGCCTCGCCTTCCGCGCGATCGGCTACCGGGGCATCCCCCTCCCCGGCGTCCCCTACGACGAGCGCTCGGGCACCATCCCCAACGATTGCGGGCGCGTCCTCGATCCCGCAACCGGATCTCCGCAGCGTGGCGAGTATGTCGTCGGCTGGATCAAGCGCGGCCCGTCAGGCGTGATCGGGACCAACAAGAAGGACGCCCAGGAGACCGTCGACGCGATCCTCGCCGACGCCGACGCCGACACTGATGGCGAGGGTGAGGGTCTGGACACGGGCGGGCGGGCTCCTCAAAACCCCGACGCCGGCGCGGTCGAGCAGCTGCTGCGTGACCGCCAGCCCGAGCTAGTCACCTACGACGGCTGGTCCTCGATCGACCGCCACGAGCGCTCGCTCGGCGAGCAGGCCGGACGGCCGCGCGTGAAGCTCACGCGCATCGAGGACATGCTCCGCGTCGCGGCCGCTGAAGAGCCGTAGACTGTCGCCCCGCTAGGCCCCGTTAGCTCATCTGGTAGAGCGCCGGACTTTTAATCCGGTGGGGCGGGTTCGAGTCCCGCACGGGGCATCTTTGCGCTACCGCATTGCGATGACCACACCATTTGACGTCAACGGACGCACCGTCTTCATCACCGGCGCCGCGCGCGGGATCGGCAAGGCGACGGCTGAGCGCCTGTATGCAAAAGGCGCCAATGTCGTGCTGACCGGGCTGGAGCCGGAGCGCCTGGAGGAGAACGCGGCGAAGCTGGGTGATCGCGCGGCGAGCTTCGAGGTGGACGTGACCGACTTCGACGCGCTTGCCCGCGTGGTCAAAGCGACGGTTACGCGCTTCGGCGGGATCGACGTGGCGATCGCCAACGCCGGCATCGCCTTCACCGGCCCGCTGGCGACTGCGCCAATCGAGCAGGTGGAGCGCACGCTCGCCGTCAACCTGCTCGGCGTGTGGCGCACGGACCGCGCCGTGATCGAGCAGATCCAGCAGCGCCGCGGCTATCTGCTGAACATCTCCTCGATGACGGCCATCCTGCACGGGGCGATGCTCGGTCCCTACACGACGGCCAAGGCGGGCGTGGAGGCGCTGTCGGACTCGTTGCGCATGGAGAGCAGGCCGAGCGGCGCCGCCGTGGGTTGCGCCTACTTCGGCTTTCTAGACACCGACCTCGTCAAAGCGGCCTTCGCCGAGCCTTCAGCGGAAGCGATAACTGGAAGCATGCCCGGCTTCATCCGCAATCCCGCTCCGCTGAGCAAGGCGATCGACGCGATCGAGCGCGGCATCGAACGGCGCTCCGCGCGCGTGTGGGCGCCGCGCTGGCTCGGGCCGATGCTGACGCTGCGCGGCATCCTGCAGCCACTCCTCGAACGTGGCGCGCGGCGTGAGGAGGCGAGCCTGGCGCAGGCCATGCGGCTCGCCACCGACACGAACGAGTCAGCCGGTCAGGATCCGGTCCTCGGGGTCTCCGCCCGGGCCCACGCACCAAAGCCCTAGCTTTCTCACTGCGACTCTGGGCCGGAGGCGGTCTCCGGATCTCCGTCAGCGAGGATCCGGTACAGGTCTTTCCTCGTCGCCGCGAGCACCTTGCGGGCCTCGCCCATCTGCGCCTCGCTGCCCGTCTTTATCACCTGGGCGAAGGCGGACGCGACCTCGCGTATCAGCTTGCCGAGCTCGTGCGCCTGGGCGCTGACGTCGCCGCTCATCTGATCCCACGGCGCCTGCTTGTCCTCACCACGCTCCTTCACGAAGGCAAGGCCCTCGTCGGTGAGCGCGAACAGCTTGCGGCCCTCGAGCTCCTGTGAGCGGATCAATCCCTCGTCCTCGAGCTGCGCCAGCGCCGGATACACCGAACCGGGGCTGGGGCGCCACACGCCGTCGCTGCGCTCCTCTACCTCCTGCATGATTTCGTAGCCGTTGCGCGGCTCCTCGTTCAGCAGCAGCAGCGCCGCCGTACGGATGTCACCGCGCCGCGCCTTACGACCGCGTCCTCGCGGCCCGCCGCCCGGGCCGAATCCCCCGAACGGGCCTGGCCCGAAGCCGTGATGGCGGTGGCGGTGGTGGCCGTGACGGCCCTGTCCAGGTTGGTTTCCTTCTGAACATCTATGCATAACTAACTCCTATCGTGAACTATCTAAGTACGCTCACGATATATCGTAATCTATTCCGTGTCAAGGCCTGTGGGAAAGAAGACTGGGCCAGAGCTAGTGGCGGAAGTGGCGCACTCCGGTGGCCACCATCGCGACCCCCGCGCCATCCGCGGCGGCCACGACCTCCTCGTCGCGCACCGATCCCCCCGGCTGGATGATCGCGCTCACGCCCGCGTCGATCGCCACCTGCGGACCGTCGGCGAAGGGGAAGAACGCGTCTGAGGCCAGCGCAGCACCTGCCAGCAGCTCAGGCTGGGTGGCGCGAGCTTTGTCCACCGCGAGGCGGACGGCGTCGACGCGGCTCGTCTGCCCCGCGCCGATCCCGATGCTCGCACCGCCCGCGGCGATCACGATCGCGTTCGACCGCACGTGCCGGCACACCCTCCACGCAAACAACAGGTCAGCCCACTGCTCCTCGCTCGGCTCCTTCCCGCTGATCACGCGCATCTGCTCGCGAACCTCTGTCACGACGTCAGCGCTCTGCACGAGCTCCCCGCCGGTCACCGCCTTTGCTTCGACCTCATGACTCCCCGCCGGCCAGTCCCCCAGCGCCAGCAACCGCACGTTCTTCTTCTGCGTCAATACCTCGATCGCGCCGGCGTCATACCCGGGGGCGAGCAGCACCTCGATGAACTGCTTGCCGAGCTCCTCGGCGCAGTCCCGGTCGACCCTCCGGTTGACTACGATCACGCCGCCGTACGCGCTCTGCGGATCACACGCAAATGCGCGTTCGTAGGCCTGCTGGATCGTCTCGCCCAGCGCGCAGCCACACGGGTTGTTGTGCTTGACGATCGCGCACGCCGGCTGCCCGGTGAACTCCCCGGCCAGCTCGCGTGCGGAGCTCAAATCGAGCAGGTTGTTGAACGACAGCTCCTTGCCGTGCAGCTGCTCCACCCCGTCGAGCAAATGCGTAGGCGCTCCCACACGCGCATAAAAGGCCGCCCGCTGGTGCGGGTTCTCGCCGTAGCGCAGGTCCATCACCTTCTCGTAGGAATCGTTCCAAGTGGGCGGAAAGCCCTCATACGTACGACTCGCGAACCATGTCGAGATCGCCGCGTCGTAGCGTGCCGTGCACGCGAACGCCTTCGCCGTCAGCTGTTTGCGGGTCGGCAGAGACAGCCTCCCCTCGGACTCGCGCAGCTCAGAGAGGACACCCTCGTAGTCGGCCGGATCCACCACCACAGCCGCGAACGCACTGTTCTTCGCAGCCGCCCTGATCATCGCCGGCCCGCCGATGTCGATGTTCTCGATCACCTCCTCATCGCTCGCATCGCCGCGTGCGACCGTCTGCTCGAACGGATACAGGTTCACGCACACCAGGTCGACCTGCTCGATCCCCTGCTCCCCGGCCGCGCGCAGATGCTCCTCGTCGTCGCGCCTGGCCAGCAACCCCGCGTATAGCCGCGGGTGCAACGTCTTCACGCGCCCGTCCATCATCTCGGGAAAGCCCGTGAAGTCCTCGATCTCCCGGGCCCCAATGCCCGCATCCGCCAGCGCGCGCGCCGTGCCCCCGGTGGAGACGATCTCCACCCCCAGCTCGCTCAGCCCGCGCGCGAAGTCCACGATCCCCTGCTTCTCAGACACCGACAGCAGCGCCCTCTTCACGCGCACCTCACCGGGCGCAGCTCTTTCGACCGCCATGCTCGCCACCCTATCTATCGATGACGACCCGGCGCGGGTTCTCGGGATCGATGCTCAGCACTCCCCGCGCGAACAGCCTGACGGCCTCCGGCAATAGCGCGTGCTCGAGCGGACGCAGGGCCTTCAGCACCTCACCGGGATCGCTCACGCCCAGCAGCTGCACCGCCTCCTGCAGGATGACTGGGCCGGTGTCGATGCCCTTATCGACGAAGTGCACGGTCACGCCGAATGTCTCGGCTCCATGCTCGATCGCCTGCTCGATCGCATGCAGTCCAGGGAAGTCGGGCAATAGCGAGGGGTGCACGTTGATCACCGCCCCAGGCCAGCGCTCCAGGAACACCTCGCCTAGCAGCTCCATGTATCCGGCGAGCACGACCAAACGCACACTGCGCTCCTCCAGCCAGTCCGCCATCGCCTCGTCGCGAGCTGCGCGATCCGGATACTCCGAGCGCGCGAACACCGCTGTGGGGACCATTCGCTCGGCGGCGCGCGCCAGCGCCGGCGCGCCAGCGACACTCGACGCTACACCCACGATCCGTGCCTCTCTCCCGTGCACGCTCTCGAGCAGCGCCTGCAGGTTCGTGCCCGTCCCCGACACGAGCACAGCGATCTCGAGCGGCTCCTCTCCCACGAACCGCACGATAGTCCAGCGGATCGCAGTT
>Ga0307373_10002536_pt1 | contig 32806 bp, 26 predicted proteins | sample OX2MG_FD_202534 | JGI IMG/M metagenome (GOLD analysis project Ga0307373, IMG submission 202534) | Soil microbial communities from Risofladan, Vaasa, Finland - OX-2 | ecosystem: Environmental > Terrestrial > Soil > Coastal area > Acid sulfate soil | place: Finland: Risofladan, Vaasa | collected...
GGCCGCTGATCTGCGTGGCGGGCTTTCGGGCCCAAGGATGCGCACAGCGTGCCGACACCGTGTGGGGGGCGTTCTACGCCCTCCACTTCACATCATATGAGGATGCGCGTCGACGAACGTTTCTCCACAGAGGGGACTACTGCAGCGTTCCGTCACCGCACGGACGACGAACGCCCTACGTCCGCAGCCGATCTAAATGCGAAAGATCCGCGAGGGCACGCGAGAGCGACTCCGGCTCGAGCGTAATCAAAAATTCGAGGCGGACGTGCGATGTGCCGATGCTCTTGAGGAGCACCGCGCAAAGAACGGGGCCGCGGCGGCTCGGTGCAAAGGAGAGCTCCAGCAATCCGCCCGCAATCGAAAACGCCCCGGGCGGCCCGTTGCCTGAATTGATCTCGGCCAGGTATGCGCGCAACTCGGCCAGCTCGCCCACGCGAATGGAATAGCCGAAGGTCGCATGCACGGGCGGCGCGCTCGCATGGACGCGGCAGGCGAGCAGATCGAGGCCGTCCGGCTCGGCGACATCCGGATGCTCGTAATCCACCACTTCGAGCCGAAGATGCGGTTTGCGCTCGTCGCTTCCTAGGAGTACATCGAACGATGCGGAGCTCATGGGGCTAGCCGTAAATGATCTTATGTTTTGGCGGCGCGAACTTCAACCGCGGACCATCCTCGGCGGTGGCCTTGAGCGCTTCGCTCTCCACGTTCGAGCGCTCGCAGAAGCGCATGGTTCGGTCGTCGTCGACCTGGTAACCCAGCGGATTCCACTTCGCGAGCGCGCCGATCGGATCGACCGTCGAGCCGCCGTACGGCGTCGTGTTGGCGACGGCTCGCGAACAGAGCGCGGTGGTCAAGAGCGTAGCCGCAAACGGCGAGCCGCCGAGCGCACAGAACGCGCCGATGCCGGCCGCAAACACGTCGCCCGCGCCGTGGGCCTGATAGACCGGAAAGTATGGGCCCCAAATACGGTAATAGCTATAACCGTTGGTGAAGAGCGTCTTCATCCGATGGCGTTCGGCATCGCGCTCGAATGAGGTGATGATGACGGCTTGCGGACCGAGATCGAAAATGCCGTTGAGGTAGGCGTGCTCGGACATCGCGCGATCGCCCGTTCCGAGGAGTACCTCGGCCTCGAAGCGATTCGGCGTGACGATCTGTGAGATCGGCAACAGCAATTCACGGATCGAACGAGCGGTCTCTTCGCTGACGTAGAGCCCTTTCTGATAATCGCCGATCACCGGGTCCAGCAAGACCACGCCTTTGTATTCGCGCAGCTCGGCTGCGACGATATCGACGTGCATCGGCTTGGGAAGATAGCCGATCACGATCACGCCCGGGCGCTGGCTTACGACGAATGCGACGTCTCGACGAAATTGCTGCGGGTCGGCGATCGCGCTGGTGCGGCCCGCAATGCCTCCGCGCGCGCTTGCGAACATCGACTGCGCGTGAACGACGCGCGCGCCCAAGGCGTTGGCAACCGCAAAAACTGCTTGATTGCCTAAAAAGCCCATCGCAACGCTATTTTGAATGCTGCCGACTAGCGGATAATTTGGAACGTCGTCATTCATGCTTCGAAGTGATCCCAACCGGAGCGAACGAGTGGTACGTGCTCTGCGCCCTTCAGCACCACCAGCCCCATTGCCTTGGTCAGCGTACCGATGCGGCGGAGCGGTCGCCCGAAATGTGCCGCGAACCGCATGGCCAAATGTGGGAATGCCCGCGGTGCGATCGCCACGAGCAGTTCGAAATCTTCCCCGCCACGCACGGCGGCATCGATCGGGTCTTCGCCCTGCATCGTCGCAAGCGCGAGCGCGGACGGCGCGACCGGCACCGCGTCCACGATAGCGCCCACGCGGCTGGCCGCACAGAGGCGATCGAGGTCGGTCGAGAGTCCGTCCGAGCAGTCCATCATCGCGTGCACGTGACGGCTGGCCGCAAGCCAGGCGCCCTCGCGCAGTCGCGGTAGCGGGTGACGGTGCGCGAGCAATGCGGCCTGCGCCACATCGTGCGGCAGCGTTACCGATCCTAGCGCGACCTGCAAACCGGCCGAGCTTGCGCCGAGCTCGCCGGTTACGGCGAGGACGTCGCCGGCATATCCGCCGGAGCGTAGCTTCAGATTGCTCGCGCGCACCTCGCCGACCGCCGTGATCGCGATCGTCAGCATCGGCGTCCGTACGAGGTCGCCGCCGGCGATCGCCATGCCGCTTGCGCGCGCGCAGTCCGCCATGCCGCGGTACAGAGCCAGGATATCGTCTCGCGTGCTCTGAGGACTGACCCCTAGCGAAACCGTCGCGAGCACCGGGCGCGCTCCCATTGCCGCAAGGTCGCTCGCGTTTGCCGCCATCGAGCGCCAGCCGGCATCCTCCAACGTCATCGTTGCCCGCGTAAAGTGCACGCCTTCGATGCACGCGTCACTTGTGATAACGCTGCGATGCGAGCGCGACGGCTGCCACACCGCTGCGTCATCCCCGATGCCGACCAGTAGCCGCGCGTCCGCATTCGATGCGACGATCGATTCGATCGCGGCAACCAGGTCGTCTTCGCGCAGGCCGCGCAGGCCGCTCACGCCGGGCTCAGGCCTGCGCAAGAATCGTCCGCATCGCCTCGAGCGCCGCGCCGGGATCGGGCGTATCGAAAATGCTCGAACCGATCACGAACGTATCGGCTCCGGCCGCGACGACGTCGCGCAAATTGGAGGCACCGATGCCGCCGTCTACTTCCAGCATGCAGCCCGGATTGCGCGCGTCGATCAGCGCGCGAGCTTGGCGAATTTTCTCGTACGATCGCGGGATGAAGCTCTGGCCGCCGAAGCCCGGATTGACGCTCATGATCAACACCAGGTCGCAATCTTCGATGATATCCTCGAGCATGGCGACGGGCGTCTGCGGACAGAGCGAGATGCCGGCCTTCGCACCGATCGAACGCAGATGTGCGAGCAGTCGCTGGGCGTGGTCGGTCGCTTCGTAATGAAAAGTGATGATGTCGGCGCCGGCTTTGCGAAACGCGTCGACGTACCGTTCCGGCTCGACGATCATGAGGTGACAGTCGAACGGCAGCGGCGAGAGCTTGCGCAAGTCACCGATGATTTTTGGACCCCAGGTAAGGTTGGGAACGAATCGGCCGTCCATCACGTCCAGGTGCAGTTGATCCGCGCCGGCGGACTGGACGGCCTGGATCTGCGCGCGGATGTCGGCAAAATCGGCCGACAGTAGCGATGGCGCTATGCGTAGCATCAGGGTCCTCCGGGCGACGGCGTAGGATGCGGTTTTTGATGGTAGATCACCGCAGGCTCGTTGCCGAGCCGCGTCTCGCCCACCAGCGCGCCGTCGACGAACAAATCGACGACCGACGTGCCGACGGCGGTAACCGTGAAGTCGAGCTTCTGCCCGGGCTGCGCGTATGCCCGATAGGCGTCGTACGACCCCGTCGCATCGCGCACCATCAATCGGACGTTTACCGATGCGCCCGGCGCCAAGTTTTCCGGTACCGGAACCGACGCGAGCACGTGCACCTGACGGATGATGTACCCGGATTCGTTCGGGCCCGCGCTCACCTGCAGCGAAACCGGTTGGAACGAGCCGATCTTGCTTCCCGCCGCAGGCGTTTGCCGCGCAACCTTTCCATGCGCGGGCCCGTGCACGCCGAGCGGCGTCCAAACGATCTGCCCAAGCTTGATGCCGTTCTTCCCGGCAAGCGCTCGCGCTTGCTCGATCGACATCCCCACGAAATTCGGGACGGGCAGACTGCTCGCGCCGCCCTTGCTCACGACGAGATTGACCGTATCGCCTTCGATGACGTTGGTGAGCGGCGCGGGGTCCTGTGAAATCACGTGCCCCTGCGGAATCACGTCGTTCTTTTCGTAGGTCACTTTGCCGAGTTGCACGCGCGAGCGCGAAAGGTCGAGGGAGACCTCACGCATCGACTGATAACGCAGATCCGGCATTAAACGAGAAAAGACGCCGTCGCTGACGACGAACGACATCTGACGCCCCGGACGCACTTGCGTACCGGCGTCCGGACGTTGATTGATGATGACGCCCTTGGGATAGCGATCGCTGATCGCGCGATCGATGACGCGCGCTCCGAGCTTGAGCCGGCGCGCCTCGGCATCTGCATCGCCCTGCGTTTGGCCCACAAACGACGGCACGGTAACGGTGTTAGCCGGCGGCAACAAGAAGTCGGCGATGGCGTGACCGAACCACACGAGCACGCCGACAAAGCAGGCGAGAACGATGGGGAACACCCAGTCGCGCGGCACGTACTCGTGCAGCGTCGCGCGCCAATCCCGCCGTTGCAGGCTCAGGCGAGTGCCTCCATCGCAGCGTCGCTGACATCGAGATTGCTGAACACCCGCTGGACGTCGTCGTTGTCTTCAATCGCATCCAGAAATGCCAGCGCCGCCTCGAGCTCGGGGCCCTGCGGGCTCACGCGCTGCTTCGCGCGCATGCCTAAATACGCCGCCGAGATTTTAAAGCCGCGCTCGCGCAATGCATCGCGCGTGGACGTTAGCGACGCGGATTCCGCGTAGATCGAGGCGATCGGCTCGCCGTATTCGAGATCGATCACTCCCTCGACCAGCGCATCTTCGGTGAGGCGATCTTCGGAGCGTCCGCGCGCGTCGACTTCGATAATGCCAACGGCGTCGAACATCCAGCCGACGCTCCCGGTTTCACCCAGAGTTCCGCCGTTCTTCATAAAGAGAAAACGCAATTCGCCCGCGGTCCGATTGCGATTGTCGGTGGCGGCGTCGACGACGACGGCCAAGCCGTCCGGGCCATATCCCTCGTAGCGAAGTTCCTCGATCTCTTTCTCGCCGCTACCGCCCGCCCCGCGCGCGATCGCGCGCTTGATGTTATCGGCCGGCATATTGTTCTCTTTGGCCTTTTCGACCGCCATTTTAAGGCGGTAGTTGGCCTCCGGGTCGGGCGACCCGGATTTTGCCGCGAGAATGATTTCTTTGCTCAGTTTGGTAAAACGGGCGCCACGCTGCGCATCGACTTTGCCCTTGCGCAGCTTGATGTTGTGCCACTTCGAATGTCCAGACATGGTTGTACCCTCTTCGCTACCCGGGCCCGACGATCCACTTGCTGAACCACATCCGCGCGTGCCAGGCGTTCCAGGTGATCGGCGAGGCCGCGAGGATGGGGTAGAAAAAGACGAATGCCCCGGCGATCAGCGCGACGTAGCCGCCGACCGCGATACCGCCCCACAATCGGCCGTTTTTGCCCCGGCTGGCGCCATACTGCCATACGCGCTGTAAAACGATCGCGTTACAGAGACAGATCAGCGGTATGTCGACATAAAAATGATAGGCGAACGTGATGCGCGGAGATTTCATCCACGGCAGCCACTGTAAGAGGTAGGTGACGACGATCAGCGCGTACCCCTTATTGCGCTCTCGCCATGCCAGATACCCGACCAGCGGTACGCAGAGTAGCCCGAACCACATATTGAGCGGGTTGGGCATCGAGGTAATCTCGGTCACGCAACAGGCCTTCGGGTCCTGCTGGTTCACGCGATGGTCCTGATAGTAGTAGGCGATCGGCACGTAATCCAACGGCCACTCCCACCACTTCGAGGAGTAGGGATGAGTCGCTTTGAGCGTGTCGTGATACTCGAACATCGAGTACTGACGGTAGACGACGTCGTTGAAATTTTGGATGTCGCCGGGCGCGTGACGCATGAGATCCGGCGTCCAGACCAGCGCGTAGACGCTCGCGCTGACGAAGAGAATCGCGATCAGCGCGCCGTCGAGACGAAATCCGCGCGGGTTACCCCAGAGCGTCGGACGCCCCTTAAATACGGTGCGTTGCAGCCAAATGCCGATCAACACCAAGAAGCTGACCCCAAAGCCCATGACGCCGTACCATTTTGCGCTCACGAGCAGGCCGAGCGCGATGGTGAATAGCACCAGCCAGAGCCTGGCCGAACGGCCGCTCTCGCTTCCCACCGCCGACGTCGAACGATTTTTCGCGTAGGTCGCTTCTCCGAACGGCGAGCGATACCCGACGCTGCCGTCGCGATGGTACTCAATGGAAAGGTCGCCGGACCCGTAAGCGAGCTCGCCGTTTCGTACCTGCGAGCGTTCTCCGCGCTGCGCGCTCTTCGTCGCGGTATCCAGCACGCCGCCGTCGGCCGCGTACATCGTCAGCGTTCGCTCGTCGCCCAACGCATACGAGCCCTCACCGAACGTCGACTCGATTTTTCCGTCACTGAAAAGCCGCGGGAATACGACGTAACGGACCAGCAAGTACGCGCCCAAGCTCACGTAGCAAATCGTGATGATCGAAGTCGCAAAATCGGGTGACGCGACGTTCGGCGGTGGAACCAGGAGCTTCCACGCTCCGAGAAAGAGCCCGCCGAAAACGAGCGAAGCGATCGCGCCTAGCGCAAAGGCGTATGGCGGTACCTCGACGTGGACGCGCTCGTTTGTCTGCGAGGCGATCCAGAACCGATAGAATGCGTAGACGGCGAGCAACGAGAAAAATACGACGAAGCCTTCCGGCGTCGCAATACGCGATTGCACGAAGTGCATGCCGTCCAGGCTTAGCAGCACCGCTGCGATTGCCGCGAAAACCGTGGACCCCGTGATCCGTTTGGCGAACGCGTAGAGCAGCATGACGACCAACGCTCCGAAGACGACGTCCAGAAAACGCCAGCCGTAGGAGTTATCGCCGTTGGGCATGTGCCCGATGATCGCGTTCAGCCCGGTCCAGCCGCCGAGCCCGTGGCCGTGCGGCATACCGCCGAAGAGCATCACCGAAAGCGTCACCAGTAACTTGGAAAACGGCGGGTGCGTATTTTCGTAGATACGCAGGTTCTGCAAGTACTCTTCGGCCGCCCGAGCAAAGTAAATTTCGTCGAAAATCTTTCCGCTCGGGTACGCGTAGTTTACGAACGACAGGATGAACGTTCCCACGCCGATCGCACCCATCACGATGTAATCGAGCGGAGCGCGCATCGCCCGCAATCCCTCACTGGGATCGAACCAGTCAGCGGGCCTCAACCAAGACGGCCACATTCTTCCGTACGCGGCGCTTTGCCCGTGCGGCATCCCCATACCCTCGCGCGCGGGGCCACCGAGAAAGAGATAGCCCAGCACGAAAAACGTCCCAACCGCAAGCAACGAGTACACCGACGTGATCGCTCCCCACACGTTGTGGGGGTCGATGCCCGGCGTATGCGCGTTCATCACGGTGAGGTAGTCCAACGAGTATTTGAGGTTCGCGTAAAGCACGACGGAGAGCAGGACGACCCCCCATAGGTAGCGCCTCGCAAGCGGGATGCAAGCGATCGCAAAGAGCAAGCCGTCAAACATATAACGCTCGTGCATGCGCGTCGCCAGGATAAAGAACGCGAGCAGCGAGATCGCACAGGACTCCAGCATCGCCTGAGGAGTGCGATCGTAGATGTAGCGCCACACGATCAGTCCCAGCGCCGCGAGCACCAATCCGGTTCCCCAAATAACCTGGGGCAATCCGAGAATCAACCGGCTGTCCGGGACCCAAAACGTGCCCTTGATCGCCCACAAATTGAACGCGTTGACCGAGTTATAGGAATAGACGCTCGAACCGAATTCGTATTGATGGAGCAGCCAGCTAAAGACCGCTATCGGGTTTCCGGAATGGAACGGCACGCTGAGCGCGTACGTCAACACGAACGCAGCGCCGATGCCGATGGCGGTCGCTGTGACGCGCGCCTTTCGGCGCGCCGGATTCACAAACGCGAACGCGATAAAGATCGGGATCAGGACCGCCGACTGGGGCTTGATCAATAGCGAATAGGCGAAGACCAGCCATGCGCCCACGATCCAGAGCGACGGGCGATTCGATTCGCCGTCCTCACTCTTGAGCAGAAAATACGCGGCCAAGAGCGCCAGCCCGCCGGCCAGCGAATCGATCTGCCCCCACAGCGCGGAGATAAAGATCGTCACCGGATTGAGAACGTAGATCGCGGCGGCTGCAAAGGCCCATCTCTGCGGCGCAAATCGGCAGCCTATTGCGTAGACGAGCCAACCCACCCCAAGATCCGCCAGGATCGCGGGCAACTTGACCATCGCGGCCAGCACCGCATAGCCCCCGTCGTGCGCGCGGAAGAGCGCGTTCCAAATCGATCCGACGATCCCGAGCACGTAAAAATAACCCGGCGGATAATCGGCAAAGCTGGTCTTGGAGTAAAACGCGGCATATCCGTGATCGACGAGCGAAATCGCCCACGCTTCAAACGTGACGACATCGTTTCGAAATCCCTGATTTTGGATGTAGATCAGTCGGATCGCAAGGCCCGCGAGCAGCAAGATCGCCATCGCCGGCCTCGGAAGCGCCCGCTCTGGGACGGACATGCGAACGTTCGCCGTGGCTTTCACCTGGATGGGGCCCTCCTACTCTTACGCGGGGACGAGCGTCCCCAACAGATACGCGCGCAGGCCTTGCTCCGGGTGGCGCTCCACGACCGCCATAGGTTCTGCGACCGCCCGCCGCGCGGCCTCTCTGGCCCCCAGATCGTCGAGCGCGCCGACGACGCGTTCGACCTCGGAGGCGTCCAGCGCGCGGCCGGCCGCGTAGGCGGATGCAATGGCGTCACGAGCCGGCGATGCGGGCTGGGCCAGCGCCCAGACGACGGGGAACGTCCATTTGCGCCGCGCGATGTCGTTGCCGGCGGTCTTGCCGGTCGCATCGGCCGATCCCCATATTCCCTGGATGTCGTCCTGAATCTGAAAGGCGATGCCGTAGGCATGCCCGAGCCGCCGATAGGCGGCGATCGCATCCGGTTGCGCGCCGGCCGTGTGCGCGCCGAGCGCGCAGGAAGCCTCGAATAACGCCGCGGTCTTGCAAGCGATCATGCGATGGTATTCGCCGATGTCGACGTGGGTCGCCGATTCGAACCGTAAATCGAGCGATTGGCCGTCGCACATGATGCCGTGCGCTCCATGCAAATGCTCGATCATCGCGAGCACGCGCCCCGCCTCGTGAAGCCTGGCCGCACGGGCGAGGGTGAGAAAACTCAGGGCGCACATCGCATCGCCGGTATTGATCGCCTGCGCGATCCCGTCGCGAGCCCATAGCGTCCGCCGCCCGTGGCGCAACTCATCGCGATCTTCGATGTCGTCGTGAACCAGCGAATAGTTGTGCAGAATCTCCACCGCGCTCGCGGCATCGAGCGCCGCTTCGAGCTTGGCGCCCAGGGCGAGGGCCACGCGCAATACCATCTGCGGGCGCAGGCGTTTGCCGCGCCGCGCCGGGCCATACGAACCGTAGCCGAAGTGGTACAAAAGCATATCGGAGATCACGTCCGATCCCCGATACTCGGTCACGCAGGCTTCGAGATGTCGCTCGAACCGATCGAGCGCGTCAGGCGGGTTGACGGCTGAGTTCCTCCATGCGCGCCTGCACTTCGTCCACCAGCCATCCCGGCGTTGAAGCGCCCGACATCAGGCCTGCGACTTTCACCCCGTCGAACCACTGCGGCTGCAATTCCGAGGGGCCTTCGATGTGGAACGACCGGGCGCCGTGCGATTCGGAGAGTTCGGCAAGATGCTTGGTGTTCGCGGAGGTTTTGCCGCCGACCACGATCATCACGTCCACTTCCTGCGCGAGACGCGAAGCCTCGCTCTGCCGATTATTCGTATCGGTACAAATCGTATTGACTGCCCGCACTTCGTAGTATTTCTCGGTGAGCGCTTTGACGATCTCCGTAAAGCGCGCGCGAGAGTACGTCGACTGGACGACCACGCCCACCCGGCTTCCGCGAGGAAGGGTGGCGACGTCTTCGACCGTCTCGATGCACCAAGCGCCGGGAACGTGGCTCAAGGTCCCTTTGACTTCGGGGTGATTCGGGTCGCCGACGACGATGATTTTGCAGCCGTCCGCTTTGAGTTTCTCGGCTTGCACGTGAATCTTGGTGACCATCGGGCAGGTCGCGTCGATCACGTCCAGGCCTTTGGCTTGCGCTTTTTCGAAGACCTCGACCGGCAATCCGTGAGCGCGCACGAAGAGCGCGCCGCCCTCCACTTCGTCGACCGAATTCGCATTTTTCAAGCCGCGACGCCCGAGCGAGTCGACCATTTGCGGGTTGTGCACCACGTGGCCGAGCGTCGTCACGTCGTTGCGCGACCCGATCGCCTCTTCGGCCTTCTTGACCGTGATGGCAACGCCGAAACAGAATCCTTGAACTTTGGCCTTACGAATTTCCACCGATGTTCTCCGCGAGCGCGCGAATGGCGCTCATGACGTCGTCTGTGAACTTCGCCAAATCATCACGAGTTGCTTTCCGGTCCGATGGCAGCCGTAAAGGCGTTCCAAAAGCGACTTTGATCTTACCGAGCGACCGCGCGTGATTGCTACCGACGATGCAGGCCGGTACGACGGGCGCTTTGCCGAGCGACGCGAGCAAGGCAACGCCCTGACGGGCCTCGACGTCGCCCTCCAGATTGCGCGTGCCCTCCGGAAAGATGCCGATGCAGCCACCCGTCCGCAGCACCTCCACCGAGCGCTTGATCGCGGCGGTCGGGGTCCCCTCGCGGTCGACCGGATAGGCTCCTACCGCGCGGATCGCGGCTCCCAACACGGGAATATCGAAGAGTTGCTTCTTCGCCATGAAATGGATCTGGCGCGGGCAGAACGAGCCCATCACGGGCGGGTCTAGGTACGAAACGTGATTGCATGCGACGATCAGCGGGCCGTCGAGCGGAACGTGCTCGACGCCGGTCGCCTGCGCTCGCCAGAGGATCCGACTGATGGCCCGAATCGTATGGCTCGCGCCCCAGTACAGACTCACCGCGACCGCTCGACGATTGCGGCAATCTCTTCGAGGACGCGCTCGATCCCAATCGCACTCGAATCGACGATGTGCGCGTCGGGCGCCGGGACTAGCGGCGAAACCGCGCGACTACGATCGAGCCGATCGCGTTCCTCGATCTCCTCGGCCAACCGGTGCTCGTTGACGTCCACGCCCGCTGCCTCCAACTGCACGCGGCGTCGCTCGACACGCGCGCCGACCGACGCGGTCAAGAAAATTTTCACCTGCGCGAGCGGCAGTACCACCGTTCCGATGTCTCGCCCCGCCATCACGACCGGACCTTCTTGCGCGATGCGCCGCTGCGCGTGGACCATCGCTTCGCGGATCTTCGGATGCGCGGCGATCGTCGAAACGATAGCCGTCACTTCGTTCGACTGCAAGACCGCCTCGCCGAGTTCGCGATCGCCCGCGAAAATGCGAAATCCTAACGGCGCGGCTGCGTCGGAGCTTACGCGAATCTCGTGTTGCTCGAGCAGCCGCAACAACGCCCCCTCGTTGTCCGCTTCATTGCGCGTCTGCAGCGCTAAATACGCGAGCGCGCGATACATCGCACCCGTGTCGAGATAGAGGATGCGAAGCTGGGATGCAAGGCGACGCGCGACCGTGGTCTTGCCCGATGCGGCGGGGCCGTCGATCGCGATCTGGAGGTGGGCCGGGATGCTCATCGCCGCCGCGCTTTCGCTTAGGGAAGCTCGCTGCCCCGCCACGCGGCGCAACCGTCCCGCGGCGGTCGCATCGGCGCTAGAAAAACACCCAGCGTCCGCCTTCGGGCCCTTCCTCCCGGTAGATCGCAATCGCCGAGGATGCGGACTCGGCGTCCAAGCCAGCAGGCGGCCCGACCGGCCGATCCAGCAATTCGTCGGGCTGCGCCGGCGGAAAGATCGTGTCCAGGCCGGTGATGTGCAATATCCGGGCAATCGCCTGCGTCGGCTCGAACAACAGGCGCGGCGCGGCGTCGCTCGTCCGCGCGCGGTCGCTGTGAAAGCGCGTGAAGCAGCGCAACACGGTTGAATCCATGTACGTCATGTAGCGCAGGTCGAGGATGGCCGTCCGCGCCCCCGCAATCGTGGTCAGAGCCGCATCGAGCCGATCCTGATCGGCGAGGTCAAACTCGCCGCGCAGATACGCCAAGCCGTAGTCGAAGGTAGACATGCATACGCCTTTTCTCACGCATCGACCCTAGGGCGCGAAGCGAGGCACCTATCGTAGCATCCCGATGCGATAAAATGCGCCGCCTCCAGATTATTGGAGGCACCGCATGCAGAATCGAGGCGCCTAAACCCTCGACGCCTAACTAGCGTCGGTGTGGCCAAAACGCGCGCGGTATATTTTTGCAATGCCTGCGGTTTCGAAGCGCCGCGCTGGCTCGGGCGTTGCCCGCAGTGCGAAGCTTGGAACTCCTTCGACGAACGAGCCTTTTCGGTCGCGGCGCCGCGAGCGGGCCGCGCGGCTGCCGCACCGCGGCAAGCAGCGGTTGGCCCCATTCCGCTTCACCGAATCGACGGTGGGAAAATCGCCCGCATTCATACCGGTATGCCGGAGTTCGATGCAGTCGTCGGCGGCGGAATCGTCCCCGGAAGCCTGACCCTGGTAGGTGGGCCGCCGGGCGCCGGAAAGTCCACCCTGCTCCTGCAGATCGCCGGGCGGCTCGCGCAGGCGGGGACCGTCGTTTACGTCTGCGGCGAAGAATCCGCCGGCCAGGTCAAGCTCCGAGCCCAGCGACTCGGCGTAGCCCAAGGCGAAGCCGCCGGAGCCGACCGTTTGCTGGTGCATGCCGAGACCAATCTGCGGTCGGTCCTCGACCAACTCGAACGTATCGACCCGATCGCGGTCATCGTCGACTCGATTCAGACCGTCTGGTTGCCGGAGTCGGAGGCCTATGCGGGCAGCATCACCCAGGTTCGCGACTGCACGCAGGCGCTCATGGAGTTTTCGAAGCGCACCGGATGTGCGAGTTTTATCGTCGGACACGTCACCAAAGACGGCGCGATCGCCGGCCCGCGCCTGCTCGAGCACTTGGTCGACACCGTCCTGTACTTCGAAGGCGAATCGACCGGAGAGTATCGGATCCTGCGCGCCTACAAGAACCGCTTCGGCTCGATCGACGAGATCTGCGTGCTCTCGATGCACGATAGCGGATTGCAGGAGGTTGCCAACCCGTCGGAACTCTTTCTTGCCGGACGAGACGCCCGCCCGAGCGGTTCGTGCGTCGTTGCATCGATCGTCGGCTCGCGGCCGGTGCTAATCGAGGTGCAAGCATTGGTCGGCGAAGCCAGTTACGGGACGCCTCGGCGCCTGGCCAACAATCTCGATCAACAGCGGCTCGCGATGATTCTCGCCGTTCTGGAACGGCGCGTCGGCCTGCATCTCGGCACGCACGACGTCTACGCATCGGTGGCAGGCGGATTGCGCGTAAGCGAGCCGGCGGCAGACCTGGGCATCGCTTTAGCGATCGCGTCCTCGTTTCGCAACATTCCGCTCCCGGCCGATGCGGTGGCGTTCGGCGAACTCGGCTTATCCGGAGAAGTCCGCGCCGTGAACGCTGCGGACCGCCGCGAAGCCGAGGCTCGCAAACTCGGGTACACGACGGTCTTCTCGCCCGCGAACGCTCGCGATGTCTCCGGCGCTATTCGCAGCGCGCTCGGATAGCCCACCGTCTTGGCCACGTACGAGATCGTTCCAAATCTCTCCGAAGGGCGCGATGCCGCAACGATCGACGCGGCGATTCACGCCGTCGAACACGCGGGAGCGCGGGTGTTGCACCGCACGAGCGACCCCGTGCATCATCGCAGCGTTCTCACGATCGCCGGATCCGCACCGGCGGTACTCGAGGCGGCGGTCGCGTTGGCGGGCGTAGCGGCGGAGCGCATCGATCTGCGCGAACATCGCGGCGTGCACCCGCGCATCGGCGCGCTCGACGTGTTGCCGTTCGTTCCGCTGCAAGGCGGATCGATGGAAGAGGCGGTCTCGCTCGCGCACGCGGCCGGAACCCGAATCTGGGAGCGTTATCGTATTCCCAGCTTCTTCTATGCGCGTGCCGCGCGCTCGCCGGAGCGCACGTTACTGGCAAGCGTGCGGCGCGGCGAATTCGAAGGCCTCGAAGCGCGCTTTGCCGACCCGGCTTGGCTTCCCGATCGCGGCGATATCGCAGCCCACCCGAGCGCGGGAGCGATCGCCATCGGAGCGCGCCCGATCCTGATCGCGTTCAATATCGAATTGGCCGGCGGCGATCTGAGCATCGCGCGCGCGATCGCGAAGCAGCTGCGCGAACGAGACGGCGGCCTGCGCACGCTGCGGGCGCTGGGCCTCCGGCTGCGGGACGACTTGGTCCAAATATCGCTCAACGTCACCGATTACCACGCCACGCCGCTCCACCGCATCGTCGAACTGGTTCGAGGACTCGCACGCGCCCACGGTACGCGCGTCGTACGGAGCGAATTGATCGGACTCATGCCCCGAGAGGCCGCGGCCGCGGCCGCACATTACTACCTCGGCGTATCCCCGCCGAAACCGGAGAGTATCAGCAACTCGTGAAACGCATTTTCGTCCTCCTCGCCGCACTCTGCATCCTCACGCTCCAGGGCGCTGCGTCCGCCGCGACCGGCGGCCCCGGCGACGCCGGCATTTTCCAAACGACGCTCGCCAATGGGCTCAAGGTGGTGGTCGTCGAAGATCCGATCGCTCCGGTGGTGCAAACGGGGGTCTGGTATCGCTTCGGCTCGCTCGAGGAAACGCCGGGGAAAACCGGCCTCGCCCACGCGCTCGAACACATGATGTTTCGGGGAACGAGCCACATTTCGTCGGGCGGTCTCGACGATATCGTCACGCGCATGGGCGCGCAGATGAACGGCGAGACCAATTACGATTACACACAGTTTTACTTCGAAATGCCGGCCGACAAGCTCGACGTCGCCCTCTACATCGAGTCCGACCGCATGCAGCACCTGCTCCTGCGAGAATCCGATTGGCGCATCGAGCGCGGGGCGGTGCTCAACGAACTCGAAGGCGATTCCGGTTCGCCGTTTTTCGATTTGCTCAAGCGCGTACGCGCCGCCGCATTCCCTAACCAGCCGGCCGGGCGCGTGCCGATCGGGCACAAAGCCGACGTGGAACGGGCCACCGCGAGCGACATTGCAACCTATTATCACGAGTGGTACGCGCCGAATAACGCCACGCTCGTCGTAGCGGGCGACGTCAAACACGAAGCCGTTTTCGCTAAAGCTCGCCAATATTTCGGAGCGATTCCTTCCCGCGCGCTGCCGAAACACGAAGACGCGCGGCCGGTGCCAAGCCACGGGGCGGTGGTGCAATCGACGCTCCCATTCCCGTTCGAAGTTCTCGATCTCGCATACGCCGTACCCGGGGACACCGAGCCCGGCGAGCCGGCGATCAGCACTCTGGCGACGCTGATCGAAAATCAGCGCGGCCCGTTCTACCAGGCGCTCGTCCAGACGAACGTCGCCCTCGCCGTGCAAGCCAACTCCGACACGCAGCTCAAGGGCGGCCTGCTCGACGTCTTCATCGTTCTCAACCCAGGGCACCACGGTGACGAAGCGCAGCGCATATTTCAGAATACGATGGACGCGCAGTTGCGCGACGGGTTTAGTCCGGATATCGTCAAAGCCGCGCAGCGCCTCACCATCGCCGAGCGTCTCTTTTCGGCCGACTCCGTCGACGGCATGGGCGATTTAGCCGGATATACCTATGGCATCGTAGGCGAAAAAATCCACGATGAGGACGAGCGCCTCGCGGCGCTCACGCCCGCGACGATTCTCGCCGCGGCAAAGAAGTACTTGAGTACCCCCACCGTCGTAGGCCATCTCCTTTCCAACACCGGCCAGCCCTCGGGTTCGCAAAAGAGTACTTCGGCGGCGACCGACGATTTCTCAAAACGCGTTCCCAACGGGCCGATCATCGAACCCGCCTGGGTGCGCGCCGCCGTGCGCAAACCTACGACCGCGCAAAGCCATCTGATGCCCACGGCGTTCACGCTGCCCAACGGCATCCATGTCATCGTGCAGCAAAAAGCCGACCGCCAGACGTTCACGCTCAGCGGCGAAATAGCCGCATCGCCCGCGTTTGCGCCGGCTGGAAAGGTCGGGATCATTCGCCTCGCATCGGCGGTAGCCGATTACGGGAGCCAAGCCTACCCCTTTGCATTGCGCCACAAAACCACCGACGACTTGGGCGCATTCGTGACCACCGGCCAGAGCTTCAGCGCTCGTGGGCTGGCCGGCGATTTCGATACGATCGCGCGCGTCATCGCCGATGGCGAGGAGCACCCGACCTTTGCGGAGCCCTGGTTCTCGCTCGAGCGCGAACAACTCGCGAACAGCCTGCAAAGCGAAGCGTCGATCTCCGGGGTGATGATCGATCGCTCGTACGCGCGGCTTCTGGAAGCACCCGACGATCCGAGCCTGCGCGAAGCGACGCCCGCATCCGTCAACTCCATCACGCGCGACGATCTCCTTTCATTCACCAAAACGTACTGGCGCCCGGACCTCACCACGATTGCGGTGGTCGGAGACATTACTCCGGAGCGAGTTCGAGCGGTGCTCGGCGCGGCGTTCGCCGGCTGGCACGCGCAAGGCCCCACGCCGAACGTACACAGCAAACCGCTGCCGCCCGCGCAAGCCGGACACGACTACGTGGGGACCGACACAAATCAGGTCTACGTGCGCTTGGGCCAAGCCGCACTCTCGCGTACGAGTAAGGACTACGATACGTTCCTGGTGCTCAATCAGATACTCGGCGCAAACGGTGCGTTTGAATCGCGACTCTGGCAGGGACTGCGCCAGAAACGCGGGCTCGTCTACAGCGTAGGCAGTTCGCTCTCCACCGATGCGGATCGCGGCGATTTCCGCATCGAGTTGAGCGCACCACCCGATCATGTGGTCGAAGCGGTCCGCTTCATTCGCGAGCAACTGCGGCTGCTGCAGACGCAGCCCGTAACCCAAACGGAACTCACCGAGGCCAAGGGGCGACTGGTAAGCGGCGCACTGCTCTCCGAAGCATCGGCCGACGGACAAGTCGAGCAACTGATGGACATCGCCACCAACGACTTACCGCTGGACTATTACCGCACGTTGAACGAACGCTTTGCGCAGATCACGGCAGCCGACGTGCAACGCGTTGCGAGAACGTACCTCGATCCCAATCGATTGATTCAAGTCTACGCAGGACCGCCCGGCGTGTGGGAGTCGCAGAGCCTGTAATCGTGCCGGGGAAAGCCGTCGTTATCGCCAGCTTGGGCCTGCTGATCTGCGCGTCATCGTGCGCCGGAGCGGTTAGCCCCGGCCCTCCGGGTGCCGTTCCGGTAAACGTTCCCGCAGGCGTCGCCGCGCGCGGCTATGTCGATCACGTGGTCGTAATCGTGCAAGAGAATCGCACCTTCGACGATATCTTCGGCGGCTATCCGGGCGGCCCGACGCCCTTTGCCGGGGCCGACAGCACGATCTCCGGACCGATCGTGAACGATCTGCGCCAAGCCGGTTTCGATACCGCCGTTCCGGATAACGGCCAAGACCCGTTCCGTTGCCTGCAAGTCCACAATTTCGACGCACCAACCTGGGAAGCACTGGTCAACGGCGCTTGGCCGACGGCACCACCAGGCGGCCCCGCACCGTGTCCCACATCGGCGCCCGCAAGCAATCCGGATACGCCGTTTCGCCCGGATCGCGACGCACTCACCATTATCCGGCAAAGCGACAGGCTCGGATACTGGGGCATCGCACGGGCGTACGAACTGGGTGACGAGTTTTTTGCGGTACAGAGTTCCAATTCGTTTCCGGGGCATCAGTATATCGTGGCGCTTAATTCGCAGAACGACCTCGCGCAGCAGATCGACGATGTCCCCAGCCCATCGCCTTCTCCCGGAGCGGCGAGCGCCCCGCCACCCAACTGCGGCTCGACGGTGCCCGTCGACAGCGTCGCGACGCCGGTTCTCGATCTCGTTACCGGCTTTACCGATTGGCAACTCGAGGGTGAGACCGGCATTTGCTGGAGCGGCGTGACGTTCGCCGACCGCTTGAACGCGCGCGGCGTTAGTTGGCGGCACTACAGCACCGACTCGACGACGGGCGTCTTCGACGGCTTCATCAACTTCCGCGCGTGGTATCCGCTCACCAAAATCGTTCCCGGTTCTCCCTTCCGCATCGCGCGGACGGATCTCGAAACGGATATCCGGGGTAACGACCTGCCGCAATTCACGTGGGTCAAACCTCCGTGCATCTACTTCTCCGATCACCCCGGCACGTCGCAGAGTCCCGTCGGCGGGCAAGACTGGGTCAGCTCCGTCATCGATTGGATCGGCGAGAATCCGACGCTGTGGCCGCACACCGTTATCTTCGTCGTGTGGGACGATTGGGGCGGCTTCTACGATCACGTGACGCCGCCAAGCGCCATGCCCGGCACCATAACGCCCGGCATGCGCGAGCCGTTCTTGGTGATTTCCCCATACAATCGCGCGAACGGAACGGTGATCCATTCGACGGCAACGTACGCATCGGTGTTAAAATTCGTCGAAGACTTGTACGGCATGCAGCCGCTCAATCAACTCGACGCCAACGCGCCGGATCTCGCACCCTATTTCGATTTCCGTCCGTCGAACTCGGCGTTCCGTCCCGTGCTGCCCATCAATCCTTCGTTCAACGCGCCACGCGACTGCGCGGTCAACCCGGGCATTCCGGCGAATCAGGTCGACCGCTAGCACGCGCCAAAGGCCGTCGCGCGAGTGCTAATATTAATCGCGCAGTCCTGGACGATCGCCGGCCTGCTCGCGTTTTCGGGCCGAAACTCGCATTCCGCATCCTCGGCACTGGGACGCGCGTTGTAATCTCGTCCAGGGTGCAAGTAGCCCTACCCCAACAATAGTTGGGGTAGGCGGCGCGCCGGGGCCGGTCAGCTCAAAGCGTGTTTTCGCGAACGATCCGATCGGTCACCGTGGCCGGTAGTCCCTGTGGGAGCATCTCCATGATGACGTTCCCGTGCTTCCAGCGGCGCAGCGCAAGCGTCCACGTCTCACGATGCGTCCGCCCATCCTTTCCCTGACTAATCGCCTCAAAGTGAGTGACGGGAGGGCCGCTGATTGCAGTCGTCTCCTTGATGAGGATCCGGTAATACCGTCCGGCGATTTGCGTTTGGTAGACCAGCGCAACGCGCGCAATCGGCTGTTCGCTGACCACGTGCGCATATTGAAAAATCGTGTGCGTCGGCAGCCCAACCGGCACGACGACCCTAAATGGCATGTGCTGCTGCGCCTGCGCGATGGTAAGCCGATCGGCGCGATGAATGAGTGGTGGTAACGGTTTCGAGGAACCCTGGTTGAAGAGATGCGCGTAGCCGGCGCGTAGCACGCCGGCGGCCTGAGTAGCGATGCCGGCACTTAGCAGAATAACGAGCACTGCGCATGCGTATGCGAAGCCACGCGACCGAGGACGCGGCGGGAGGGGCGCGGCCGTCGTCGGGGCCCACGGGCCCTGAGGGCATTCGGGTACTGCCGCGCGCGCAAATCGCCGCTGCAGCGCCATTTCAATGATCTTGGGTTCATTCATGATACAGTCTCCTGTGCCGTTGGCGGCACGGTCGAGTCGCCGAGAAGAGGTCGTAGGCGGTGGCGGGCAATCATCAGGCGGAAGCGCACGCTCGCTGCGGGTATCCCAAGTGCGACGCCGACCTCATTGCTTGTCAAACCGACGAAATAGTGGAGTTCGAGCGCGAGCCGCAGGGACTCGGGCAGCATGCCGATCGCGGCTTCGAGGTCAAGCCGAGCGCTAGGGTCGTCGCGCGTCGAGACGCCGCTCGCCGTTTCGTAGCCGAGCGTCTCTCGTCGCCGTAAACGAGATCTGCGCGAGCGTGATCGCGTGCGTGCGACACGATGATCCGGTAGGACCAACCGGCGAAAGAGCGCACGTCGGAAAGGTTCTGAAGCTTTGCGCAGATCGCAGCGCAGGCATCTTGCGCGGCGTCTTCTGCAGCGCAGCTCTCGCCGAGGATCGACAGGGCAATTCGGTATGCGTTCGGCCACAGGGAGCGAACAAGCCCGTCGTAGGCCTCTTCATGCCCGTTCGAGGCCGCCCTCACCAAACCCAAGAGCCCTTCGCCATCCTTCATACTGTAAAAGACGCCGGCGGGCGCCTAAGTGTTTGCTCTAACTTCTTTTTCCGAGGCAGGCTCGGTCGATCGCCGGGCGACTCCGCTTAGCAACTTAAACAAAATTGCCCCACACCACCCGTAAGATGTGTATTTGGAGTACTCCACGCATCCCGAATCGGCCTTGCATCAGCGAATATGCCGAAAACCATAATAGGACGGTCGTTTGCGCTCGATCAGTCGTTTTGCAGGACCCCGCGCGACGGCCTTTGGACGCACCGCGAAATTACGAAACGAGTGCGTTGCTGCGGCAGTATTCGGCGATGCGGTCGATGCCTTCGGTGACGCGCTCGATCGGCGCGACCCAACTCAGGCGCAGCCATGCATCGAACATCGCTCCGAATGCGATGCCCGGGATGGCAACGACGTCGTACTCTTCCACCAATGCGATCGCGGCATCCAGCGACGGCACGCCGTCGGGTAAGCGTACGCACGCGTAGAAACTCCCCTCGGGTTCGATGAAGCGCAACTCGCTCTTGCGCAGTGCGTTGACGACCGCCGCTTGCTGGCGCCGATACCACTCCACGTGCTCTCCCACGCCGCCGAGCGTCGTGAAGACGTGCAAGCCGACCTGTTGGGCGAATGTATCCGTGCACGACGTCACCCATGCATGCGCCTTGATCGCCTGTTCGATAAACTCGTGGGGAGCGAGGATCCATCCCAGGCGCAACCCGGTGAGCGCATTACTCTTGCTCAGCGAATTCGTAACGATCGTATAGGGATAGCTGTCTGCAAGGTAGGCTTCGTTTTCGATATAGGTTTGCTCGCGATAGATTTCGTCGTGGATGATCCAGATAGGATCGCCCGAGCGCCGTTCGAGCGCTCGCACCAGGATGTCGGCTTGGTCGCGTGAGATCACGCGGCCGCTGGGATTATTCGGGGAGCAGATCACGATGGCGCGCGTGCGTTCGCCGATCGCCGCGATGATACGTTCGGCGTCGAACGCGAAATCGTGCGCTTCGTCCATAGCCACGCCGCGCGCGGTGATGCCTTCGAGAGCGGCCATCTTTGCGTAGGCCGGAAAGGCCGGCTCGACGATGAGCAGTTCATCGCACGACGGATCGAGCAAGGTCTTGATCGTCACGAACATCGCTTCTTGCGAGCCGGTCGTCACGCAGACATTTTCGACGCGGTGCATTTGCGGGTAGTGGTAGTGCCGGGCGATCGCTTCCCGCAGCGCGTGCTCGCCAGCGTTCTGCGTGTACTTCACGCCATGCTCGCGAACGTACGCCATGGCGTGTTCGAAGTGCGCCATGTTGGGCCTGAGCGAGGGCTCTCCTAAGCCGAGGTCGATCGAACTCGGTTGACGTTTGGCCGCGATGCTGCGGATGAGCGAACCCGGAATCTCTAAGACGCGTGGATTGAACACTAGACCGCTACCTCGTATTCGCGGAGCGCAGCGTTCAGCGACGTCTTTCGGTCGGTCGCTTCCGTACGCGTGCCGATGATCAGGGCACACGGAACGCCGTATTCGCCGGCGGGGAAGCGTTTGGGCAGCGTTCCCGGGATCACGACGGCGCGCGCCGGGATGCGGCCTTTCGAGGTTACCGCTTCCGTCGCACGCACGTCGACGATCGGCGTGCTCGCGGTAAGCACGACGCCGGCACCGAGTACCGCTTCGCGCTCGACATGCACGCCTTCAACGACGATGCAGCGCGAGCCGACGAAGGCGCCGTCTTCGATGATGACCGGTGAGGCCTGCGGCGGTTCGAGCACGCCGCCGATGCCGACGCCGCCCGAAAGGTGCACGCCCTTGCCGATCTGCGCGCACGATCCAACGGTTGCCCACGTGTCGATCATGCTGCCTTCGTCGACGTACGCACCGATGTTCACGTAGCCCGGCATCAAAATCGTGCCGTTCCCGAGGAAACTTCCGTACCGTGCGACGCCGGGTGGAACGCAACGCACGCCGAGCTTTTTGTAATTTTTCTTGACCGGCAACTTATCGAAATAGACGAGCCCGTCGCGGTCGCGGTCGCCGATCCAATGCGATTCGCACCGCGCAAAATAGAGCAAGATTGCTTGCTTCACCCAGACGTTCGTCTGCCATACGCCGTCGGCGTCGGGCTCGCACGCGCGAAGCAGGCCTTCGTCGAGCGCTTCGATCGCATCGTCGATGGCACGCCCTTCGCGGCCACGCGGATCGCCGTTCCCCGCAGCCAACGCTTCGATCTGCCCGCGCAATTGCTCAAAATCCATAACGAGGCTATCGTTACGGCGCACCGTCTCGCTCTTCATCTTAACGCGGCCGATTGCCGCGGCGGCGCATGGTTCCCAGGCGGTCCCGTCGTAGTTTGTAGGATGAAGGCGTATCGGCTGCTCGCGGACGGCCCGCGAATCGAAGACGTTCCAACTCCGGAGCCGGGCAACGGAGAGGTGCTGCTCAAGATCGCGGGAGCCGGGGCCTGCCACTCCGATCTCCACGTCGTCGCTGGCGTGGCCGCTGGAAAGTCGCCGTGGGCGCCGCCGTTTACCCTGGGGCATGAGAACACCGGATGGGTCGCCGCAATCGGCGCCGGCGTGAAAGGTGTGAGCGAAGGCGAAGCCTATGCCGTGTACGCTGCTTGGGCTTGCGGGCGGTGCGCCGCTTGCGCGGTATCGGCCGAGAATTATTGCCTCAACCAGCGCGACATGCGCGGATGCGGCCTGGGAGAGGACGGCGGAATGGCCGAGTACATGATCGTTCCGGCGGCCCGCTACCTCGTGCCGTTGGGCGATCTGGAGCCGCGCGATGCCGCGCCCCTATCGGACGCGGGCCTCACCCCCTATCACGCGATCCAACGTTCGCTCCTTCTGCTTGCGCCGGATGCGACCGCGGTGGTCATCGGCGTCGGCGGGCTCGGCCACATGGCGGTCCAGATCCTGCGAGCGATGACCAGCGTCCGCATTATCGCGGTCGACATCTCGCTCGAACGCTTGGCGCTGGCGCGCTCTCTCGGCGCCGACGACATCGTTGTTTCCAACGAGGACGCGCTCGCGACCGTGCTGGAACTCTTGCGCGGCCAAGCTGACGTCGTGCTCGATTTCGTCGGCGTTCAGGCGACCGTCGATCTCGCTCGCAAGTTGGTACGGCCCAACGGCGATTGCACCATCGTCGGGCTCGGGGGCGGAACCCTGCCGGTCTCGCAGGGTAAAGTATCGTGGGGGGCACGCGTCTCGATGCCGCTCTACGGCTCGATCGCCGAGCTTCGCGAGGTGATCGCCTTGGCGCGGCGGGGCTACATCCACGCGCACGTCAGTCGCTTTCCGCTCGAGCGCGCGCACGAAGCATACGCGCAGATGGAAGCGGGTACGTTCGAAGGGCGGGCGGTCATCCTTCCGAACGGCTAACGCGATCCGAGCAGCGATCTTTCGGCGTAGATCAGGGTAAGAGATAGGAAGCCAGCCGCGAATACGCCCCATCCCACGTTTTGCGGCAGAGGCTCGCATCCGCGCCCTGTATCTTTTGAAGGAGGTTCCGTGCCGAATTCGTCGCTCGATGAGCAACGCATCAACGCCATTCGCTTTCTCGCGGTCGATGCGATACAGAAAGCAAACTCCGGTCACCCCGGGTTGCCGCTCGGCGCGGCCGCGATCGCCTATACGCTCTGGACGCGGCATCTACGCTTCAACCCGCAGGATCCGCACTGGTTCGATCGCGACCGCTTTATTCTCTCGGCGGGCCACGGTTCGATGCTCCTCTACGCGATGCTCTACCTGACCGGCTATGATCTCTCGCTCGACGATCTCAAGCATTTCCGCCAACTCGGCAGTAAGACTCCAGGCCATCCCGAAGTCGGGCACACGCCGGGCGTCGAGGCCACCACCGGTCCGCTCGGGCAGGGTATCGGGAATGCGGTGGGCCTTGCGATCGCCCAAGCGCATCTCGGTGCGGTGAATAATCGCGACGATGCACGGATCTGCGACCACTTCACCTACGCACTCTGCGGCGACGGCGATTTGATGGAAGGGATCAGCCAAGAAGCGCTCTCCCTTGCGGGGCACCTCAAACTCGGGAAATTGATCGTGCTTTACGACGACAACCGCGTCTCGCTCGCCGGACCGACCGACGTGACGTATACCGAAGACGCGATCGCGCGATTCGACGCGTCGGGCTGGCATACGCAAACCGTCGATGCCGCCCATTGCAACGATGCCGATGCGATCGATCGCGCAATCGCCATCGCTAAAAACGTTACGGACCGGCCGTCGCTGATCGCCGTGCGCACCCATATCGGGTACGGATCGCCGCAGCAAGATACATCCAAGGCCCACGGCGAGCCGCTCGGCGCGGAGAATGTCGCCAAAACGAAAACCGAACTCGGCTGGCCGCTCGAACCCGCCTTCTACGTTCCCGACGAGGCCTTGGCGTTCTATCGCGAATGCGGGAGCAAAGGCGCCGGCCTGCAAGCCCAATGGAACGCGACGTTTGCGGAATGGAAAGCGGCGCACCCGGATCTGGCCGCGCCGCTCGAGCGCGCGCTGGAGGGCAAGCTTCCGGCGAACCTTCCCTGGCCGACGTTTACCAAAGAGAACGGCAGTATCGCAAGCCGCGATGCCGGCGGTATCGTGATGAACGCCATCGCGTCCGCGTTACCGGAGTTGGTCGGCGGTTCCGCCGATCTCGACCCGTCGACCAAGACGTATCTCAACGGTCAAGGCGATTTTCAGCCCGACGATTATCTCGGCCGCAATATCCATTACGGCGTACGCGAGCACGTGATGGCGGCCGCGACGAACGGCATCGCCCTGCACGGCGGTTTGATGCCGTTTGCCGCGACGTTCTTCAATTTCGTCGACTATCTCAAGCCGAGTCTGCGCTTGAGCGCGCTGAGCCGGCTTCATGCGATCTACGTGTTCACCCACGACTCGGTCTTTCTCGGCGAGGACGGGCCCACCCATCAGCCGATCGAACAACTCGCCATGCTCCGCGCCATGCCGAACGTGCGCGTCGTGCGCCCTGCGGACGCACTCGAAACGATGGAAGCATGGAGACTCGCTATCGATCCGCAGAGCGGCTGCCCGTGGGCCCTCGTGCTCACGCGCCAAAAACTCACATTCCTGGGCGAGCGAAACGCGCGCGTGGACCGCGGAGCTTATGTGATCGCAGACGCAGACGGAACGCCCGATCTCCTACTTCTTGCAACCGGTTCCGAAGTCGAGTTGGCGATTGCGGCCAAAGGGCTGCTCGAACGAAAAGGCGTGCGTACCCGGGTCGTCTCGATGCCGTGTTGGTCGCTCTTCGACGAGCAGCCACTATCCTATCGCGACGACGTGCTTCCGCCGGCCGTCACCGCCCGCATCTCGATCGAAGCTGCGTCAACCTTCGGTTGGTCGGCATACGTGGGACAGCGAGGAGTTTCGATCGGCATCGATCAGTACGGGCGCTCCGCTCCCGCAGCCGACATCGCCCGCACGCTCGGGTTAACCGCCGAGCATATTACCGAGGTCGCGCTCGACTCGTTCGCTTTCGCAACTCACACGTAACTGAGGTACTAGGAGAATCCCGTGAAGAATCAACTCGAACAATTACTCGATGCCGGGCAGAGCGTGTGGCTCGACAATCTACGGCGCAGCATGTTCGCATCCGGCGAACTCGCGCACCTCATCGAGCGCGGCTTGCGCGGCATGACCAGCAATCCGACGATCTTCGAGAAAGCGATCGGCACGGGTGACGACTACGATGCGCAATTGCGTTCGCTCATCGACCGCGAGAAAGATCCGGACGCGCTTTTTTGGGATCTCGCCGTCCAGGACATCCAGAGCGCGTGCGATGCATTCGGCGGCGTATACTCCTCGTCAAAAGGGAACGACGGCTTCGTAAGCCTCGAAGTCTCACCGCTACTGGCGCACGATACACAGGGTACGATCGCGATGGCCAAGCAGTTGTGGAATCGCGTCGATCGGCCGAATCTCATGGTGAAAATCCCCGGAACCAACGAAGGCGTCGAGGCCATCGAGACCTGCATTTACGAAGGCCTCAACATCAACGTCACGTTGATCTTCTCGATCGAAATGTACGAAAAGACGGCCCGAGCCTACATCAAGGGCCTCGAGCGCCGCATTCGGGAGGGCAAGCCGGTCGATACGATCCGTTCGGTCAATTCGGTCTTCGTCAGCCGCATCGATACGGCCGTCGATAGACTGCTGGATGCAAAAATCGCCAAAGGCGAAACCGGATACGGCGCGCTGCTCGGCAAGACGGGCATTGCCAACCTCAAGCTCACGTATCAGAAATTCAAAGAACTCTTCCAGGGTGAGACGTTCGCGAAAGCGGCCGCAGCCGGTGCTCACCCACAGAGGCCGCTCTGGGCGAGCACCTCTACCAAGAACCCGAGCTACTCGGATTTGATGTACGTCGATACGGTGATCGGCCCCGACACCGTCAACACCATGCCGCCCAACACGCTGGCCGCGCTCCTCGATCATGGCACGATCGTTCCGAATACGATCGAAAACGATCTGGATGGCGCGCGAGCAACGCTCAAAGCGCTGCAAGACGCCGGCATATCGCTCTTCGAAGTGACCCATCAGCTCCAGATCGAGGGCGTTGCGTCATTTTCCGACTCCTTCGCGGCATTGCTGGGAGCGATCACCTACAAGCAAAATCAGCTTGCCAGCGGCGGCGAGCGCATCGCGATGCATCTGGGGGATACGCAAGCTCATTACGAAGCGGCCCTCACGCAGCTCGCGAACGGCGGTTTTCTCAAAAAATTGTGGGCCAAGGATCCCTCGCCATGGACGGACGATGCCGCCGCGGGCGAGATCGTCAAACACTCGCTCGGATGGCTCGACATCGCGCAACGCCTGATGGAGTCCGTGCCCAACCTTCGCTCGCTTTCGGACGATATCAAACAAGCGTTCGACAGCGTCGTGGTCATGGGAATGGGCGGCAGTTCGCTCGCGCCCGACGTGTTGCACGATACGCTCGGCGATTTCGACGGATATCCGCGCATGTTCGTGTTGGATTCGACGGATCCGCAGCAAATCGCAGAACTCGAAGAGCGCATCGACGTCGCGCAAACGCTGTTCGTCATCGCGAGCAAAAGCGGGACGACCACCGAGCCCAACGCTTTCTACGCATACTTTCACGATAAGGTCGTCAAGGCCGTGGGCGCGGCAAACGCCGGCAGCCACTTCGTGGCAATCACCGACCCCGGCACCGTCACGGTCGACGAGGCCAAAGCCAACAACTTCGCGGCGTGTTTCGAAAACGACCCGAATATCGGCGGACGCTATTCGGCGCTTTCGTTCGTCGGCATCGTTCCATCGGCGCTGGCCGGATACGACATCAAACTCTTGCTCGATCGCGGGCTCGGGGCGATGCACGCGAACGAACCCATCGTCGATCCGAAGATGGCACCGGGCGTGCGCTTCGGCGCGGCGATCGGCGGCTTAGCGGTAAACGGACGCGACAAGCTCACGATCGTGACGCATCCCGACGTCGCCGCGTTCGGCGCGTGGGCCGAACAGTTGATCGCGGAATCGACCGGCAAACTCGGCAAGGGCATCATCCCGATCGCCGGCGAGGAACTCGGCCGCCCCGACGTTTACGGTTCGGATCGCCTGTTCGTCTATGTGGGCGCCAATCTGCCCGACCCGCATCCTGGAACAGCCGAAGCCCTGACCGAACTCGAATCCGCCGGGCATCCGGTGATTCGCTTAGCCCTCAACGACGAGTACGATTTGGGCGAGCAATTCTATTTGTGGGAGATCGCCGTCGCCGCAGCCGGATCGATTTTACGCATCAACGCTTTCGATCAACCTAACGTCCAAGAATCCAAAGACAATACGAAGGCGTTGCTCGCGCAATACTTGCAAACCGGATCCATCGACGAGCCGACGACGGATGTGGAAGCTCCGGCCTTCGACATCACCCTGCTCTCCGGGAGCAAGGGCATCACGACCGCGGGAGCAACCGCAACGCTCTCCGCGGTGCTCTCTTCCCTGCGGGCTGGAGACTACGAGGCGATCTGTGCGTACGTTGCGCGTAACGAGCGACACGAAACGCTGCTTGACGAGCTGCGCTTGAAGATTCGCGACGCCCGTCGCGTCGCAACCACGGTCGGCTTCGGGCCTCGGTTCCTACATTCGACCGGCCAACTGCACAAAGGCGGCCCCGATACGGCGGTGATGTTGCAGATCACGGCCGACGAGCCCAACGATCCGATGATTCCGGGCATGAACGTCGGTTTCCGCACGCTGCTCGCCGCGCAGGCATTGGGCGACTGGCAGTCCCTCGATAAGCGCCATCGCCGCGGCATGCGCGTCCATCTCAAAGGCAACATCGAGGACGCATTGCGCGCCCTGATCGCCTCGGTCGATTCAGCACTCACGGCTACAGCGTAAGGAACATCGATGCAACTAGGAATGGTCGGGCTCGGAAAAATGGGCGCGAATATGACGACACGCCTTCTCGAGGGCGGCCACTCGGTCGCCGTCTACGACCGCAGCGCACAAGCCGTGGCGCAGTCCGTAGCGGGCGGAGCCACCGGTGCGCAGAGCTTGGCGGAACTCGTCGGCGCGCTGAAGGGCTCGCCGAAGGTCGTGTGGGTGATGGTCCCCTCCGGTGCCCCGACCGACGAAACCATCGATGCGCTGGCTGCGCTGCTCGGGCCGGGCGACATCATCGTCGACGGCGGCAATACCAACTACAAAGAGGGTCTTCTCGCATACGAACGCTGTAAGGCAAAGGGCGTGAGCCTCGTCGATGCCGGCACGAGCGGCGGCGTATGGGGTTTGAAGGAAGGCTACTGCTTGATGGTCGGTGGCGACGATCCGGCCGTCAAATCCTGCGAACCGATCTTCACCACGCTTGCGCCCGCCAACGGCTACGCACACGTCGGGCGGGCGGGGGCCGGCCACTTCTCTAAAATGGTCCACAACGGGGTCGAGTACGGCATGTTGCAAGCGTACGGCGAAGGATTCGAGATTCTCGAAAAGTCGCCGTTCGATTTCGACCTCGAGCAGGTCGCGAACGTGTGGTGTTACGGGAGCGTCGTGCGATCGTGGCTCCTCGAACTCGCCGTACTCGCCTTCAAAGACGATCCGGGTCTAGCGAACATTCGCGGATATGTCGACGACACCGGCGAGGGCCGCTGGACGGTGCAGGCCGCCATCGATGAAAACGTCCCGGCGCCGATCATCACCATGTCGCTCATGGCTCGTTTCGCTTCGCGACAGGACGAATCGTTCAGCGCGAAAGTCATCGCCGCGCTACGCAATCAATTCGGCGGGCATGCCGTCAAGAGCGAGACGCATGGCTAAAGCGACCGCGACGGTTACCGTCGATCCGCAGCACGACGGCAACCCGCTGCGCGACGGGTTACACCGCGACCGCGTCACCGATCCTTGCTCGATCGTCTTCTTCGGCGCCAGCGGCGACCTGTTCAAACGCATGCTGCTGCCGGCAGTATACGCCTTGCGCCTCAACGGCACGCTCTCCAACGATTTCGCTTTAGTGGGATATTCGCGCAGCAATTACACCGACGAGAGCTTTCGCGAATACTGCAAACAACAGCTCGACGAGTTCGCTCCCGCGGATCAAAAACCAAAAGGGGCGATCTGGGACGATTTCGAGCGCCGCATCAGCTACATGAGCGCCGATTTCGACGACGTGAAGTGCTACGAAGCACTCAAAAAACGTCTCGACGAAAATGACGCCCAACTCGGGACCGCGCACAATCGGCTCTTCTATCTGTCCACGCCGCCGTCGGTCTTTCCGGAAATTATCACGCACATTAAGGCTGCCGGTATCGACCCGCGCACGCACGTCAAGGGCTGGACGCGGATCGTCGTGGAGAAGCCGTTCGGTACCGATCTGCTCTCGGCACGGGCGCTACAACAGACGGTGGAGCGTGCTTTTGACGAGCGCAGCGTCTATCGCATCGATCACTACCTCGGCAAAGAACCGGTGCAAGACATCATGGCACTGCGGTTCGCCAATACGATTTTCGAGCCGGTATGGAATCGGAATTACGTGCAATCGGTACAGATTACCGCCGCCGAACAGCTCGGCGTCGAATTGCGCGGGGGCTACTACGATAACGCGGGCGCGCTTCGCGACATGATTCAAAACCACGTCATGAATCTGTTGGCCTTGGTCGCGATGGAGCCGCCCGCAAGTTCGGATGCCGATGCGATCCGTAACGAAAAATTCAAGGTACTCTCCGCCATCGCCCCGCCGACGCACGAGGACGTAGCGTCGATGTCCGCGCGCGGCCAGTACGGGGCCGGAAACATCAACGGAAAACCGGTCATCGCCTACCGTTCCGAGCAAGACGTCGACCCGGAATCGAATACCGAAACCTTTGCGGCCGTACGGTTGCACGTCGATAGCTGGCGATGGGCCGGCGTGCCGTTCTATCTGCGTTCCGGTAAACGGCTCGCGCGTAAGGTCTCCGAGATCGCGGTAACGTTCAAGCCGATTCCGCACCGCCTCTACGGCGAATCCACCGATACGATCGAACCGAACGTACTCGTCATCAAGATCCAGCCCGAAGAGGGCGTCACGATGCGCTTCGAAGCCAAAGTTCCGGGCCCCAAGAGCCACATTCGCAGCGTGTTCATGGACTTCAATTACGGGTCCGGCTTCGGCGTGCAATCTCCGCCCGCATACGAACGGCTCATCGGCGATGCGATTCGCGGCGACCAGACGCTCTTTACGCGATGGGATGCCGTCGAACGCGCCTGGGAGATCGTTACGCCCATCCTCGACGTTTGGGAGCACACCAAAGACTTCACGTTTCCGAACTACCCCGCCGGTGGCCAGGGGCCCGAATCGGCCGCGAAGCTCTTTCCGGAGTGGCGCGCGCTTTGAGCGCGCTCGATCTTCCTGCAGTCCTCGAAGAGTTGCGGGCGGCGCGAAGCAGCAGCGGTGAGCCGAATACCGCGACGATGACGCTTGCCGTATTCGTAGACGACGCGACCGTGGCGACGTGGGCGCGCGAGCGCGTCCGAGCGGTGGCCGACAAGCACCCATCCCGCGTCATCCTTCTTGACGCAACGATCTCGGAGGGAACCTATCACATCGGTCGGGCGAGCGCGCACGGCGACTGGCTGGAACTCGGCGTCGCCGGCACTACGCCCGATCATCTCGTGTCGATGCTCGAAACGGGATCGCTGCCGGAAGCGCCGATGCTGCTGATGTGGGGAGGCAGGCAGACCGCCTCCGATCAACGCTTCGAGCCGCTCGCGCGCCTGGCTCGAACCACCATCTGCAGCACGTCGATGATCGAGACGGACGCGGCCGCACTGCGCGATCTCGGCTTATTCGTAGAACGTCAACCGAACGTCACGATCGCCGATCTCGCGTACCTTCGGCTAGCCCCGTGGCAAGAATGCATCGCCGGATTCTTCGACGATCCCGGCCAAGCCGCAGAACTCGCGCGGCTAGAAGAAATCGATATCGCCTGCGGCTCCGACGCCGAGAGCTACTATTTCGCGTGCTGGCTTGCAAGCCGCCTCGGATGGAGCATCGCGGGTCCTCGCACCTTCTCGTCCGAACGCGGTGGGCACGTTGCGCTATCCATCGAACGCTCCGGCGCCGCCCGGCGCATGCAGCGCGTGACGCTGCGTTCGAAAAACGGCCGTTTTGTCGCCGAAGTCGGCCACGACGATCCGGATGCCATCATTCTTGAAAGTAGCATCGGCAAGACGCAGCGCCATCGGTGCGGGCCGCTCGGCGGCGTCGATATCGCCTCGCTCGTCGAACGCGCGATCTTAGAAGGCGAGGGCGACCGCGTCTTTCGCGACACGCTCGCCGTCGCAACCGAATTGCTCACCTACGGAGCGGCGCGCTCGTGAGGTCCCCGGGCGAATTACGCGTCCTGCCCGATGCGACCGCGGTCGCGGACGCGCTGGCGGAACTCGTCGCAGAGTCCGCACATTCGGCGATCGCGCAACGCGGACGCTTCGCGATATCGTTGGCCGGCGGAACGACGCCGCGCGCGGCGTACGAGCGGCTCGCAGCCGAACCCTATCGTTCGGCGCTGCCGTGGGAAGACGTCCTCGCCTTCTTCGGCGACGAACGCTGCGTGCCGCCCGAAGACGCGCAGTCCAACTACCGCATGGCCCGCGAAGCGTTTCTGAATGCTGTAAACATTCCGGAGCGCAACGTCTATCGCATACGCGGCGAGGATCCGCCCGAACAAGCCGCCGCTTCGTATGCGGCCGATCTCAAGCGCGTTCTCGGCGATCGGCCGCGCTTCGATCTCGTGCTCTTGGGCATGGGGGCCGACGGCCACACCGCATCGCTCTTCCCCGGCACCGATCCGACGACCGATTCCGACCGGCTCGTACGCGCGGTCTATTCGGCCTCGGTCCAGATGTGGCGGATCACGCTGACGCCGAGCGTGCTGAATGCGGCTCGTTGCGTCACGTTCGCGGTGGAAGGCTCCGCAAAGAGCGCCGCACTCGCCGCCGTTCGCAACGGTGCCGACGATCCGTCGACGTATCCCGCGCAAATCATCGCCCCAACGGACGGCCGGCTCATCTGGCTCGCCGACGCAGCCGCCGCCGCACGGACTCCCTAACGCTCGATGACCGATTGCGCGAGCGCGGCGCGATCTGCGATGAGATCGATCGCAGCGATTCGATCGCCCGTTATCTTGAAGCGGAACGCCACGCGCAGCTCCCCCGCATGCATCCAAACCGCTCCCGGTTCGCCGTCGATTAGTACGGGCTGCGCGGCACGCGCGCGTGCGGAGAACGTCCGTGCAACGGCATCCGCGCCTTCGATACCAGCCTCTAAACGATCGTTCTGCCAATACGCCGCTCCGCCCATCGCCATCACCGCCGCATCCGCCCTAAGCGTCGCTCCGGGATCGAGCAGCGCGAGCAGTGCGGAGAAATTTCCCGAGCGCGAGGCTTGGAGAAACGC
>Ga0307373_10002539_pt1 | contig 32751 bp, 27 predicted proteins | sample OX2MG_FD_202534 | JGI IMG/M metagenome (GOLD analysis project Ga0307373, IMG submission 202534) | Soil microbial communities from Risofladan, Vaasa, Finland - OX-2 | ecosystem: Environmental > Terrestrial > Soil > Coastal area > Acid sulfate soil | place: Finland: Risofladan, Vaasa | collected...
CGCCCGCCGTATCGAGCGCGGCGTCGACCTCGTGGCGATTGTCGCCGGTGGCCGCGCGGCGCACCCCGCTAATCGCGTCGGCGGTGCAGTTATCCTCCTCGATCGCGATCGCCGCACCCGCGCGCCGGATTTCGTAGCGATAGCTGCCCGCTGCGATTAACATCCACGTTCCCGAAGGTGTTGACCACCCGCCGCAACGCCGCCGGCCGCTAGCCGCATCAAGGTCGCGACCGCGGCCTCGTTCGATCCCGATCTTCGGCACACCATCATGATGACCCGCAAACTAGCCGCCCAGGCGGATCGCGACAAGCCACGCTTCGCGTAGTCGTTCGCCCGCGTAATCGCCGATCGGCGCCTATAACCCGGAATGGCGCAGTGCGGTTCTTTTGGTGACCGGCCATGCCTTAAACCAAAGATTGAGCGTGATGGCGCTGGACGAATCCGGCCGCGCGAGATTTACTGACTGCCGCGCTAACGATTCGCCGTCCTTCGCGCCTTTTAAGCACGAGGTCCGAGGGTTCCTCGAACCGGCCTCGGCGGTCATCCCCGGGCGAATCTCGCGGGTCGGCGAGTGGGTTGAATTGAGAACGCGACTATGCTTGACAGAGAGTTTATTGATCGCTTAAAGATAACCATAGGGAGTCAAGATAATATATCTGGCAATAAATGGTTCAGCTTGAATATGATTTTTCCAGTTTGAATAATTGCCGCGCCCTGCGCGTCAAAACCCGTAGCTGACGGCTATGGATGGCTTCAGCCGGTGTCACGCCAAACTGCGCATAGTAGTTGCGGAGGCCCGGTGGAACGTCAGTGGTGACGAGGTAAGGTCGCTATCGCTCTAATTCTTAACGTGATGGTTACGTCACGTAGCGATAGCCTAAGGGTTGCACGAAAGGCATCGGATGGTCTTCACTAACTAAACTAATCCGAACGGCTCGCTTAGATGTTCGGGAATCTAAAAAGGAACAAATTTGAAATGTTGGCCGACGCCAAAGTCCTCACCGTAAGCGAGCTCTCGGACTATCTCCGCGTGCATCGCTCAACCATCTACCGTCTGCTCAAAAAAGGCCAGCTCCCGGGCTTCAAGATCGGTAGCGATTGGCGCTTCAACGTCGAGGCGATCGATGAATGGCGGCTGCATCAAGGGGCCGCTCAGCTCGAAGAGCTGCGCAACTCCAACTGAGTCCGCGCCGCGGCAGGTGTCGCCGATCGCGCACCCGGCGCATCGGCGGCGCGTGCCGCGGCGACCGGTCGCGCCGCGCCGTACCAAGCCTATAGCCTGTTAATCGCCGAGCATTCGGCGGCGCACCAGGGTCTCACCCAGAATCAGCAGAATCACGATCGGCAGCAGGGTCGAATTGATCGACCGGTAGGTGACGATCGCGGTGCCCGTGCGCCGCAGCATCCGCGCAATCGGAGCGTCGAACGCGCCACCGGTATCGTTGGCGATCGCGCTCAGCAGCGCGACGTTGGGCGGGCGAATCCGGAGCTCGGCGGCCTGCGGCGATTCGAGTCCCGGCACCGCTATCCGATGCTCCAAAATCACCCGTTCGGTATCGCCCGCCTTGACCATCAGCACCACGCTGTACTTTCCGCGTGGCAGCGGCGCCGATTCGCCGCGATAGAGGGTCGTTCCGACCTGGGTCATCGCGACGTCCACGGCATGCCCATGGCCACCGATTCGCGCAAACAGGTTGTTGACCGGGAACGAGTCGGCGGCGTCGGCTTCGATCGTCAATGAGCCATCGGCGGCCTGGCTGGCCGCCAGCGTGAACGGTCCGGCGTCACCCGTGCGCGCGACCCAGCTCACCAGTTGCGACCAGAACTCGGCGTAGCGATCCCAGCGGATCCAGGCGATCGCGCCAATCGAATCCGGATCGGCGACGAACACCGCGCTGCGCCCCAGCGCGTATTGCCAGGTCGCGAGCAGCGGTGTGGTCCGGGCGGGGTTGTGAATCGTCAGCGGCACCTCGGCGTCATCCTTGAGCGCGGTCGCGGCGAAAAAATCGATCGGCGGCAGCTCGGCCGGCCCGATCCCGTTGAGGATCGAGCTATGGGTGCCGAGGTCGACGCTGGAATGCTCGTGGCGCTTGAAGTTCTGCGCTTCGTGGGTCAGGTGGACGAGCAGTTGCGGCAGCTTGGTGATGTCCTCGACGCGATAGAAAATCCCGCCGGTCGAGCTGGCGAAGTCCTGTAGCAGGCGTAGATTGTCGAGGTCGGGGCCAATCCGGATGGTCGAGACGGGAATGCCTTCCTTGGCGTAGTCGGCCATCAATTCGTCGTGATCGTGATATTGGCGATTGGTGTCGCCGTCGGTCAGCAGGATCACTTCGCGTACCGGCAGCCCGGTGGCCAGGATCTCGCGCTCGGCGGTCTCGAGCGCGTCCTTGAAGTCGGTGCCCCCGCCCGGCTCGAGCCGCGCGACGCGGTTGACCAGGTCTTCGCGATCCTCGCCCAGCGGACGCATATGGCCGAGGACGTAGGGCTCCGAGTCGAACGCGATCACGCCCGCATAGTCGGTATCGTCGAGCTGATTGAGCAGGGCGATCGCGGCCTGTTTGGCGTAGCGAATCCGCTCGCCATCGCGCACCGCCGGGAAGCGCGAGTTGTAGCTCATCGAATTGGATCGATCGATCAACAAGTAAACCGCGACCGGCTCGCGCGTGGGCGGCGGCGGCTGCGGCACGAAATTGATCGGCAGCGTCCGCTCGAGCGCGCCGCCATGGAATTGGTCGTCGCGCAGGCTGTCGCCGGTGACGATCAGGCCCCCGCCGTACACGCCGACGTAGGCGTTGAGCGCCTCCTGCACGGCCGGCGCGAGCGCCGAGTTGGCCACATTGGCGACGATCACCGCCTGGTATTGCAGGTAGGCCAGCGGATTGCCGGGTAGCCCGCGCGGCGCCGCCGTCGCGATATCATAGCCGCGCAGCGTCAGCGCCTTGCCCAGGCTCTCGGGCGGCTTGCTCGAGATCAACAAGACGCGCGGCGGCGGCGCGACCGTGATACTGGTCTCGGCGCTCTGATCGACGCCGACCAGCGGCGGCGCCACCGACACCTCGGCGCGCAACTGATAGGCGCCGGGGCGATCGATCCGGTAGGGCAGCTCGAAGCGGTTGAGCCCGGGCCGCAGAGCGACCTGCTGCCCGCCGAGCACCGCCCCGTCGGCCAGCAGCCGGATATGTGCGTCCACCGGATGGGCCGACTCGCTCTCGATATCGAGCCGCAGCGCGAAGCTGCTCGACGCATGGACCATCGCGGGGGCGGCGAAGTCGGCCAGCGCAACGCGCGCATCGGCCGACGGCGGCGGCGTCGCGGCAAAGACGCGCACGCCGTCCTGATTCAGCGCCGGCACCTCGTCGAGCGCACTGGCGGTGGTTTCCACGCCATCGCTCAGCAGTACCAGGCGCTTTTCGTCGCCCTCGGCAAAGACTCCGTCGGCGGTGGTCAGGGCGCTGGCGATATCGGTCGCGCTCGAGTCGACGGTGGCTGCGCCGAGCTTGAGCAGGCGGGGATCATTGAGCGGCGCGAGCAATTGCGCGTCGCGCCCGAAACCAATCACCGCCATCTGGTCGCGATGGTCCATCGCCTGGCGGATCGCCGCAACCTGGCGAATCATCCAGGCCCGCTGATCGGGCGCGATCGAGGCCGATTGATCGAGCGCGACGATCACCGACAGATGCCGCGCCGGTGCCTTGATCGGCACGCGCAGCCCGGCCAGCATCAGCACCAGCGCGGCAAACACGGCGATCCGGATAATTGTCGAGAGCGCGCCCCCGAGCCGCCGCCCGCCGCGCAGCGCGATCAGCCCGGGCGCCGCCACCAGCGGCGCCGCCAACAGCAGCCACAGCACTACCGGCCGTTCAAACATGGCTCACGCCCCAGCGCGCGGCGCGGCGGGCGAGCACGATCGATTCGATCAGCAGGGCGAGCAGCGCCAGCGCGATCAGCGGTATCGCGACCGGCTGCACGCTGAGCGTGTTCAACACGGCGGGGCTGGCCGGCACGGCGGCGGTTTGCGCTGCGGCCGCGGGCGCCGACAGGTCGGATTCTCCCGCATCGAAATAGTTCGCCATCACGGTCACGTCACCGGCGGCCGTGGCGATCAGGTAGCGGCCCGCCTCGAGCGGCCGCAGTTGCACGCGGCCCCATTGGTCGGGCAGCGCGACGCGCGTGGCGCCGTCGGGCGCCGTGATCCGCGCGCTGGCAAAGGCTGGCACGCTAACCAGCGTGCCGGTCGCAACAATCCGCAGGCCCGGCGGCGCCACGATCTGCTTGAGCGTATCGACCACGGCGACCAGCGCGTCCATCCGATCGGGATCGAGCAGCAGATGGTTGCGCACGTCGAACGCGATCAAGCCGACGGCGCCGTCGGCCATCCGTCCGTTCGCGGCCAAGGCAAAGCTGTCGTGGTCGCCAACCCCGGCGCCGCGCGCCGTCGCCGTCATCCATCCGGGCAGATCGACGATCCGTGCGGGACCGAGCAGAACCGGCGCACCGAGCGTCCCGGCGCCCTCGCGCTCCTGCATCTCGGCGACCGCGACCGATCCCGTTACCGGCAGCAGCGGCGGGCGGCGCGAGGTGAGCAGGTGCGGTTCGGGAAAGATCAGCAGGCGGGCGGCGGCGTCGATCCCCTCGACGCTGCAATCGTGCAGCACGGCGAGATCGTAATGGGTCGCGCGATTGAAGGTTTTGGGCTGCGCCGGATCGCCCGCGGTGACCAGGTAATTCGGATTGATCGCCAGTACGATACGCGCCAGGTCGTCGCGCGTGGCGGCGTCGGGCGAGAGCACCAGGGCCCGCGCCTGCGCGATACTCGGTGCCAGCGCCCAGCGCTGATTGTCGGCCGCGAGCGCGTCGGGCGTGACGATGCGCGCGTGGACCAGGCCGCCCGCCGCCAGCGGCCCGAAGGGCACGACGATCGCGGCGCGCGGTTCGATGATCAGAGTCGAATGGAAGACTTCACGGCCGCCCGCTTCGATCACCAGTTCGCAGGGCTCGGGCCGCGGCGAAAAATTGCGCACCACCGCGCGCCCGACCGTGGAATGCGGCACGCCCGGATCGATCGAGACGATCGCCAGGTTGGCGGCCGGCGCGCCGACTTGGTGAAAATCGACCGCCGCGGCGAGCGCGGCCTCGCCGATCAGGCCGGCCGGTGGCGGCCGATCAGCGTACAGTGTCACCGCGCCGGCGTCACGGGCGCGCAGCAGCGCCGCGCGCAGCGCCGCCGGGCGCGTGGCGACGGCGGCCGGCGCGAGCGCGTCGATCGCGGCGCGAATCTCGTCGGGCCGCGCACTCGAGGGTCGCGTCGTCGCCGCTTCGAGCGCGTAGCCGATTACGCTGAAATGCGTACCGGCGGGCGCCGCCGCGACGAGCGCATCCGCCGCCCGCTGGGCCGCGGCCACGCGCGATTGTCCGCGCTCGTCGACCGCCCCCATCCCGGCGCCGAGGTCAAAAATCAGCGCATGCTCGCGCGCGGTGCTGACCGGCACGCCGCGGCGCATATAGAGACCGCCGAGCGTCAGAGTGAGCGCGGCCAGCGCGGCCGCCTCGAGCCAGAACATCAGGTCGAGCCGCAGCACGCGGCTCTTGGCGATCGGCGCGGCGACCTCCTCGAACAGCATCAGGCTGGAGACCTCGATGGTCGGGCGCGAACGCGAACGCAGATAGATCGCGACCAGCGCCGCGAGGCTCAGCGCGTAAAGCAGCTTAAATGGATCGAGAAAGCCCACGATGCCTACGCGATCACGCCGAGGCGGGGGAATTCCCGCTTCATGATTTCGTCGAGATGCGAGGCGCCGAAGGCCGTCGCGTACATGATGCCGCGCCGCCCGCAAAAGGCGCTGAGCGCGGCGCTGTGGGCCGCCGCGCGGGCCCGGCACGCGGCGCTCTCGCGCGGGCCAAAGCTCACGTCGCGCAGTTCGCCGGTCTCGCAATCGCGCACCCGGTAGACCCCCGCCGGATAGTCGCCGGTGCTCTCGCGATCGCCCATCACGTGGACGATTTTGACCTCGTGATGGGCCGCGAGCAGGCGGCCCACCGCGTCTTCATAATCGCTCGGGCTGACCAGAAAATCCGACAGCAAGATAGTGATGCCCGGCGTGCGCCGCTCCTTGAGCAGCTCGCCGACGGCCGCCGTCAGCCGCGTTTCGCCGCCGCATTCGAGCCCGGTCACGAACGGCCGGAAGTCGACGTACGACTCGCGCCGGCGGCGAAACGGAGTGGTCAACAGATGGGCGCCGCCGCGCCGCGCGGCAAACGCCGCCAGCCGCACCGGATCGGTCTCGCTCATCCCGATATACGCGAGGCCCGCGCCGAGCAGCAGCGCCAGCCCGAGCTTGTCGTCGTCGCCCGGGATCGCCATCGAGGCGCTGGCGTCGACCATCACGGTGATCTCAATCTGGCGGTCGGCGCGAAAGGTGCGAATAGTCAGCTGGTCGTGGCGGGCCAGCGCATTCCAGTCCAAAAAGCGCAGGTCGTCGCCGGCCGTGTAAGCACGGAAATTCTCCGGCTCGATCCCGCCGCCCTGCGCCCGGCCGATCGTCCGCCGGCCGGCGCGCTGCGATCGCGTGCGGCGCGTGCCGAGCATCAAGCCGTCGAGCTGACGCAGAAAATCGGGCTCGAATGCGCGTGTTGCCAACATCGCAGAGATGCCCTTCAGGCGCGCGCCGCGCGTACCGACTTGACGACCTGCTCGACGATATGGGTCGCGTCGATGTTATCCGAATGGGCCGAATAGTTGAGCATGATGCGGTGTTCGAGGGCCGCCGGCGCGCCGCGATCGATATCCTCGTACGAGATGTTGGCGCGCCCGTCGAGCATCGCCCGCACCTTGGCGCCAAGGATCAGCGCCAGCGCTCCGCGCGGGCTCGCGCCGAAGCTGACGTAGCGGTTGACCGCTTCGACATGGATCGGCGCGCGCATGTCGCCCAGCACGCGCGAGTTGTCGGGCTGGGTCGCGCGCACCATGCGCGCGGCGTACTGCTCGATCGGCGGCGCGACGATCACCTCCCGCACCAGCCGCTTGAGCCCCTCGAGGCGCGCCGCCGCCTCGCCCGCGGCGAACACCGGGATGACGGCGGCCTCGTCGGGACCGGTCGCCGAACTGATGATCCGCACCAGCTCGTCCTCGCCCGGATAGCCCAGGCGGACCTTGAACAGGAAGCGATCGAGCTGCGCCTCGGGCAGGGGATAGGTGCCCTCCATCTCGATCGGATTGAGCGTCGCCATCACGAAGTAGGGCGGCGCCAGCGGATAGGTCGTGCCGCCGACCGTGACTTGCAGCTCGGCCATCGCCTCGAGCAGTGCCGATTGGGTCTTGGGCGTGGCCCGGTTGATCTCGTCGCCGAGCAGGATATGGCAGAACACCGGTCCCGGCTGAAAAGTGAATTCGCGCCGCCCGTCGGCGCCCGACAGGATCACCCGCGTGCCGGTAATATCGGCGGGCATCAGATCGACCGTGAACTGAATCCGGTTGAAGCTCAAATTCAACGCCTGCCCCAGCGTCTTGACCAGGGTGGTCTTGCCGGTGCCGGGAACGCCCTCGATCAGCACGTGGCCGCCGGCGAACAGCGCGCTCAGCAATTCTTCGATCGCCTGCTCATGTCCGACGATCACTTTGTGAATCTCGGCCTGAATGCGGCGGAAGGTGCGCGCGAAATCCGAAATCGTCGGCGTCTCGGCGGGATTGGCGGCCACGGCTTCATTCATCGTTCGAATACTCGCTTGATCGTCAACTGGTCGCCCGCTGGCACGGCGGCGCGGGCCAGCGGTTCGTCGGGATATTGATCCTGGTTCAGAGGTACGCGCACGTCGGGCGGCAGATAGCCCGGGCTGCCCGGCGCCGAGGCCTCGGTCGAGGGCTCCGCTTCGATCGCAATCTTGAAGCTGTCGCTGCCCACCGGCTGATTGCTGGCCTCGCCGAACAGATGCGCGGGGTCGCTGCCACTGCCGTGATTGGCGCCGCCGCCGGACTCCTGGTCGCCGCCGACCAAGGGGTTGGGCGCGAGGCCTGGCGGGGGCGGGCTGGCGTCGGGGTTAGCACTGGCGGGATTGTTGCCCGCAAGCTGGTCGGCCTGGTCGGCCGGCAGCGAGGTAATCGGTGGCTGGCCGGGCGACGATCCGGATCCCTGGGTCGAGGCGTGCCCGCTGCCCGGCAGGCTGCCGGCCATCCCGCCACCCTTGCCGGAGGCGTCGCTCGACGGGCCGCGCGGCCGGTCGTGATTGCGCACCGTCGTGTCCTGGTTCCGGGCCGTGAGCCGCAGACTTATCGGCGGCCGGTTCAGGTCGTTGCGTCCGGTCAATTTATTCTGCACGGCGTTGGCAAAGTCGCGCGCCCGGTTGATCAATTTGCCGAGCCCCTGGCCACCGCCGCGATTGGGATTGCCGGCCGCCGAGAGCTTATCCTCAAGCCGCCGCAGCGTCGCCGGGTCGGCGTAAATCTCCGCGTTGGGCTGTAGTGCCGGATCGGCCGGCCGAATCTCGAGGCTGTCGATATCGGCCGACACCCGGCCCGGCGGGCCCATCGCCGACGCCGGCAGCCGGTGCCGCCCGCCGCGGGCGATCGCCGAAAACGGCATCGCCGCGGCGAACAGCAAGAGCGCCGCGAGCAGGCCGAACACGGCTCGCGAGACAATCCGCGGCTCGATTCGCGCCGGCGCATATTCGTCGCGCAGGCCATAAGTGTCCTCGACCAGATAGGGCCATAGCACCGACGGTTTGGGCGCGTCGGCGAGCATCAGGACGGTCGTCAGACGGCCCTTGAGACCCGCCCGCTCGTCGGCGATGCGCGCCGCTTTCGCCATACTTGCGCCGGCCCGCAGGTCGCTCCGCGCGATACGGATTAGCGCCGCCAACGCGAACAGCGCCACGATCACCGCGCTGCCGAGGAACATCAGCGGTCCGAGCAACTCGGCCGCCAGGCAAATGAGCGCCGTGGCGCCCAGCGCGATGGCCAGCGTCGCGAACAGCCAATGCTGCAGAACGAGGAAATTCAGGCGCGCCCGCGCCGCCTTGATCTGGAACAGGATCAGCCAGAGTTTTTGTTCGTCACGGCGTGTTTCGGGCACTTGAAATCGGCTTGCGCAGGCGCACGGCGCGGCGCGTATCGATCGACAATAGTTAAGCCGTCTGCGGCGTGCAATCGCGAAAATGATCCATAGAGCGCCGCACTTTTGATATCAGTTGCATCCTGATACACGGACGGCCGCAAGCGGCGGATTACCCTATTAGACGAATTCGATCACGATTTGATTCCCGCGCCTTAAAGCACCGCCGCATTATCGAAATACTGCGCTTAGGGGTGGCGACGTGGCGATACCGTATCGGCGGCATCCCCGGGCGTCGCGTGGCGGACGCAATCGCGTACCTGCGCCGCGCCGGCCGTGACGAAGCAGGGGCGCCAGTCGTCGCGGCGTCACGCGCATCGGTTGAACGAGGCGCGTGACGCCGGAGTCATCGGTGAAGCGGTCAGTTCTTTATGAACGGGCCGAAATTACATCCGGCGGGCGCATTGAGGGTCGTTTTTGTACCGACCAGCAAAGTCTTCGCTGCCACACCAGTGCTGAGATTGCTGGTGCCGAACTCCGCGCCAGCGAAGGGCGTCGCCGAACTGATCGCTGCGAGATTGCCGAGATTATCGAAAGCGATCCCGTTGGGCGCGGCCAAGGTCACGTTGCCCTTTTTATCGGTCGTCGGGCTAAGCGTCACCGCCGGCGTCGGACCGGCCGTAGTCCCCAGCACCGACGGGGCGAATTCGACCACGGTGAAGGGCGTATTGGCGTTACTCGACCACAGGTTGCCCGCGGTGTCGAAGATGAGCGCCCACGGCCCTTGAATCGAGCCGGCCCCATCGTCGGACAGGATCACGTTGGGAACCAGCGTCACCGCCGAGACGCTGGCCGGAGTAGGCAGGTCCGCCGCGATGAATTCGTAAATGGTCGTGCTCGCGTTGTTGGCTACCCACAGCGCGACGTTAACGCGGCCCTTGGCGGCGCAGACCTGCGGAAAGGCGATCGCGGCGGTCAGCAGGAACATCACACCGAGCAAAATCCGGCGGCTGAAAACATTGGTCGATCGCTTGATCATGAAAATCATTCCTCCCTTTGTTCGGGTCGAGACCATTGGAACCTCTCGTCACCCGAAGCGATCCTGGTGCTACACGCATCGAGGGTTCAACCCGATGTGCCAGAAAGTATACTCTGACCGACAAAGTGTTTATTTGATTTCCTGGCGACGAACGCCGCGTGCCGCGGAGATCGCTAAAAAACCCAGCCGACCGTGGTCTTGATGAAATCGCCGCTATAGGCGCGCGTCAGGCCGACCCCGACCCCCAGATTGAACTCCAGCGGCGGCGTCAAATAGAGATTCACCGAGGGTACGATGAAATGCTGTTGCTGGTTCAATCCGGACGGCTCTTTGAGCGGGCCCAGGTCGCCGTAGTATTCAAGCGCCGGTTCGAGCCAAGCTAAGCGATCGTGCAGGCGATAGGTAATCTCGCCCGCAGGCCCGAAGCCGACCCCCGCATGCGTACCGGGGCCGCTGAATTGTTTTTCAAAGCTCAGGTTGGCGACCAGCAGAAAGCCCTTCAGCTCGCTCTGGATAATCGGCATCACTTCGATATTGAACGGGTCGGTGACGGCTTCACGCCGCATATATTGCAGCTCGATATTGACCCCGAACTGGATTGGCCATGGCTCGGTCTGCGGCAAGCTGAAATGGACCTTGGTGCGTCCGCCCGCGTATGCGTAAGTGCCGGCGTTGAGCCGCGCCGTGCAGAGGTATTGCCCGACTTCGAGCCAGGACAGCAGGCCGTAAGTGAGTTCCAGGGTGTTGTGCAGTTGGTAGAGCGGGAGTTCGGTGTGGTGATTGTACGCGTCGGTCACCGAGTTGGAATGCAGTTCGAGCATGAAATGGCCGAGCGGAGCGGTCTCGACCGTGTAGATCTGGAGCTCATAGAAATCGCTCGCGGCGGCGCGCGGGCAGGGCGCCGCGACCAGCAGCGTTACGGACAGCAACGCGCAGCATGCAGCGCAGGCGAGGCGGCGGCGCAGCGTCACGGCGCCGCGCCTAATTGATGCCAGCGTCGTCGAGCACCCCGAGCGCCAGCGCCGACCAGTCCATCGCCTCGCGCCCGTGCGCCAGCCCGGCGATGATCCGGTCGCGCACCACCGCCGCAAACGGCATCGGCACCCGCGCGTCGCCCGCCGTCTTGAGCACCAGTTCGACATCCTTGAGCCCGAGCGGCAGGGTGAAGCCGGCCGGCAGATGGCGCTTGGCGGCGACCATCTCGCCGTAGCGCTGATAGACCGGACAGGCAAACAGCGTCTTGCCCAGCATCTCGGCGACCTTGACCCGATCGATGCCGTTGCGCTCGGCCATCGTGAAGGCTTCGGCCATCGCCTCGAGCGCCGCCGCGATCAGGAAATTGCCGGTCAGCTTGGCGACGTTGGCCGCGCCCGGCTTTTCGCCGTAGTCGAAGATCGCGCGCCCCATCGCCTCGAGTAGCGGGCGCACGCGCTCCTTGGCCGCCGCCGGACCCGAGGTGCAGACCACCAGTTGCCGCGCGGCCGCATTGTCGGGCCGGCCGAAGACCGGCGCCGCGACATAGATACTCCCGCGCTCGGCGTGATAGCGCGACATCCGCGCGGCGGTCGCCGGCGCAATCGTGCTCATCGAGAGATGCACGCCGCCCGCGCCGAGGCGCGCCGCGAGGCCGTCGGCGCCGGTCACCACGCTCTCGACCGCCGCGTCATCGGCCAGCATCGTGATCGCCACGCCGCCCGCCGACGCCGCGTCACCCGGCGCTCTCGCCAGCGCGGCGCCCTGCGCGGCGAGCGGTACGGCCTTGGCCGCGGTGCGATTGTAAACGATGAGCTTGGCGCCCGCCGCGATCAGGTTGGTCGCCATCGGCAGACCCATCGAACCCAGCCCGATAAATCCCGCTTCCATAGCCATCGATACTTACCTCATGCGATTTGTTTCACGGTTGATTTTACCGGGCCGCCGCGTCCACGCGAGCACCCGGGCTACGCGCCGCCTAGCGCGAATGGATCACGCCGCGGCGCGGGCAATGCCGCGCGATCGGACAGCGTGAGCACCACGGCGACACCGGATGGCAGATGGTCTGGCCGAAGGCGACCACCAGGCTGTTGTACTCGATCCAGTAGCGGCGCGGCAGCGCGGCGCGCAACGCAATCTCGGTCTGGTCGGGGGTTTTGGCGGCGACCAGGCCCCAACGGTTGGAAATCCGATGCACATGCGTATCCACGCAAATACCCGGCTTGCGAAACGATTCGGTCACGACCAGGTTGGCGGTTTTGCGTCCGACGCCCTTGAGCGTGGTCAGCGTCGCGATCTCGTCCGGCACCCGTCCCTCGAATTTATCGATCAGGTCGCGGCAGATCCCGTGGATCACGCGCGCCTTGGTCCGGTAGAAGCCGACCGGGAAGATCAGCTCCTCGATTTCGCGTGCCTCAAGCGCGAGCATTTCCGTCGGCGTGCGCGCGCGGGCGAACAGGCGCGGCGCGGCGACCGCGGTGGTCTCGTCCTTGGTCCGCAGGCTCAGGATACATCCAATAAGCGTGAGAAACGGGTCGTGCTTCTCGGCCGCCATCAGGGTGAGGACGGGCGCGTTCCAGGATTTCGCCTCGCGCCGCAGGACGCGCAGGATTCCGCCGACCGTCGCGCCGGTCACCATCGCAGGTGCGTCGCCCGCGCTATGGCCGCTCCGGCTGCCGCGCGCCGGCGCCGTCTTCGTCGATGGTTTCGCCGCCGCTCGCATCGCGGCATTCTCCACGCAAACCCGCGCGGTGCTTGCGATGCGCAACTGTTTGACGATCGCCCGCCAATCGGCGCAAATTACCCGCAACTCCTGAGCGACCTTGCGCACGAGGTGACCTGCGATGGATCTCGGCAAAGATCTCCTGCTCGATATGTACCGCTCGATGACCCGGATTCGCCTGTTCGAGGCCAAAATCCGCGACCTCGCGACCGCCAACGAGATTCCCGGCTTCGTCCACGTCTCGATTGGCGAGGAGGCCAGCGCCACCGGCGTCTGCGCCGCGCTGCGCAAAACCGATCGCATCACCTCGACCCATCGCGGCCACGGCCATCTGATCGCCAAGGGCGGCCGGCTCGATCGCATGATGGCCGAGATCTTCGGCAAGCGCACGGGCTACTGCAAGGGCAAGGGCGGCTCGATGCATATCGTCGATTTCGCGCTCGGCATCCTCGGCGCCAACGGCATCGTCGGCGCCGGTCTGCCAATCGCCACCGGCTCGGCGCTGGCCGCCGTGGTCGCCGGCAAGGACGACGTGACCGCGTGCTTTTTCGGCGACGGCGCCTCCAATGAAGGCACCTTCCACGAATCGCTCAATCTGGCCGCCGTCTGGAAATTGCCGGTGGTCTTCGTCTGCGAGAACAACGGCTTCGGCGAGTTCACTCCGATGAGCACGGTCACTTCGGTCAAGGATATCGCCGTGCGTGCGCAGGCCTACGATATCCCCGGCCATATCGTCGACGGCAACGACGTGCTCGAGGTCTATCGCTACGCCAGCGAGGCGATCGCGCGCGCCCGTGCCGGCCACGGTCCCACCCTGCTCGAATGCAAAACCTATCGCTGGGAGGGCCACGTGGTCGGCGAGCAGGCCTTCCTCGGCTCGGCGTCGTATCGCACCGAGCAGGAGGTCAGCGAATGGAAGCTGCGCTGCCCGCTGATTCGCTTCGACAAGTTCGCGGCCGAGTCGGGCAAAATCAGCGCCGCCGAACTGGCCAAAATCAAAAGCGAGACCGAGGTTGAGCTCGAGGCGGCAATCAAGTTCGCGCGCGAAAGCCCGCTGCCCGACGCCGCCGAAGTGACGGACGACGTCTTTGCCGAATAGACCTGGTTGCCTGATGACCCACAGCGGCGCGAGTTTCCCGACCGGGCCAAGGAGTTGAAGCGATGGCGATTACCACCTATATCCAGGCGATCAATCAGGCGCTCAGCGAAGAGATGGCGCGCGATCCGCTGACCTTCGTGATGGGCGAGGACGTGGTGCTGAGCGCGTTCGGCGCGACCAAGGGGCTGATCGACAAATTCGGTCCCACCCGCGTGCGCAACACGCCGATCGCCGAGGCCGGCTTCGTCGGCGCGGCGGTGGGTGCCGCGATGGCCGGGACGCGGCCGATTTGCGAAGTCGAATTCGCGAGCTTCTTCTATTGCGCCTTCGACCAGGTCTGCAACCAGGCGGCCAAGCTCCGCTACATGTCCGGCGGCCAGGCCAAACTGCCGATCACCTTTCGCGCGGTCTACGGCGCGATGGGCGGGGCGGCGGCGCAGCATTCCGAGACCGTCTACGCGCAGTTTTTGAGCGTCGCCGGACTCAAGCTGGTCGTGCCGTCGTGCGCCTCCGACATGAAGGGGCTGCTCAAGAGCGCGATTCGCGACGACAACCCGGTCATCGTCTTCGAGCATGGCGCGCTCGGCGGCCGGCGCGAGGAAATTCCCGCGGGCGACTACCTGGTGCCGCTCGGCAAGGGCGCGATTAAGCGCGTGGGCGAGAACGTGACGGTGGTCGCGATCGGCGCGATGGTGCCGCAGGCGATTCGCGTCGCCGACCGCCTGGCCAAGGAGAACATCAGCGTCGAAGTGATCGATCCGCGCACGCTGATTCCGCTCGACGAGGAGATGATCCTGTCGTCGGTCGAGAAAACCAATCGCGCCGTGGTCTACGACGAGGGCCATCTGCGCGGCGGCGCCGCCACCGATATCGCCGCGCTGATCGGCGAAAAGGGCTTCGATTTTCTCGACGGTCCGGTGCGCCGCGTGACCTCGCTCGACGTGCCGATTCCCTTCAGCCCGCCGCTCGAAAAGGCCGCCCTGGCGAGCGAGGCGCGGCTGGAAGCGGCGATCCGCGAACTGGTCGGCCGCTGAGCGCGCGTTGCGTGTCAGCCGATCGATGAACTATCGCTGGTCGCGCCGCATTGTCATTCTGAACGCAGCGAAAAATCCCGCGATCAGGAAACCCGTCAATCTGTCGATCGAGCATCACACTCCGCGCCGCGCCGGAATGAATCTGTAAATGGCCGTCGAAGTTACCATGCCCAAGTTCGGGCTCACGATGCATGAGGGCACGCTCCAGCGCTTTTTCAAGGCGGCTGGCGAGACCGTCGCGCTGGGCGAACCGCTCTACGAAGTCGAAACCGAAAAAGTGCTCTACGTGGTCGAGGCGCCGGCCGCCGGCACGCTCGCCGCGTGGCTGCACGGCGAGGGCGCGATCGTCGAATGCGGACGCGCGGTCGCGTTGATCGCCGAGGCCGGCGAGGACGCCGCCGCACTCGCCGCCACCGCGCCGGCGATTGCCGCGGCGTCGCCGCATGCCGCCGCGACAGACAATCACAATGCGTCCGCCCACGATGCGGCGGGCAACGATCCATCCGCGGGGGCCTCAACGCCCGCGGCGGCCGGCCGGCGCGCGATCAGTCCAGTCGCGCGCAAGCTCGCCGCCGAACTTAAGGTTGATCTCGATCGCGTGACGGGAACCGGCCCCGGCGGCCGCATCACGCGCGAGGATATCGAGCACGCCGCGCACGCCTCCGCCGCATCCGCAACTGGCGCGCCATCGGTGGCGATTGCCGTCGCCGCCGCCCCGCCCGATACATCGCCGAAGCCGCAGATGCGGACGCTCGCGATGCGCGGGATGCGCCGCACCATCGCCACCCGGATGCATCAGAGTCTGCGCGACACCGCGCAACTCACCATCACCTTCGAAGCCGACGTGACCGCCGCCACCGAATTGCGCGCGCGCCTCGTCCGCGAATTCGATTTCACCTACACCGACCTGCTGATCCATGCCGTCGCGCGCGCGCTGGTGCGGCATCCGCGGATGAACTCGCGGCTCGCCGAAGAAGTTATCCTGATGCTGCCCGAGGTCAACGTCGGGATGGCGGTTGCGCTCGACGAGGGGCTGATCGTGCCGGTAATCGCGCACGCCGATCGGCGCACGCTGCGCGAAATCGCCGCCGCGACCAGGGATCTCGGCGAGCGCGCGCGCACTGGCCAGCTCAAGCTCGACGACGTGAGCGGCGGCACCTTCACGATTACCAACCTCGGCACCTTCGGCGTCGACGCCTTCACCCCGATTCTTAACACCGGCGAGACCGGCATCCTGGGCGTCGGCCGCATCGTCGAGAAGCCCGCCGTCTATCGCGGCGAGATCGCGCGGCGCTCGATGATCACGCTGAGCCTCACCTTCGACCATCGCGTGATCGACGGCGCGCCGGCGGCGATCTTCATGCAATCGGTGATCGATATTTTCAACTACGGGGAGCGCTGAAGATGCGTCGCGGCGCGCCGCAGAAGACCCGCCGGCGCGTGGCCGCCGCCGGCCTCGCGCTCGCGCTTGCCGCAACGTTCACCATCGCGGTTCGCACGGCGGCGCGCGCCGATGAGCGGAAATTGGTCGATCCGGCGCCGAGTCCCAAGGCGATCGACTACGGCCATCTCACCCAGGAAGCCACCGCACTGCTCCAGACCTACATCCGCATCGACACCACCAATCCGCCCGGCGACGAGCTCGAGGCCGCCCGGATGCTCAAGCAGAAGTTCCTCGCCGACGGTATCCCGGCGACGGTCTGGGAGCCCGCGCCCGGCCGCGGCGTCGTCGCGGCGCGCCTGCACGGTATCGGCCGCCATCAGAAGGCGATTGTCCTGCTGAGCCATATTGACGTGGTGCCGGCCAATCCAAAGGAATGGCAGGTGCCGCCCTTTGCCGCGCAAATCAAGGACGGCGCTATCTGGGGGCGCGGCGCGCTCGACGACAAGGGTCCGGGCGTCATCGAACTGATGGCGATGCTCGCGATCAAGCGCGCCGGCATCCTGCTCGATCGCGACGTCATCTTTATCGCCACCGGCGACGAGGAGGAGGGCGGCAACGTCGGCGCGGGCTGGATGGTCGATCATCATGCAGACGTCTTCGCCGACGCCGGCGCCCTGCTCAACGAAGGCGGCCGCATCGACACGCGGCCCAACGGGCGGCGCTACTTCGATGTGTCGCTCAGTGAAAAGACCCCGCTGTGGCTGCGCCTGACGGCCACCGGCGACGCCGGCCACGCCGCCGTGCCGCCCGCCGCGACCGCCGTCACGCGGCTGATCCGCGCGCTCGGCCTGATCGCCGCCTACCAGCCGCCGATGCGCGTCGTCGCGCCGGTGCGCGACTACTTCCGCGCGATCGGTGAACTCGACGGCGGACCGCCGCAATTCGCCAATCTGGCGGTTGCGCTGCGCGACCCGGACTTCGTCAAAAAATTCGTCGCCGTGCCGCGCCAGAATGCGCTGGTGCGCGATACCTTTACGCCGACCGTGCTGACCGGTAGCCCCAAGACCAACATCATACCGGCCACCGCCACCGCCGAAATCGACGGACGGCTGCTGCCCGGCGACGACCCGCAGACGATTGTCGCGGGCCTGCGCAAGATGATCAACGACCCCAACCTCAAGGTCGACGTGACGCTCAACTTCCCGGCCGAATCCTCGCCGCGCAAGTCCGCGATGATGACCGCGCTCGGCCAGCTCGCCGACAGCGAGCATTGCGCGCTGGTCCCGTCGCTGATCGCGGGATTTACCGATAGCCACTATTTCCGCCAAAAAGGCGTCGACTGCTACGGCTTCGTCCCGATCGAGGTGCCGGCCGCCGCGCTGCGCGGGGTACACGGCATCAACGAGCGTATCCCGGTCAAGGAACTCGGCGCGGGTATCCGGCGGATGGTCGCGCTGCTCGAAATTATCGGGCGGCGGCCGCCGCGCGCCGGCCGAGGCAAGCGATGATCCGCGCCGGCACCGGCTATTCGACCGCCGCCAATCCGCACACCGCCGCACTCGAGGCGACCGCCGCGGCGCTCGCCCAGGCGGGTCTGCGCGTCGCCGACGCCGCGCTTTGCTTCGCCGCCAGTGCGCACGCCGCCGCCTGGCCGCTGATCATGCGCAGCGTGGCCGCGGCGGCCGGCACCGGGCAGGTCGCCGGATGCGGTACGATCGGCGCGATTGCGGGCGGACGCGAGTTCGAAAGCGGACCATCGATCGCGGTCGCCGTGATCGGCGGCGGCACGATCACTCCCACCCGCCTGTTCGTCCCCCAGTTGCGTGGACGCGCGCGTGAGGCCGCCCTCGAAATCGCCGCGCAGGTGCGCCCGCATCTCGGCCCGAACAATCTGCTCTGCCTCTTCCCCGACAGCTACAACCTCGAACCCGACGCCTTTCTCGCCACGCTCGCGCGCGAATTACCCGGCGTCACCATCGTTGGCGGCGGCGCCAGCGAAGACGGCTCCGCCGGCGAGACGTTTCAATTCTGCGGCGACGTGGTCAGCAGCAATGCGGTGGCCGGGATGCTGCTTGCGGGCGATTTCGAGATCACGCTCGGCACCGCCAACGCCTGCGCGCCGCTCGGCATGGCCCATCGCGTGACCGCCGTGCGCGACAACGTGATCATGGAACTCGACGGGCGCCGCGCGTGGGACGTCTTTGCCGAGGCTGCCGGGCCGCTCGCCGCCGACCTGCCGCGCGCGCTGGGCTTCGTCTTTCTCGCCGTGCCGCTCACGGCTGGCGCCGATCGCATCGAGCGCGGCAGCTTCTTCGTGCGCAACATCGTCGGCGCCAGCGCCGAGCAGGGCGCGATCGCGGTGGCTCATCGCGCGCAGGTCGGCGACATGGTCGGCTTCGTGCTGCGCGACGCCGAACGCTCGCGCACGGAGCTCAAGGCGATGCTCGAGGAGGTGGTGGCGCGGCGCGCGGCGCCGGCCGCGCTGGGACTCTACTTCGATTGTGTCTCGCGCGGCTCAGGACTCTACAATATGGCGGATCATGATTCCGCCTATATCGGCCAGTCGCTCGGCCAGACGCCGATCGCCGGTTTCTTCACCGGCTTCGAGATCGGCCCGTTGGGCGATCGCCCAAGCCTGCTCCAGTATTGCGGCGTCCTCGCGCTGATCTCCGACAAGCCCGCCTGAACGCGGCGCCTTTGGCGCGCGCCGCCGGCTTCGTTCAGAGCTTGCGGCAGGCCAGTGCGGCGATGCGCTGGATAAAGCGCAGCCCGGCGGCGTCGCTAAACGGGCGCATCCCGCTCAAGTCGCGGCGCAGATAGTCGCCGATCAGCCGGGCGATGCGATCAGCGTCGGTGATCACGGGCGCGGCGGCATAGGCGGCTGTCTGGCGCGTGAACTGCTCGCGCACGACCGCCTGATGGGCCTGGGTTTCGCTCCCGCTAGCTGACGCCATGTGCTTCACCGCGCCGGCCTCACGCGCCGGCCTCGTGAACCTTGCTTGCAGGCCCGCAACCGATAATGGTAGGCCAGAAGGGACAAAATCAAGCATAATCCCGGTCGCACGCAGGATCGATTCGGTCGGTCACCCGGCGTGGCGGGCGACGAAGGAGAGTAAGTTGGACTTCGGCTTTTCAGAAGAGCAAGAGATGTTGCGGGACGCGGCCAAGCGCTTCCTCACCGACAACTGTTCGACCAAGTTCGTGCGCCAGATGATGGCGCATGAGAGCGCCCACGACGCGACTTTTTGGGGCAAGCTGGTGGGCCTCGGATGGCCGGGGCTGATGATCCCGGAAACCTACGGTGGCCAGGGCGGCACCTTTCTCGATTTGACGGTAATCGCCGAAGAGGCCGGCAAGGCGCTGATCCCGGGGCCGTTCTTTGCCACTACGATGCTCGGTGCGCCGCTGCTGCTCGAGGGCGGTTCCGAGGCGCAGAAGAAAGACCTGCTGGCCAAAATGGCGGCCGGCAAGATGATCGCGACGGTCGCGATCGCCGAGGCGGCGGGCCGCTTCGACGCCGGCGGGGTCGAGCTCAAGGCGGTGAAAAAGGGCGCCGCCTACACCCTCACCGGCGAGAAATTCTTCGTCCCCGACGCGCACGTGGCCGACGTGATTTTTGTCGTCGCGCGCACCGGCGCGGGCACCGGTGAAGACGGCCTCACGATCCTCTGCGTGCCCGCCGGCGAAAAGGGCGTGACTGTCACCCAGCTCAAGACCGTCGATATGACGCGCCGGATGTGCCACGTGAAGTTCGACGACGTCGCCGCCTCCGAAGTGATCGGCAAGGAGGGCGCTGGCGGCCCGATCCTGCGCCGCACGCTCGAGGTCGGCGCCGCGGCGCTCTCGGCCGAACTGGTCGGCACCGCGCAAAAGGCGCTCGATATCGCCGTCGAGTACGCCAAGACACGGGTGCAGTTCGGCAAACCGATCGGCTCGTTCCAGGCGGTCAAGCACAAATGCGTCGATATGATGGTCGCGGTGGAAAATGCCCGCTCGCTGACCTACTACGCCTGCTGGACGGTTGACGAACGCGTCGCCGAGTCGGTCAGCGCGGTGCCGATGGCGAAAGCTTACGCCTCGGACATGGGCAAGAACGTCACCTCCGAGGCGATCCAGGTCCACGGCGGCATCGGCTTCACCTGGGAGCACGATATGCATCTGTACCATCGCCGCGCGCTGGCCGGCGAGGCCAACCTGGGCAATGCGCCGATTCATCGCGAAGTGGTCGCCCGCACGCTGCTCGGCTAGGGAAGCTCCGCGGAACGCCCATCGTGTCATTCTGAGCGCAGTGAAGAATCCCGGAATTCTTCGCTGCGCGGACTCCGTTCAGAATGACCAACTGACCTGTGCGGAATTGCTATCGGACTAAGTTTTCTACATCGTGTGATCGAACAAGCGCCGTGGATCCGCTGATCCACGGCGCTCTTTTTTTCCGCTCGGGCGATACGCGCCGCGGTGCTGCGCTATATCGAGCAACGCGAGCGCGGGGCACCGTCGGCATGGAATGCCGCGACACGCGATTCAGTTGTGCCGTCTACCGAGCATCGCGAGCGCGGCTTTGACAACGATCGCCCCCGCGACACGGGATTCGGTGCTGCGTTATACCGAGCAACGCGAGCGCGGCATTGAACTAAGTGGCCATGTAGCCGCCGTCGACCGGCATCGGCAGTCCATGCACATAGGAGGCGCGATCGGAGCACAGCCAGGCCACCGCTTCGCCGATTTCCGACGGCTCGCCGAGTCGCTTGAGCGGTTCGGCGCGCGCCATTTTTTCTTCGCTGCCGGGCCGCGACTTGAGCAGTTTGCCGAGCATCGGGGTCCGGATCGGGCCGGGGCAGACCGCGTTGACGCGAATATTGTGGCGTCCGTATTCGAGCGCTGCCGCCTTGGTCAGCCCCGCGACGCCGTGTTTGGCCGCGACGTAGGCGGGCATCCCGGCGACGCCGATCAGGCCGGCATCGGACGAGGTGTTGACGATCGCGCCGCCCTGTTTCTGCGCGAGCATCTGGGCGACCTCGGCCTTCATGCAGAGCCACACGCCGGTCAGGTTGATCGCGAGGACGCGGTTCCAGTTTTCTTCGGTGCATTCATGGATACGACCGGCCTTTCCGTCGATACCGGCGTTGTTGAAGGCGCAATCGATCCGGCCGAAACTTGCGACCGCCTGGGCCACCATCGCCTCGGTCTCGGCCGCCATGGCGACGTCGACTTTGAAAAAGATCGCCTCGGCGCCGGCGTCGCGGACCATTTTGAGGGTTTCGTTGCCGCCTTCGACCTGCATGTCGGCGAGCAGCAATCTGGCGCCTTCGCGGGCGAAGATTTGTGACGTGGCCCGACCGATTCCCGACGCGGCACCGGTGATAATCGCCACTTTGCCGTCCAATATTCCGGCCATAAGATGAACTCCTTTGCGTGGATAATGTGTGGGATCCGCCGGCGCCGATACGATGGCGCCACGCCCGAACCGACGCGGCGGTCGTCGCGGGATGCCGATCCCGTCACCTACATAGGTGAATCGCGGCGGTCACGACAAGCCGGGCGAGTATTCTGAATGGGCGGAGAATTTAAGCGTAAAGTCCGCGCCGCGGTTTGGCCCCGGGCGGATCGCGAATTGGGCGACCGACGAAAGCGTGCCGCGCGATTGCCGCGTGGCATCGAACGGTCACGCTAATCTGCGCGCGACCGCGATCGACGCCGCACCGAGCGCGGCATCCGAACGCGCCTCTTCCGTGAGGAGGTCCCCCTCTTCGAATCCTGGCGTACCGGCTCGGTCCCGGACAGAGCTTGATCGAATCGTCAAGCGAGACCCAGAAACTTCATCACCGAAAGAAAATCAGTGCGAGTTGCGGCGGCGGCGTCGAACACCTGCCGCCACATCTCGTCGGCGCTGGCGACGATCGGCTCACCCTTGCTCGAGTCGAAGAACAACGGTTCGTCGGGCCCGGGGTCGCGGCCGAACTTTTCGTGGAACAACCGATAGCGCAGGCGCGCGATCTTGAGCACGGCCGCCCCGATATCGCTCGAGCGCCGCGCGCCGTGGCGCGATCGCTTGCCCATCAGGTGCGCCGATCCTCGACTCTGAATTTGCGCCTGTCGCATGATCATGAAGCCTCACTCGCTCTGGTCGACGGATACCAGAGCAATCCTGGTGCCATCTACCGGCCGCGCCAGGGATCGTTAGTAATTCCCTGATTATTCTCAATTATTTGTGGAAACAGGCTTACGATGAGCGAGCGACAAAGGCTGTGGTGCAAATCAAAATTGGCAGGGGGTGCCAAGAAATTGTGGCACCTGCCGCCTAGCGGAGATGATAGGACTTCATTTTTTCCTGCAGCGCCGGCCGCGAGATACCCAGCGCTTCGGCGGTCCGCGAGACGTTGCCATGATTGGCGCCGAGCGCCTCCGCGATATACGCGGCCTCAAACGCGGCGCGCGCCTCGCGCAGCGGACGGCGTGATTCGCTGACGCTGGCGACCGGTCGCGGTGCGGCCAGCACTGGCGCCGTCAATGGCGTGGTCGCGGTGGTCGCGCCGCGCACCGCAGCCGAGAGCAGCGCCGGGCCGATCGTCGCGCCGTCGCGAGCCAATGCGACCGCCCGATCGATCTCGTTGCGCAACTGGCGGATATTCCCCGGCCAGTCGAATTTGCACAGCAGGTCGAGCGCCGCCGGCTCAATCGCCGAGACCTGCTTTTGCTGGCGTTTGGCCGCCACGCTGATAAAGCGGCTGGTCAGCAACGGGATATCCTCGCGGCGCTCGCGCAGTGGCGGCAGTGGAATCGGAAACGCGGCCAGCCGGTAGTAGAGATCCTCGCGGAAGCTGCCCCGGGCGACCTCGCCCTTCAAGTCGCGATTACTCGCCGACAGGATCCGCACGTCGACCTTTGTAGGAAAGCTCGCGCCGACCGGCAAAACCTCTTCCTGCTCGAGTACGCGCAGCAGCTTGGCCTGCATCGAGAGCGGCATCTCGGCCACTTCATCGAGGAAGACCACACCGCCAGTGGCCGCCCGGAAGACCCCCGGACTGTCGCGCACCGCGCCGGTAAACGCGCCGCGCCGATGGCCGAACAGTTCGCTTTCGAGCAGGGTCTCGGGCAGCGCCGCGCAATTCACCGCGACGAACGGCCCCTCGCTGCGCGCGCCCGCGCGATGGATCCCGCGGGCCACCAGCTCCTTGCCGGTGCCGGTCTCGCCCTCGATCAGGACTGCAATCGAGGACGCCGACGCGCTCTCCATCAGGGCGAATACCTCCGCCATCGCGGGTCCGCTGGCGACGATTTCGGTGAACAGGCCATCGCGCGCGAGATCGCGGCGCAGCACGCCGACCTGGGTGCGCAAGCTCGCCTCCGAGATGCGCAGTTCGCCGCACGTCCGCGCGTTATCGATCGCGATCGTGATACTGCCCGAGACGCCCTGAAGGAACGCCAGCTCGTCGAGCCCGAACGATCCGCCGCCGCGCCGGTTAATCACCTCGATCACCCCGATCGTGCCCTCGGCGGTCTTGAGCGGCACCGCCAGTACGCTATGGGTGACCGCGCCGGTCTTGCGATCGATTCCCGCATAGAAGCGCGGGTCGCTCTGCGCGTCGGCCACGATCAGCGCCTCGCCGCTGCTCAGCGCGGCGCCCGCGATCCCCTGGTCGGCCGGCAGCCGCAGCCGCATCAGCACTTCGGCGACCGAGTCTTGCTGGTCCGAGACGTAGGGAAAATAGAGTTCGTTGCGCTCGCGGTCGAGCAACAGCACCGAGGCCGCTTCGGCATTGAGCGCCTCGCGGCATTTCGCAATTACAAAGGGAATTAATTCGGCCAGATCGGTCCGCGCGGCGAAGGCGCAGCCGAGTTCATAAAGTAGCCGGAATCTATCGGCGTCAGCGGTAGCAATCATGCCGAACGTCAGTATTAGCCACTCGTGCGCTCGGCAACAAGCGTGGCGTACTCATTGATGCGCGAAGCGCTGATTACGCATTGATGCTGGCTCGTCGAATCCCGTAGGGCTCCACCGCTCACGCCATCATCGCGCTCCGCCGAAACCACCAGCTTTGCGATACCGGCGTCGGACGCTTCAAACCGCAGCCTTGCCGGCGGCCCGGCGCTCGCGCCCCGGACCATCCACTGAGCCCACGGCCATCCGTGCCGCAGTCCGCTTGACTGCGCTATCCCGCCCGCGGCGCGCGCCATGGCGGGTTTCGGCTACTGGCGCCATGCCCGCAGCCCCAACGGATTTGCCGCGCGCGGTCAGCCGCTGCGTTTGCGCCGATCGCCGACCTCGACGGAGGCCTGCTCTTCACCCGAACGCCAGCGATCAATCATATCGATACTAAAGCGCCATTCACTGCCGACCCGGAAGCCGGGCAGTTGTCGCGCCCTCAGCAGTCGATAGACTGTCGTCGGATGCACGCGCAGGTACTCAGACAGTTCGCGAACCGTTAGAACCTTGGGCGGCGTTGCAGAACCGCCGAGTTTGTTTGACCGTGTCTCATCCACACATCCACTCTAAGCAAGTTTTGCGGTAGGAAACCAGCCCCGTGATACTCTTGGATAGCGATAATTGTCCAAAATGGCGAAATTCATCGAGCCGCTACGATTTTCACAGACCTTCTTTGCCGCTCATCCGCGCGATCGCCGGGCCCCAATCGCGACTCTCGCGCGCTCGCCCGACGACCTCCCCAGCCCCCCCCTGAAGCCATCGCGCCGGCTCGCCGGCGCAGAGTCGCGACGGAGGCCGCAATGCGACCGATCCAACTCGATTGCCGCCGGCCGCCGGCTCATGCGGCGTCCGGCCGGCCGGATTCTGATTAACGGATGATTATGCGGATGCGCGAAAATGTTTACGTGGTTGCGGGGAGAGGATTTGAACCTCTGACCTCCGGGTTATGAGCCCGGCGAGCTACCAGACTGCTCCACCCCGCCGGCGCATACTACCGGGCCGCTCCGCGGCAGGTCAACACGACCGGCGAAATCTGCTCGCGCGCGATGCTCTTGCGATACACTGACGCACATGCACTGAACGATTTAATCGCGGCCGTGCGACGTCCGCGGATCGAATCGCGCCCGGCGAGCGCGGCCTCCGATCAATGCGCGGCGGCTAGTCGGCGAGAATCCGGATATTGCATTCGCGATGCGCCCGGCCGAACTCGTTGAGCTCTTTTTCGATCGGCGTCGGGGCCGCCTTGGGCTCGCTGAGCATCAGCACGCGCGCCGCCGCGGGGTCGATTCCGTCGGCCTCGACGGAGAGGTTATGGTCGTCGCACATGATAAAAGCCATCGGCAAAGCTCCTTGAAGCGTCTCAAGCTACACGATGCGTTCGAGGCTGTCAGCCTCCGGCAGTCGCGCCCGCCGCGAGCCGCCCGATTAACCGCCGCCGCGCCATTTGTGCTAAGCCCTCGATCGAAATCCTCAACAGGAGCGCCCCGCGCATGAGTCTTAAGAACAACGCCGCGGCGATCGGTATCGCCGAACTCAAACCGACCAAGGACGCGCCGCCCGACGCCACGCCGCTCGGCCTGATGGCGCAATTGACGGCCGACGCGATCGCCGACGCCGGCCTCGAGAAAAGCGCTATCGACGGCTTTCTGGTCGGGATGCCGGTGGCCGACCCCGGCTTCATCTACCCGGCCAGCGCCGCCGAAGTCCTCGGCATCAACCCGCGCATGCTCAACGTCGTCGATATCGGCGGGGCCAGCCCGGCCGGCATGATCTGGCGCGCCGCCGCCGCGATCGGCGCCGGCATGTGCAACGCCGTGCTCTGCCTGGTTGCCGACCTCAATCGCCTTGGCGATCAGCGCGTCCCGGTTATTTCGGTGCAGCGCGAATTCGAGGCGCCCTACGGCAATATCGGCGCCAACTGCGGCTATGCGATGATCGCCAATCGCCACATGTTCGAGTACGGCACCACGCCCGCGCAGATGGCCAAGGTGGCCGTCGATCAGCGGCGCAACGCGCTCAAGAATCCGCTCGCCGCCTTCGGTGACCGTCCGCTCACCATCGACGACGTGCTCAACTCGCGCATGATCGTCGACCCGCTGCATCTGTTCGAGATCGTGAGCCCGTGCAGCGGCGGCTCGGCGGTCATCGTCGCCTCCCCCGAAATAGCTAAACGGGCGAAAAATCCGCCTGCATGGCTGATCGGGGCCGGCGAGTATTCCAACCATTCCTCGATCACCTACGCACCCTCGCTGACCGATTCGCCGATCCGCCCGGCTGCCGACGCCGCTTTCAAAATGGCCGGGGTCGATCGCAAGGCGATCGATCTGGTCTGTCCCTACGATTGCTACACCATCACCGTGCTAGTCACGCTCGAGGACGCCGGCTTTTGCAAAAAGGGCCACGGCGGCCCCTTCGTCGCCGAGCACGACCTCACTTACGCCGGCGATTTCCCGTGCAACACCCACGGCGGCCAGCTCTCCTTCGGCCAGCCCGGCCTCGGCGGCGGGATGAGCCATGTGGTCGAGGCGATTCGCCAACTGATGGGCCGCGGCGACGGGCGCCAGGTCAAAAACGCCGCTATGGCCTACGTCAACGGCAACGGCGGAATCATGAGCGAGCAGGTGAGCCTGATTCTGGAGCGACGGTCATGAGCGATTACCTCAAGCCTCTACCCAAGCCGACGCCGACCAGCCGCCCCTTCTGGGAGGCCGCGAAACGCCACGAACTCAAACTCCAGCATTGCGCCGGATGCGGTGCGTTTATCTATTATCCGCGCCCGCGCTGTCCGCAATGCATGTCGGCCGAGCTCAACTGGGAGCGCGTTAGCGGTCGCGGCACGGTCTACAGCTATACGATTGTCCGGCGCGCCTCGACCCGTTCGTTCGCCGACGGTCCCTACGTGCTCGCGATCGTCGAACTGGCCGAGGGCCCGCGCCTTACCACCAATATCGTGGCGCCGCCCGAGAGCGTGAAAATCGGGATGCCGGTGATGGTCGCGTTCGACGACATCACGCCCGATCGCACGCTGGTCAAATTCAAGCCCGCCTGAAGCATACGCGAGGAGCCGCACGGCGAGCGTGCGGCTCCTCTTCGGGCTTGCGCCAAAGGGCGGTCAGCCGATCGGCAGTTTGGTCAGAATCGTCAGCGTCTCGTCCTCGACAATCTCGGCGATGCGCGGGCCCCACTTTGCGAACTCGGGGTCGGCCAGCGCCGTGGGGACCGCGTCGGCGTTGGGAATCTCCCACCAGTCGACGACTGTGTTGAGCCGGCCGACCACGCTGGCGTAACTGCCGACCAGTTTCCATCCGTGTTTGCCGATGAACGGACTGATCTCGCTGAGCAGCTTGACGAAATCCGGGAGCTTCCCGGCACGGAGCTTGATCGATGCCTGCACGTACATCATGAGTGTTGGCCTCCTGGGTATGCGCCTCGGATAACGCCGCTCGCCGGCCCTGTCAAGCGCGCCCTGCGCTCGGCCGCCCGGGCCCGCGGCATCGCGACGATTGCGGTGAGAACGACCCACGACTGTTGCTCCGCCGCGCGCCGCAGGTAAGATTGCGCCGGGGTCCCTGTTGAATGAATGCCAACGACCGGATTGAACTGCTCGCGATGCTCGCGCGCGAATCCTACTTCGAGCGCGAACTGACGCTCGCCTCGGGCCGCGCGTCGAACTTCTACATCGACTGCAAACGCACGCTCTATCTGCCGCGCGGCGCTCATCTGGCGGGCGATCTGATGCTCGATCTGGTGGCCGCCGAGGGTATCGCGCAGATTGGCGGGATGGCGGCCGGGGCGCTGCCGGTGACCGACGCGATCATCGGCGCGGCTTTCCGCCGATCCTACAACCTGACTGGATTCTTCGTCCGCAAGGAGATGAAGGCGCACGGCCTGCAGCAACAGATCGAGGGCGCCTTCAGGCCCGATCGCGCGACTGCCGTGATCGACGACACCATCACCACCGGCGGCTCGAGCCTGCAGGCCGTCGCGGCGATGCGCGCCGCCGGCGCGGCCGTGACCGCCGCCTTCGCCCTGGTCGAGCGCGGCGAGGGCGCCGCGGCGGCCTTTGCCCAGGCCGGACTCAAGTACGTCTACCTGTTCACCGCCGAGGAAGTGCGCGTGGCGCGCGCGGCCTCCCACTGAACGCAATGGCGGCGCCCGGTGAACTCGGCGGCCGCACCCTGCTGACCGCTGTGCTCGGCGATCCGGTCGAGCATTCGCTGTCGCCGGCGATGCATAACGCGGCCTATGCGGCGCTCGGGCTCGACCGTGCCTACGCCGCCTTTCACGTCACGCCCGCGCGCCTGCGCGACGCGCTGCGCGCGATCCCGGCGCTCGGGATGCTCGGAGTCAACCTGACCGTGCCGCACAAGCAGCGCGCGTTGCGCCTGATGGCTCATCTGAGCGGCGAAGCGCGGCTGCTCGGCGCGGTCAACTGCGTGCTCAACCGCCGTGGCGAACTGCATGGCGACAACACCGACGCGCGCGGCCTCGAGGCCGACCTGCGCGCCAATGCGATCGCGCTCGACGGGCGCGTCGCGGTGATCGTCGGCGCGGGTGGCGCGGCGCCTGCCGCGGTGCTCGCGGTCATCCGCATGGGCGCCGGGCGCATCGTCGTCTGCAACCGCACGGTCGCGCACGCCAATCGGCTCGCGCGCCGCTTTGCGCATTACCTGGGCGAGCGCGGCGGCGGCCGCGCTCATCAGACGATCGAGGCGCGCGGCCTCGACACTCTGACCAGCGCGGCGACGATGGGTACTGCGGCAATTGTCGTCAACGCGACCCCGATGGGCCTCAAGACCGGCGGCTTCGCGCCGCTCGCTTACGCGGCGACGCCCGCCGCCGCACTCTTTTACGATTTGATCTACGCGCGCGAGCCGACGCCGTTTCTCGCCCCCGCGCTCGCACTCGGCCGGCGCGCGATCGACGGTGCCGGGATGCTGGTCAACCAGGGCGTGCTGGCCTTCGAGCTGTTCAACGCCGTGGCGCCACCCGCCGGCGTGATGCACGCCGCGCTAATGTCCGCGCTCGGCCGGGCGTAGGAATGATCGGGAGAGTTGATCAAGAGCGCGGAATTTTTGGTTTTTCTGAAACCTCTTAGGGAAGCTCTGCCCAAGACCACTGTGTCATTTTGAGCGCAGCGAAAAATCCCGGGATTCTTCACGCCGCGGACTCCGTTCAGAATGACAAGCTGACTTGTGCGGAGTTTTCTTAGAGGTTTCAGGAAAGGATATAAATTCTTCGTTCTTCGACTATTGAATCGGTGCGGCGGCCTAGCCGAACATCTCTTTGATCTTGTCGACGAAGCCTTTCGCCATCGGATGGTTCACGTCTTCGCCCGAGACCCGCGCGAACTCCTCGAGCAGCTCGCGCTGGCGCGCGGTCAGCCGGCGCGGCGTTTCGACCACGATCCGCACCAGCTGGTCGCCGCTGCCGTAGCCGTGCAGATCGGCAAAACCCTTGCCTTTGAGCCGGAAGACCTTGCCCGATTGCGTGGCGGGCGGCACCTTGACCTTGATCTTGCCCTCGAGCGTCGGCACTTCGATTTCGGCGCCGAGCGTGGCCTGCGGAAAGCTCACCGGCACCTCGATCACCACGTCGTTGTCCTGGCGCACGAACAGCGCGTGTTCCTTGACGTGGACCACGACGTAGAGGTCGCCGCTCGGACCGCCGCCGAAGCCGGCCTCACCCTCGTTGCGCAGCTTCAAGCGCGATCCGTTGTCGACCCCCGGCGGAATCTTGACCGAGAGCGACACCGCCCGGCGCTGGCGTCCCTGGCCCTGGCACTTGGGACATGGGTCGGCGATGATCGATCCCTCGCCGCGGCATTGGCCGCAGGTCGTGGCGATCGAAAAGAAACCCTGCTGGGTGCGCACCTGGCCGGTGCCGCGGCAATTGGGACAGGTCCGCGCGCCTTCGCCGCCGCCGCGTGCGCGTGTGCCGTTGCAGGCCTCGCATAGCGTCAGGCGCTGGAACTTGACGACCTTCTCGGTGCCGTGCGCAGCCTCTTCGAATTCGACTTCGAGGTCGTAGCGCAAGTCGTCGCCGCGCCGGCTGCGCGCCCGCGAGCGGCCGCGGCCGGTGCCGAAGAAATCGCCGAAGATGTCGGAAAAAACTTCCTCGAAGCCCTGCGAGAAGTCGAAGCCGCCGCCGAAACCGCCGGGCCCCTGCGGTCCCTGAAACGCGGCATGGCCGAAACGATCGTACTGCGCGCGCTTGTCGGAATCGGAGAGGACCTGGTAGGCCTCGCTCAACTCCTTGAATTTTTCCTCAGCCTGTTTATCGCCGGGATTGCGGTCGGGATGGAACTGAATCGCCAGGCGCCGGTAAGCTTTCTTGACTTCGTCCTCACCGGCGTTCCTTCCGAGCCCCAGAACCTCGTAGTAATCGCGCTTCTTATCGGCAGGCATCGCTGGGCAATCTTATGCGAGTTGCGGGGGAGAAGTAAGCGGGTACGGCGATCGATTGCGTGCGCATTCCAATGCCGTACCAGGCGCGCTCGATCCGTCACGGTGGAGCATGCGCGGGCCGGCCGATCCGCCCGGGATTATTGTGCTTTCAGCCATATCTCATTCAACGATGTGACGGCCTCGCGCAGACGCGGGCCGGCGCACACGCGCCTGGCCCGACGTTCGCACGCGGTCTCATTTGACTTCTTTGAAGTCCGCGTCGACCACATCTTCCTTGGGCTCGCCGCCGGCACTCTGCGCGCCCTCGGCGCCGTTGCCCTCGGTCGCGCCGCCCGGATGCGCGCCGGCTTCACCGCCGTCCGCACCGCCGGCCTGACGGGTCTTGCTGTACATCGCTTCGGCCAGCTTGTGCGAGGCGTTCTGCAGCGCCTCGGCCGCGCGATTGAGCTCGTCGGGCTCCTTGGCTTCGAGCTTGCTTTTGGCTTCGGCGAGCGCCTCCTCGACGGTCTTGCGCGAAGCTTCGTCGAGCTGCGTGCCGTACTCGTGGAGGGTCTTCTCGGTCGAGTAGATCAGGTTGTCGAGCTTGTTACGCCCCTCGGCCAGCGCGCGCCGCTGGCGATCGTCGGCGGCGTGCGATTCGGCCTCGCGCACCATCCGCTTGATCTCCTCCTCGTTGAGTCCCGAAGAGGCGGTAATCCGAATCGACTGCTCCTTGTTGGTGCCGAGATCCTTGGCATGGACGTTGACTATGCCGTTGGCGTCGATGTCGAAGGTCACCTCGACCTGCGGCAATCCGCGCGGCGCCGGCGGCAGCCCGATCAGATCGAACTGGCCGAGCAGCTTGTTGTCGGCGGCCATTTCGCGCTCGCCCTGGAAGACCCGGATCGTCACCGCGGTCTGGTTGTCCTGCGCGGTCGAAAAGACCTGGCTCTTGCGCGTCGGGATCGTCGTGTTCTTGTCGATCAGCTTGGTGAACACGCCACCCAGCGTCTCGATGCCGAGCGACAGCGGCGTCACGTCGAGCAGGAGGACGTCCTTGACCTCGCCCTTGAGTACGCCCGCCTGAATCGCCGCGCCGATCGCGACGACTTCGTCCGGGTTGACGCCCTTATGCCCTTCGCGGCCAAACAGCTTCTTGACCCGCTCCTGCACCGCGGGCATCCGCGTCATCCCTCCCACCAGCACCACTTCGTCGATCTCGCTGGTGCGCAGCCCGGCGTCCTTGAGCGCCGTCAGACACGGCGCGTCGAGCCGCTCGAACAGGTCCGCGCACAATGCCTCGAGCTTGGCCCGCGTCAGCTTCATGTTGAGATGCTTGGGGCCCGACTGGTCCGCCGTGATAAACGGCAGATTGATATCGGTCTCCATCACCGTCGAAAGCTCGCACTTGGCCTTCTCGCCGGCTTCCTTGAGCCGCTGCAGCGCCATCCGATCGTTGCGCAGGTCGATGCCCTGATCCTTTTTGAACTCATCGGCCAGGTAGTCGATGATGCGCTGGTCGAAATCTTCGCCGCCGAGGAAGGTGTCGCCGTTGGTCGCCTTGACCTCGAAAACGCCTTCGCCGAGCTCCAGAATCGAAATATCGAAGGTGCCGCCGCCAAGGTCGAACACCGCTATCTTCTCGTCTTTCTTCTTGTCCAGCCCGTAAGCCAGCGAGGCCGCCGTCGGCTCATTGATGATGCGCAGCACTTCGAGGCCCGCGATACGCCCCGCGTCCTTGGTCGCCTGGCGCTGGCTGTCGTTGAAGTAGGCCGGGACCGTAATTACCGCCTCGGTCACTTTTTCGCCCAGATAATCCTCGGCGGTCTGCTTCATTTTCTGCAGCACGAACGCCGAAATCTCTGCCGGGCTGTATCGTTTGCCGCGAATTTCAACCCAGGCCGCGCCGTCGTCGTTCTTGAGCACCTTGTACGGCAGCACCTTGGCCGCCCGCTGCACCTCGGGGTCGTCGAAGCGCCGGCCCATCAGCCGCTTAATCGCAAAAATCGTGTTGGTCGGGTTGGTAATCGACTGGCGCTTGGCGATTTGCCCCACCAGCCGCTCGTTCGAATCCGTAAACGCTACCACCGAAGGCGTCGTGCGCGCACCCTCCGCGTTGGCGATCACGATCGGATCGCCGCCCTCC
>Ga0307373_10002540_pt1 | contig 32740 bp, 25 predicted proteins | sample OX2MG_FD_202534 | JGI IMG/M metagenome (GOLD analysis project Ga0307373, IMG submission 202534) | Soil microbial communities from Risofladan, Vaasa, Finland - OX-2 | ecosystem: Environmental > Terrestrial > Soil > Coastal area > Acid sulfate soil | place: Finland: Risofladan, Vaasa | collected...
TCCGGTGGCGAGGCGGATGTGGTCGAGGAACTCGAGCAGGAACGTGAAGCCGTAACCAAGCGACGGCTTCGACGAGAAGCCTCGCATCAGGGTTGCTTTGGGGAGCTGTGCGAAGGGAATCCCCGGACCCGTGTCTCGGACGCAGGCGACCAATCGCTCGCCGTCGCTGAGGATCTGCACCTCGCCTTGTCCCGCGTGCTTGAGCACGTTGGTGGCCGTTTCGCTTACGCAGAGCACGACGTCGTGGATGCGGTCGACGCCCAGGCCGCTGGCGGCGGCGGCCAGCTCGGTGGCGGAGCGCGCGGCGCGCACGTCGCGCGGCACGCGAACGGTGACGGATCCGACGCTCTGCAGCGCCGCGAGCGAGCGCTCCAGGTCTTCGCGCTCCACGACCTCCAACTTCCCCCCGGTGGCCGCGGCGATGACGTCGCGATAGATCTCTCGGCTGCGGCGCTGGAGGCGCTCTTCGGCGGATAGGCGCGAAGCCAGCACGTGCGCGAGTTGGGCGCCGGCTTCGCGCAGGTGGAGGCGCGCTTCGCGCCCCGGCAGGAACGGCGTCGTGCGCGTGGCGAGGAGCACCGCCAACACGGTGCCCTCGGCCTCCAGCGGCAGGGCCAGCACCGCGCGCCAGTGCTCCGTGCCCGGAGCCAGCGTCGAGCCCCCGGAGGAACGGATGTCCTCGATCTCCACCGCCACCCCGGCGAGCGCGCTTTCGAGCGGGCCGCAGCTCCCGGGCACCAGCGGAATGCGTTGCGGTGCGCCGGGCGTCCCGGCGAGCAGGATGAGGGCCCGCTCTCCCGGCGCGGGAGCGTAGACGGCCACCAGGTCGAGACCCAGCCGGTTGCGCAGCTCGGAGAAGAGGCCGTGCGCGTTGCGCTCGAAGTCGCCTTGGGGCTCGGCGATGCTCTGCGCCGCGAGCTGCGAGCGCGTGCGCTCGAGCTCGAAGCGCAACTGACGGGTGCGGCGCTCCATCCAGACGAGCGTCGAGAGCAGGAGACAGAGCAAAACGGTGGCGGGGATGCCGAGCCGCGCGTACGTGAAGACGATGGCGTATCCCCCGGCCAGGCCCCCGGCGGCATCCCAATGGAGGCCGGCGTCCACGATGTTGCGGATGAGCGACGAGAAGGCGCCGCGGTTCTCCCGCATCGCCGCCACCGCCGCGGAGATCGCGGCGTCGGAGAGCGCGAAGACGACGACGATGACGGCATAGCGCAGCGGGTCGTCGACCGGGGGCCAGGTGCGGGGCACGGTGCCGAAGGCGGCCAGCGCGGCGAGGAGCCCGGCGATGGCGATCTTCCCTGCGTTGAAGGCGACGCGCTCGACGCGCCGCTGGCGCGTGAAGATCTCGAGGCCGTAGCCGATGTAGACCACCGTCGTCAGCGCGAGCGGGCCGCCGCCCGCGGCCAGCGCGCAGAGTGCCGGCATGGTGAGGTCGAAGGTCGCGTCGGCGCTGGGGAGGCGCTTGCCGAGGATCGCCACACCCGGCGGAAACGCCAGCGCGCGCGAGAGGAGGAAGAACGCCAGCAGCGTGAGGACGAGCGCGGGATCGCCGATGCGCTGCATGCGCGCGAGCTCTGCGACCCACACCACCGCGCCGAGGAGGCCGACGGCGGCGACGGTGGGGCGGAAGAGCCGATACGGTTCGCGCGCCACCAGCGTCGCTACGAGGCTTGTTTCTCCGCGACGCGCTCAAGGAAGGCGGCGCGGTCGACAATGACGCGTTCGTGCGTACCCTCGGCGATCTTCTCGCGCTCGTCGAACGCGGTCACGGCGAAGGTCACGCGGCGGCCCTCCACCATGACGATCTCCGCTTCGGCCCGTACGATCATCCCCACGGGGGTGGCGGCGATGTGCGCGAGGTCGACGGAGGCGCCGACGGTGACCTGCCCCTCGTCGAGGCAGGGGCTCACGCACTGGCCCGCGGCTTGTTCGATGATCTGCAGCAGCATGGGCGTCGATAGGACCTCGACCCCGGGATTGCCGGCCTGTGCGGCCGTCATCCACTCCTCGACGCGCTGCTGCGACTGGTACGATCGTCCGGTCTTCAGTGGTTGGGGCATGGGATGGAACGGTTGGACACGCGCGCCGTCGAGGCCTTCGGATGAGAACTCGATGAGTCCCAGCGCCCGGCTCTGCGCGCGCCGGCCGCGCGGGCGAAACCCGCCGGCGGCATGAGCAGTACAAGGGGCTGATGTTGGAACAACGCCGGAGTCTCACCATTTCGCGCTCCGCGGCGGCAGTGCTGGCGGTTGCCGTGCTCGGCGTGGCCGGGTGCGGCGGCCACGGACGCGCGCAAGAGAAGAAGGAACAAGCCCTCTCGGTGACGGTGGAGGCCGCCGGGCGAGGGTCCGTAGAGAACTTCGCCTCCCTCGACGGTCAGGTGCGTCCCCTCCAGCAGTCGACGCTATCCTCGGAGATATCGGGGCGCGTCGCCGCCGTCTACGTCAACGAAGGGGTGCGCGTCACGCGGGGAGAGCTGCTGGCGAAGATCGACGATGCGGTCTTGCGCGCGAACCTCGCTCAGGCGGAGGCGCAGCTGGCCCAGGCGCGCGCGCATTACGCGAGCAGCTCGCTCCAGAACCCTCTAGCGCAGCAACAGAGCGACGCCGCCGTGGTGAACGCCGAGCAATCGCTCCTGCAAGCGCGCAACGCGCTGGTCGCGGCCACGGCGAGCGACGACGTCGCCGCGTCCACCTTCCAGAGCGATCGAACGCTCTTCGCGCAGGGCTATCTCGCCAGGACGCAGCTCGATCAAGCGCGCTCGGCGGCCGTGGCCGCGGAGCAGCAGCTCAACAGCGCGCGGGCGGCGTTGCGCCAGGCGCAAGAGAACCTCGCGAGCGCCCGCAAGGGGACGCTGCAGATCGACGTGCAGCGCGCGAACACGGCGGCCGACAAAGCGAACGTCGCCTCCATGGAGGCGCAGGTCCAGCTCTACCGCACGCAGATCGGGCAGACGGAGATCCGGGCCCCGTTCGACGGCTACGTCACCGCTCGCAGCGTCGATCCGGGAGCGCTCGCCACGCCGGGCACGGCGCTCGTGACGGTGAGCCAACTGGACCGCGTGTGGATCGACATCCCGGTGCCGCTGGCCGATCTCGCATTCGTCCGGCCCGGGGTACCCGTGACGTTCACGCCGGTCGGCTCTCGGGTCGCGTACCGGGCAACCCTCGCCGAGATCAACCGCGCGCCCAGCGAGGGGACCCTCTCCTACCGCGCGCGCATCCGCTTCGACAACGCAGGCGCCCGCTTGCGCGGCGGCCAGTTGGTGCGTGTGCGTCTGCTGGCTTCTGCGGCCCGCAACGCGGTGGTGGTGCCGCGGGCGGCGGTCTTCCGCACCGCGACCGGCGACCAGGTCTTCATCGTGCGGCGCGAAGCAACGGATCAGGGGGGAGGAAAGGCGCCTCTCCTGAAGGCACACGTGGTGTCGGTGAAGGTCGGAGTCGAGAACGACGAGTCCGCAGCGGTGAGCTCCGCGGAGATCGTCCCGGGCACGCAGGTGATCGTCTCGCGACCGGACGCGCTTCAGGAAGGAAGCTTGGTTGCCGTGGCCGGGGCGAGCGGCAGTTAGCCGGCGGCCCCGGCGTGTCCCAGGCCATTCCCAGGACCCTTGACTACGATGTGCAGCATGGTGAGCGGGGCGGCGGACGCCGCCCCCCGCCGACAGGAGTACTAGGTGTGAAGTCGTTGCCCCACGCATTGGTGATGCTCGCCCTCGCGTGCGCCCCGGCCGCGGTCCTCGCGCAAACGCCGGCGCCGACGGCGACGCCGAGCCCCTCGCCCTCGACATCCACGCCCACGCTCGAGCCGGCCACCTCGCCGCTCCAGCTTCCCTACCCGGTCTTCGGGACGCCCGTCCCCGGCGTGGTGGGAGCCCCCTCGCGCCAGCATCCGCAGGTCACGCTGAAGCAGGCGGTGGCGCTGGCGGTGGCCGAGTCGCCGGTCCTCGCCTCGGCACGGGCCGACGCCTCGCTGGCGAACGTCCAGGTGCGCCTTGCCCTGGGAGCGGCGCTCCCGAACGTCTCCGCCAGCGCGAGCACGTCGCGCCTGCGGGGCGGGATCTCCCGCTCCAGCTCCTCCGGAGGCAGCGCGACGGCGACGCCCGCGCCCACTAACGTGACCATCACCTCGAACGACGTCGCCATCCAGGTGCGCCAGCTCATCTTCGACGGCTTCCACACCGAGGCGCAGATCGCGTCGGCGAGCGCCTCGCAGGTCGCCGCCGCCGACACCTATCGCAGCCAGCTGCAACAACTGGCGCTCAGCGTCGCCCAAGGCTATTACACGGCGTTGACGGCGGAGCGTCAGACGGGGGCCGCGCTGGCCTCGCTCAAGAACGCTCAGACGCAGCGCGATCTGGTCGCCGCGCAAGTGGCGGTGGGCACCGCCGCCCGCAGCGACATCTCGAACGTGGAGCTCCAGGTGGCGCAGGCGCGCCTGGCCGTGATCAAGGCGCAGGCCTCGGCGCTCGATGCGCTGGCCTCGTTCTCCACCACGCTGGGCTTGAGTCCAGACGAGGTCGTTCAGCCTGAGGACGACGTGCCCGCCAACGGGGCCGGCATGGTCTCCGTGCTCGCCGTCCCGAGCTACCAAGAGGCCCTCAAGCGGGCTTTCGCCCTCCGCCCCGACTGGGCGGCGGCGCAGGAGCAGGTCGTGGCGGCGCAGCGCAGCGTGCGCGCGGCGCGAACCCTGCGCTGGCCGACCCTCGCCGGCACCGCGAGCACCGGAAGCTCCAGCACGGACCTCGTCGGCGGCACGTTCCTGCCCAGTTGGAGTGTGGGAGCCCAGCTGACCCTGCCGATCTACGAAGGCGGGACGATCGCGGCCTCGATCAAGCAGGCGGAAGAGCAGGAGGCCAAGGCCGTGGCGCTACGGCGCCAGGCGGAGCTGGGCGTCGAGAGCAGCGTCAAACAGGCGCTCGTGGGCTTGGCGTCCGCCAAGGCGGCGCTCGACGCGGCGAACCAGGAGCGCGCCACCGCCGATGAGACCCTCAAGGCCACCGAGGCCCGCTACAAGGCCGGGGTGACGACCCTGCCGTTGCTCCTGCAGGCGCAGACCGGCTACACGCAGTCTCTCGTCGACCAAGTCAACGCCGCCTACGGCGTCCGCCAAGCGGAGCAGCAGTACCTCTTCGCCGTCGGCGACAACCTCCAGTTGTAGGCTTGGGACGCCGGCGTTCCCTCGCGGCGGCAGGTCCGGGAAGCGCGCGGACTCGAAAGGCGACCCCATGAGCACCTCGGCGATTCCTGTACGCATCGATGATCCGGTGAACGCGGCCATCTTGGCGGTCTCGGAGGACCGCCTCCAAGGCTTCCAGGTGGATCCGTTCGGCGAGGTGGCCGCGCAGTCGGGCATCGACGTCGAAACGGTGCTCGAGCGCGTGCGCGGGATGGTGCGGGCCGGGGTCGTCCGGCGCGTGCGCCAGACGCTGATGGCGACCAACCTCGCGGACGGCGCCCTGGTGGCATGGCAGGTACCCGAGGATCGCCTGGGGGCCGCCTTCGACTACATGTACCGTGACGATCCGTTCAGCGGCCACGTGGTGATCCGCTCGACGGACGCGGCGACGCCGGGCTCCACCTACCGGCTCTGGACCACCCTCAAAGTGCCGCAGGGATACGCCATCGCCAAGCACGCGGAGTTTCTGCGGGCGCGCGTGGGCGCGGGTCACTTCCGCCTCATGCCCGCCAAGCGTCTCTTCGTGCTCGGCGTGGGCCACGTGCGCCGGCGCGGCCTGGAGATCGGCAGCAAGTCGGAAGCGCTCGCGGAAGTCGTCGACACCAACGTCGTCGCGCTCTCTCCGCTGGAGTGGCGCGTGCTCGTGGCGCTCAAGCGCGAGTTCGCTCCCGAGGAAATCGTGCGCGACATCTGGCGCTCCCGCGCGCAGGAAGCGGGCGTCGATCTCGAGACGTTCACCGCCGCGGCACGCGAGCTCAATGAGCGCGGCGTCGTGGGGCGCTTCTCGACGTTCCTCGAGCACGTGAAGAAGACGGCCGGCGATCAGCAGGTGACGCGCTACAACGCGCTCTTCCACTGGGCCGTCCCGGAGGGGCGCGAGATCGAGACGGGGCGCCAGATCGGGCGGTTCCACGTCATGACCCACGCCTATTGGCGCGAAGGCGGACCGGAGTTCCGCTACGTCAACATCATGGGTGTCGCCCACGGGCTGGACAAGAACGTTCTGTTGGCCCACAAGGCGGCGATGGACGAGCACCTGCAGTCCGTCGGCATTCCGGTCTCGTATACCAACGTCTTCTGGGGCGGACGCAGCGAGATCAAGCCTTCGGAGATCTCGCCCTTCGCGTACGAGGACTTCTGCCGGCAGGCCGGGCTCGATCCGGCGGCGATGCGCGAGGAGTAAGGCACGGAGCCGAGCGACAAGGAGTGCGCTCGGGGGCGCGCCAACAGCAGGGCGTTTGCTCGTCGTGAGGGAGGGTCTATGCTACGGCGTATAGCCGTCGTCGCGCTGCTATTGGCGTTCGCGGGCTGCACCAAGATCACGGCCGAAGGAACGGCTGCCGGCGGCAACCCCTGGACGCAGCCGGGGGTCCTGCGCTGGGCTGAGAATCAAGAGCCGCACAGCCTCAACGTCCTCATCGACTCCTCGACGGTGACCAACGACGTCGGCTCCTTCGCCTTCCAGTACACCGTGCGCTACGACGACAAGGGGAACCCGGTCCCCGATGCCGTGACGCGGGTGCCGACCGTCGCGAACGGCGACGTCTCCAAGGACGGCAAGACGATCGTCTACCGCCTGCGCCCCGACCTCCGATGGAGCGACGGCCAGCCTCTGACCTGCGAGGACCTCAAGTTCACCTGGCAGGCCGTGCTGAATCCGAAGAACAACGTCGTCACGACGGACGGCTACAACGACATCAAGAGCATCACGTGGACGAATCCGCACGTCTGCGTCGTCCACATGAAGGACCTTTACGCGCCGTTCCTGCAGCAGCTCTGGAGCGTCAACGGCAACGCCCCCATCCTGCCGGCGCACCTGCTGGCAAAGTATCCGGATATCAACCACGTGCCGTACAACAGCCTGCCGGTGACCAGCGGTCCCTACATGTTCACGAAGTGGCAGCGCGGCGTGGAGATCGAGCTGAAGCCCAATCCGTATTGGCCGGGCCCCAAGCCCAAGCTCAAGGAGATCGTCTTCCAGACGATGCCCGACGAGAACACCATGCTGGCGCAGCTCCAGGCCCACGAGATCGACCTGCTGGCCCGCGGTTCGCAGCACCAGTGGCCGCAGCTCCAGCACGTCGCCGGCGTCAAGGCCGTGGCGATTCCCTCGTACCTCTTCGCTCACATCGACTTCAACCTCGAGCGGCCGATCCTGCAAGACCGCGACGTGCGCCTGGCCATCGCCATGGCGGTCAACAAGCGAGAGATCATCGATAAGCTGCTCTTCGGCTTGGCCGATGAGGCGTGGACCGATCAGTCGCCACGCCTCTCCTGGGCGTACGACCCGACCCTCAAGCACTACACGTTCGACCCCGCTGCCGCGAACCGGCTGCTGGAGGCCGACGGCTGGAAGATGGGCAGCGACGGCGTGCGCCACAAGGACGGCCGGGCGCTGCGGCTCACGATCTCGGGGGCGGCGGAGAGCGCGGTGGGCGGCCAAGAGGAGACGCTCATCCAAGCCGACCTGAAGGCCATCGGCGTGGCGCTCACGGTGAAGAACTACCCCACGCCCGTCTTCTTCGAGAACGATGCCAACGGCATCATCCAGGGAGGCAAGTACGATTTGGCGCTCTTCTCGTGGAGCGCCGCCGCCGATCCGGACGACTCGGCGATCTACTCGTGCGCGTACTTCTCGCCGCACGGGCAGAACAACATGCACTGGTGCAACAAGCGGGCCACGGCGGCGATGGACGACGCCCTGCGGACGCTCGACCGCGCCCGGCGCAAGACGGACTACCGCATCGTGCAGGAGGAGATGCTCAAGGACGTCCCTACGATCATCCTGTACTTCAGCCGCTCCGTCTACGCCTACAACAGCGACTTGCGCGGCTTCTCGCCATCGCCGGTGATCAGCCCGTTCTACGATACGGAGAGGTACTCGATCTGATGCGCCGTCACGAAGGACGTCAAGGGCTCCGATCCGGCGGATGGTATCCCATTCGACGGCGTGTTGAACGTCGCGGTCTGACCAACGCGGCATTGAGGAGGCTCGGGTGAAGCGACGTACGGCTCTAGGGATGCTCGCGGCGGCGGCCGTGCTGCCCGCCTGCACCAAGGTTTCGACGGAGGGCACGGAGGCCGGAGGGCGCCATCCATGGACGCTCCCGCACGTGCTGCGCTGGGCCGACGGCGAGGATCCCGTGGGCCTCAACCCCGTGGTCACCACGCACGCCACCACCTCGTGGATCGCGGAGCTTTGGGGTGCCTGGCTCTTCCGCTACGACGCGCACCTGAACCCGGTGCCGGAGCTGGCCACGGTGGTGCCGACCGTGGAGAACGGCCTCGTCTCGCCCGACGGCAAGCGCATCGTCTTCAAGCTCCAGCCCGACGCGCGGTGGTCCGACGGCCACCCGTTCACCTCGCGCGACGTCGCGTTCTCCGTGGGAGTGATCCAGAACCCCGACACGAACGTCACCTCGCGCAACGGATGGGATCTGATCGAGCGCGTGGAGACGCCGGACGATCACACGGCGATCTTCCACATGAAGTCGCTCTACGCACCCTACGTGCCGACGTTCTTCACCACGGGTGGCGCGAACCCGTGCATGCTCCCCGAGCACATCTGCAAGGGGCAGAATCCCAACACCGGGCCGTACAACCAGATGCCCGTCGGAGCGGGCCCGTTCAGGATCGACGAGTGGTCGCGCGGCCAGCACGTGACGCTCAGCGCGAACCCGACATACTGGCGCGGCGTGCCCAAGCTCAAGCAGGTGATCTACAAGATCATCCCCGACGCCAACACCATGCTCACGCAAATGCAGTCGCACGAGCTGGACCTCTGGGTGAAGCCCAGCTCGAACTACCTCGACCAGATCAAGGGCGTGCGCGGGGTCGATGTGATTCGCCGGCGCTCTCAGTACTGGAGCCACATCGACTGCAATTGCAGCCGCCCCGCGCTCAAGGACGTCGCCGTCCGCCAGGCGCTGGACTACGCGATCGACCGCCAGACGATCCTCGACAAGGTGCTCCACGGCGTGGGCGAGCTGAATTGGACGGTGGTCTCGCCCGACTCGTACGCCTTCAACGCCGACGTCAAGAAGTACCTGTTCGACCTGGCCAAGGCCAACGCGCTGCTCGACCAGGCGGGATGGGCCCATGGCTCCGAGGGCATCCGGGCGAAGAACGGCGTGCGCCTGCACCTGGAGTTCGCGCTCGGGTCGGGAAACCCGGCGGGCGATCAGATCGTGGAGCTCATCCGCTCGACCTGGAAGGAGATCGGCGTCTCGATCGAGGTCAAGCACTACCCGACCTCGCTCTATTTCGCGCAGGCGCAGAACGGCGGCATCATCAACTCCGGCAAGTTCGACGTCTGCCTCTTCTCGTGGGGCAACACGCCCTCGCCCACCGACATGTACAACCTCTACGCCTCGACGCAAATCCCGCCCAACGGTCAGAACGACCTGCGTTACGTCAACCCCGAAGTCACGCGGCTGTTGGCCCAAGCGCGCGAGACGCTCGACCGCGCGAAGCAGACGGCGCTGCTGAAGCGGGCGCAGATGATCGTCGCGGAGGAGTGCCCGACGTTCCCGCTGGTGCAGAGCGAGGACCTCTACGCCTTGAACTCCGACCTCAAGGGCTTCGATCCCAACGAGAACGCGCCGTTCGACTTCATGATGCAAGTGGATATCTAACGCTTTGAGCGGCACGTTCTTGGCACATGCGGGCGTGATCGATGGGACGCCTCCTGCGCGGGGACGCTCGTCGGCGCGCTGTCCTGCGCGCCTCCTGCTGCCTTCGCGCGCGCTCTCGCCATCCGTGGCTTCGCGCGCGTTTCAGAGCCCCCGCTCCGAAGACGTCCCACCCATCACGCTCTGGGTGGTGCTGTGAGCCTTCGCTCAAAGCGTCGGTGGTGGGGGGGCGTGGCGGCGGCGGTCGCGGGCCTTTGGCTTGCGGTCTCGCTGGGCGGCTGCACGAAGGTCGAGACCGCCGGGACGGGGCCGCATCCGTGGACCATTCCCGGCACGCTGCGTTGGGCCGACGGCGAGGAGCCCGACAACCTCAACCCCTTGCTCTCGACGATGGCTCTGGTCGGTGATCTCTCGGCGTTCACGATGGGATACTTCTTCCAGTTCGACGACAAGGGCAACCCGGTTCCCGATCTCTGCCTCGAGGTCCCGACCAAGCGGAACGGCGGCATCTCCCCCGATGGGCGCACGATCCGCTTCAATCTGCGCCACGGCGTCGTGTGGTCGGATGGCGCGCCGTTCACCTCGAGGGACGTCGCCTTCACCGTCCACGCGATCCTGAATCCGCGCAATGACGTCTTGACGCGCGACGGCTGGGATCTGATCGAGCGCGTGGAGACGCCGGATCCGTACACGGTGATCTTCCGGCTGCGCCGCCCGTACGCGCCCTTCATCGACCGCTTCTTCACGCCGGTGGGCAACCCCGCGATCCTGCCCGAGCACCTGCTGGCGCGCTACCCCGATCTGAACCACGTGGCGTACAACCAGCTCCCCGTGGGCCTCGGCCCGTTCGTCTACACGGCATGGCACCGCGGCAACGAGGTGGAGATGCGGGCCAATCCCCACTACTGGGGCGGGGAGCCTAAGCTCCGGCACGTGGTGTTCGAGATCGTTCCCGACGAGAACACGGTCCTCACGGAGGTTCGCACCCACGAGCTCGACGCCGACGTGCGCGTGCCCTCGGACCAGGTGCCCGAGGTTCGCTCGCTCCCCGACGTGCGGACGGTTGATGTGGTCTCGAACAGTTTTCGTCACCTCGACTTCAACCTCGCGCGCCCCATCGTGCGCGACCTGCGCGTGCGCCAGGCCATCGCTCACGCCGTCGATCGACGGACGATCTGGGAGAAGGTCTACCACCGCGTGGGAGTGGTGAGCAACACGCCGTTCCCGAGCACGAGCTGGGCCTATGCCCCCAACCTGCCCGGCTACCGATACGATCTCAAGGCCGCCGCCAAGCTGCTGGACGAGGCCGGCTGGCGCATGGGGAGCGACGGGCTGCGCCAAAAAGGCGGACGTGCCTTGCGCTTGGAGCTGGCCGGCAACACGGGAAACCCGCTGCTCGACTCGACGGTGCTCGTGATGGAGTCGTCGTTCAAGAAGCTGGGGATCGCGCTGGAGTACAAGCGCTATCCCACCCCGTTGCTCTTCGCGAGCTACGCCGCCGGCGGAATCATCGCGACCGGGAAATACGATCTGGCGATCTACGCGTGGGATCTTCAACCGGACCCGGACCTGGCCAACCTGCTGGAGTGCAAGAGCGTGCCGCCGCGTGGCGAGAACTACGTGCGCTACTGCAATCCGGCGTTCGACCGGCTCCAGGAGGACGCCGACTCGCACTACGATCGCGCGCGGCGCCGGCGCGACCTGATCGGGGAGCAGCACATCCTCGCGCACGATCTGCCGTGGATCGTGATCTCGAACATCGTCGAGGTCTTTGCCGTCAACCCGGATCTGCGGGGCTTCCGGCCCGGGCCGGACCAGGTGTTCTGGAACGCGGCGTCGCTCTCGCTCTGAGCGGGGCGCGCTCCTCCGGCGCAGACCAGAGCGAGAGCGCCAGCAGGGCGCAGCCCAGCAGCGCGAGAGAGCGCAAGAGGATCGCCAGCGGCTGCGTGCGCAGGAGCCCCGCCGCGCGCTGCTCGCGCGCCCACGTCGCCGCGGCGCCGAGGTTCGCCGGCACGTGGAAGTGGGGCGGCAGCGAGAAGGGCCAGATGGGAACGGGATGTGCCGCGGCAAGCGGCGCGAGCATTCCGGCGATCGCGACGGGAAGCGCCAGCCAGAGCGCGCGCCGCGTGGGGTGCAAGGCGGCGACGGCGCAGGCTGCCGCGGCCGCCAGCAAGACGTCCTCGTACCGCGATGCGGGCTGCTGGGCCAGATCCAGCCAGTCCACGGCCACGAAGAGCGCGCCGAGCGCTCCGGTGATGGCACCCTTGCGTTGCCAAGCCGCGAGCGCGAAGGCGGCGGGGATGAGCACGGCGATGAGGTCCTGGTCGTGGAAGAACGGCATCGCGAAGGGGAGGAGCGCGCACGCGAAGGCGACGGAGCGCTCCGGAGCGGACCTGCGCGCGAAGGCCGCCGCCAGCGCGGCCGAGGCCGCGAGCAAGAGCACGGCGAGCGCGGGCCCGGCCGCGGGAATCAGGGGCGCCGCCATCGAGGAGAGCGAGAACTGGATGACGTCGCCGGTCTCGGAGGCTCCGTGCCTCAGCAGGGTGACCGCGTATGCGCCGATGCCGCCGCCGAACGCGAAGAGGCTCGCCGCCGTGGCCGCCGCGACCAGCGCCGCCGCTACGGCGAACGGCGCGAGCGTGGCGCGGCGCGCGCCGGCCAGCGCCGCGATCGCCAGGTTCGGCTGGACGGCGCTGCACGCGAGCGCCAAAGCGTCGAACCCGGACCGGGCGCGCAGCGCGACGAGCGCCAGCGCCAGCCCCGCGAAGGCGATGCCGGAGACCTGCCCCAGAGCGAGCGTCGCGGTGAGCGGGGAGAACGTCACCGCGAGGATTCCCGCGACCGCGGCATCACCGCCGCGAAAGCCCGCCAGGCGAAAGGCGGCCCACGCGCCCAGGGCACAGGCGAGGGCGAGCAGGCTCAGCCAGACGACGCGTGCCCACGCATACGGCAGTCGCGCGAGCGAGGCGAAGACGGGGAGGATCATCGGCGGCGAGACGAAGGGCAACAGCTCGTCGCGCTCGGGAGAGACCCCCGGTACCGTCCGCTCGCGTGCCCAGAGCGCGCCCCGCTGGTAGGGCGAGGCGCGCTCGAGCGCCGTGCGCCCCGCGGCCCAGTAGGCCTCGAAGTCGCGCGTGGCGACGCCGGGGGCGTGCGCCGGCCGAGGAGCTGCCCAGAGCGCCGCGGCCACGAGCAGCGCCGCGGCGATCGCGAGCGCCCGCTTCACGAGGCGTAGAGCGCCAGGCGCACCACGCGGCGGTCGAGCGTCATGCAGAAGGCCACGCCGCTGTCGCACGGCGCGCAGAGCGTGCGGTCGTAAACCGGGCCCTCGTTGGCGAACTCCGCGAAGCCGGGAGGAAGCTCCACGGCCTCGGCTCCCAGGCGGATGCCGCCGGGCCGGAGCTCGATCTCGCCGAGATCCAGCGGCGCGAGCGGCGTCGCCGCGCGGGCGAGATACCACTCGACGGCGCGCAGCGTCCCACCCGTGAAGCTCGCGGAGAGGACCGCCAGCCCGTCGTCGCGGCGCGCGCACCAGCTGGCCCAACCGGCCAGGGGATAGGGCATCGAGAGACCGAGGCTCGCCTCGAGATGGGAGAACCGGCTCTCCCGGAGCCGCAGGTCGACCCCACGGCTGCATGCCAGGGAGAATGCTGCCATCGGACGAGGGTTCGACGTCCGCGCGGCGGCTCCAGCCACGGCGTCGGCGCACCGCATGTTGAAATTTTCGAGGGGGATGGCTGAGCTCGGCAGAAGCCCTCGGCGTGCAGGCGCCTTCGGGTTCCAAGGGGGCAGGGATGGAGTTTCGCGAGCCGGTCGAGCAGTTGATCCACGATCCGCGCGAGTTCACCCGGGACGTGACCTTCCGCGATCCCCGCGAACTGCGGATCTACGACGACACGCTGCGCGACGGGGAGCAAATGCCCGGCGTCTGCTATACGCCGGAGCAGAAGCTGGAGATCGCCAAGCGCCTCTCGGACATCGGCGTGCACATCATGGACGTCGGCTTTCCCGCGGCCTCGAAAGGCGACCAGAGGACGCTCCAGCTGGTGGCCCAGGCCAAGCGACGCGGCGACTTGCGCGATGACCTCGAGCTGGTGGTGATGTGCCGGAGCAACCCCAAGGACATCGATGTCACCGTCGCGGCGCTCGAGGAGGTCGGCGTCGCGCCCCGGGAGGTGACGCTCTTCGTCTTCACCAGCGGCAGCGATCTCCACCTGAAGTACAAGATCGGGCGCACGCTTCTCGCGCGGGCCGGGAAGGCCGAGTCGGAGTGGCTGGATCTGCCGATCGCGTGGTACCGTGAGCAAAACGTCCGGATGATGTGCGACGCGATCCGCTACGCGCGCTCGCGCGGCGTCGAACGCGTGGAGTTCGGGGGCGAGGACGGGAGCCGGGGCGACGTCGATTACTTCATCGAGCTCTTCCGGCGCGGCCTCGAAGCGGGGGCCGTCCGTCCCGCCTGGCCCGACACGGTCGGCACGCTCACGCCCGAGGCCACGCGCTGGTACTGCGGCCGCATCGCGGAGGCGATGGGTCCCGAGGTCACGCTGCTCAACCATTTTCACAACGACTACGGCCTGGGCGCGATCAACTGCATCACCTCGCTGGCCTGCGGATGGCAGGCCTTCACGGTGACGGCCAACGGATACGGCGAGCGGGCGGGAAACGTGCCGCTGCATCAGGTGGTGACGGCGCTGCGCGTCCTCTACGGCGTGGAGATCCCCGGCTTCAAGTACCACAAGCTCCGCGAGCTCGCGCGGTTCATGGAGGAGATGAGCGGCGTCCCCATGCAGGTCCACGAGCCGATCGTCGGCATGAACGTCTTCACGCATGAGAGCGGGATCCACACGCAGGGCATGCTGATCGACCGCCGCATCTACGAGGCCGTGCCGGCGGACCTGGTGGGGGCGGAGATGGAGTTCGTCTACGGCAAGCATTCCGGCGCGGCACTCGTGGAGCACGCCCTCCGCAAGCACGGTGACCGTCTGGCGGGGAGGGGCGTGGCCGTCTCGCACGAGCTGGCTCTGCTCGTCACCGAGGAGGTCAAGCGGGTCCGCGAGGAGCGGGCGGAGCGGCGGGAGGCCGCCGAGCTCGTCTCGCGCCATCGCGCGGCGTTTGCCGGAATCGGCCTCTCGGAGGAGGAAGTCGTCCAGATCGCGGAGGCGCTCGCCCGTCCTCTTAGCGAGTTCCAATCTCACTCTCAGGAATCGCTGTTACACTAGACGACATGCGCATCGGCTTTCGCATCCTGCCCGCACTCGCCGCGTGCGGCCTCCTCAGCGCGTGCGCCCACCAAGCCGCCCAAAAGCCGGCTCCTCCGCCACCTGCGGTGGCGGCGTCGGCCGCGACGGAGCGGACGATCACGCCCGCCAGCGACCTCAGCGGCTTGGTGGCGCCGTTCCAGAACGTGGCCTTGACCAGCGATCTCACCGAACCGGCCGTCGCGGTGCGGGTCAACGAGGGGGATCTGGTCCGGCGGGGCGAGGTTCTGGCCGTGCTCTCGACGGCTGACCTGCGGGCCAACCTCGAGGCCGCCGACCGCAATGCGGCCTCGGCCGAGGCGAAGCTTGCGCAGACGACCTACCAGGCGCAACTGGCGATCGCCCAAGGAAACAACGGCGTGAGCGCGGCCCGAGCGGCCGTCTCGCAGGCCCAGCAGAACCTGGCCCTTGCCGAGACGATGCTCAAGAGCGATCAGGGGCTCTTGAAGCAGGGGTACATCGCCTCTCAGGACGTGGACGCCCAGCGGACCGTGGTGGAGAACGACCGTCAGGCCCTGGAGAGCGCGAAGGCCCAGCTCGCCTCCGCCGTCGCGAACGCTCAAGCCAACGGCACGGCCGGCAGCGGTCTCCAGGCGGCGAACGTCAGCGCGGCGCGCGCCGCCGTGGCGCAAGCCCGCGCCCAGGCCGATGCCATTCGCGTCCAGATCGCCAAGGCCACCATCGTCTCGCCCATCGACGGGGTGGTGGTGAACCGCAACCTCAATCCGGGCGAGTACCCGGGGAGCCGGCAGATCTTCACGCTCCAGGAGATCGACCACGTCTATGCGGCGCTCTCTGCGTACGCGGGGCAGGTCGTGAGCTTGCGGCGCGGCGCGCAGGTCGCCATCACCTCGAACTCGCTTCCCGGCAAGACGTTCACCGGGCGCGTCGTCGCCTTGCTCTCGCCGACGACCCCGAGCAGCACGGGCTTCGTGGTGAAGGTGGACGTGCCGAATCCGCAGGGGACGCTGCGTCCGGGCATGGCCGTGCTCGGCCACGTGGCCCAGCCCTCCGTCACCGGCCTCACCGTCCCTTCAACGGCCTTTCTCGACGACAACAGTGACACCGTGATGGTCGTCCGTGGCGGCGTCGCGAAGGTCGCCCACGTCTCGTTGCGCGCGAACGACGGCCGGTATGCCGTGGTTACCGGTCTTCCGCCGGGGAGCCGGGTCGTGACGGACGGCTCGCTGGGGCTCGCCGACGGTGAGAAGGTCGTCCTGCGCTAATGTGGCTCACTCGCCTCTTCGTCTCGCGGCCCACGCTCGTCTTCGTGATGCTCGCGTTCGTCACGATCGCCGGGTTGATCTCGTACAAGACGCTCGTCCAGCAGCAGTTTCCCAACGTCGAGCTCCCGACCGTGACGGTCTCCGTGTCCTACCCCGGCGCCTCCCCGACGTCGATGCGCGACAACATCGTGCGCCCCATCGAGGATCAGCTCGCCGGCGCCCCGGACCTGAACGTGATCAACACGACCATCCAGCAGGGGCGCGCGACCATCTCCGCGGTCTTCAACCTGGGCGCCAGCAAGGTCGTCTCGCTTCAAGAGGTTGAGCGCCGCGTCCAGGCTGCGCAGTCGCAGCTGCCCAACGATCTGCAGACGCCGACCATTCAAACGTTCGACCCGGGTGAGCCGACGGTCGTCTTCCTCGGCGTGACGGCGAAGAGTTACTCCGAGGCCGGGCTCTCGCAACTGATCCAGAACAACGTCATCCCCGCGGTCGAGCAAGTGCCGGGGGTCGCCAACGTCAACGCGTACGGCACCGTGACGCCGGCGTTCATGGTGACCGCCGACCCGGTGGACCTGGAGGCCAACGGCTACACGCTCAACGACCTGGTCAATACCATCTCCCAGAACAACGCCCGGCTCCCGGGCGGCATCGTCTACCAGCCCACGCGCGAGACGACGCTGGACATCCGCGGCGACATCCAGACGCCGGATCAGCTGGGCGACCTTCCGCTCTCGCGCTCCGGGCCGGCCGCCTCGAGCGGAAGCGGCGACACCGCCTCCGCGAACGTCAATCCCTGGAGCCTCGCTCCCGGCGTGGTGCGCGTTCACGACGTGGCCACCGTCACGGACAGCTACGAGACGCGGCGCATCTACTCGTACGTGAACGGCCACCCCGAGATGTACCTGGCCGTCCAGAAGGCCACGGAAGCCAACGAGGTCGATACCGCCAAGGGCGTGGTGGCCGCGATCCCGCGCCTGGAGGCGGAGTTCCCCGGCGTCAAGCTCACCGTCATCAACCTGGCGGCCAAGTATACCGAGCAGCAGATCAACGCCGTCTTCCGCACCTTGCTCGAGGGCATCGCGCTCACCAGCATCGTGCTGATGTTCTTCCTGGGGTCGTGGCGCAGCGCCCTGGTGGTGCTGATCTCCATCCCCACCTCGCTGCTGATCACGCTCACCGTGATGAAGCTGGCGAACTTCAGCATCGACACCGTCTCGCTGTTGGCGATGACGATCGTCATCGGCATCCTGGTGGACGATTCCATCGTCGTCCTGGAGAACATCGAGCGCCACCACAAGGCCGGAGAGCCGCCGCTCGGCGCCGCGGTGACCGGCCGCTCCGAGATCGGCCTAGCCGCCATCGTCATCACGATGGTCGACGTGGTCGTCTTCTTACCCATCGCCTTTCTGCCGGGCGTGGTCGGCAAGTTTCTCGTCGAGTTCGGGCTCGGGGTCGTCGTCGCCACGCTGACCTCGCTGTGGGTCTCGTTCACCGTGACGCCCACCCTTGCCGGCCGCTGGTCGCTGCACAGCACCTGGCGGCCGTGGGCGCCCATCCGCGCCTTCGGTCGCGGCTTCGAGCGCGTGCGCCTGTGGTATGCGCAGCGCCTGCTGCCGGCGGGACTCAAGTATCCGTGGGTCGTGGTGACGATCTCGGCCGTCTCGCTCGTGGCCTCCGTCGCCCTCTTGCCGCTGGGCCTCGTCGGCTTTGAGTTCATTCCCTCGCAGGACCGCGGGGAGATCTTCGTCCAGCTCACGTATCCCACCGGGATGCCGCTCACCCATACCAACGCCACCGTGCGCAACCTGGAGAACTTCGTGGACGCCAACGTCTCGGATCTCGACGTGGCGACCGCCGTAGCCGGCGCCTACTCCTCGCCGTACGGAGGCTTCGTCCAGCAGGGCGCCGTCGGGCAGATCCACCTGTGGCTGAAGGGCACCCGCAAGCACAGCACCGACTACTGGGTCGCCGACCTGCGCAAGCGGCTTCCCTCGCTGGCGCCGCGGGCGCAGGTGGTCGTGATTCCGGCGACCGGCACGGGCGGCGGCAACGCGCAACCCCTGGACTATCTGGTCACCACCGTGCAGGGCGAGCCGACGGCATACGCGCCACGCGTGGAAGAGGCGCTGAAGAGCACGCCGGGCGCCGCGAACGTGACCAGCTCCGCGGAGCATCTGGCGCCGCAGGTGGACGTGGTCTTCGACCGGCGTGCGGCCCAGGCGCTCAACGTCAGCATCGGCACCGCCTCGCAAGCGATCCGCGCCGCGTTCGGCGGAGCGCTCGCCACGCAGTTCGAGTCGCCCGACGGCCTCAAAGACGTGCAAGTGATCTATCCGCTCAGCGATCAGCGCAGCCTGCGCGAGGTCGAGGCCATTCCGATACGGACCAACAGCGGCGCGATCATTCACGTGGGCGACGTCGCGAAGCTGCAGTGGCATCCGGCTCCGCCGATCATCACGCGCGTCAACCGGCAGACGGTCATCCACATCACGGGCAACGTGGCGCCCGGCGTCGCGCAGTCGAACGTCGAGAAAGCGTTCTCGGCGCGCTTGGCGGCCCTGCACCTGCCGCCGTTCGTGCTGGTGCGGGCCAACCCCAACGGCAACCAGCAGAACACCAAGGACACCGTGCTGGGCATGGGCGCGGCGCTCTTCCTCTCGGTCATCCTGATCTATCTGCTGATGGTGGCGCTCTACAACGGCTACATGACGCCGTTCATCATCATGTTCTCCGTGCCCGTGGCCACGGTGGGCGCGCTCACGGCGCTGGCGCTAACGCGCCAGACACTGAACCTCTTCTCGCTGATCGGCACGATCATGCTGGTGGGCTTGGTGTCGAAGAACGGCATCCTGCTGGTCGACTACGCCAACACCCTGCGCTCGCGCGGCTACGAACGGGTAGCCGCGATGATGGAGAGCGCGCGGGTCCGATTCCGTCCGATCCTGATGACCACCATCTCCATGATCGCCGGGATGACGCCGCTGGCGATGGGTCTGGTCCAGGGCTCGGAGACGCGCAAAGGGTTGGGCATCGTGGTCATCGGCGGCCTGACGAGCTCGCTGCTGCTCACGCTGGTGCTGGTGCCCGTCATCTACGTCTGGCTGGCGCCCCGGGACTACGAGACGGGTTCGCCGCTCGACGGCGAGGAGCGCGGCGGGCACCTCGATATCGAGCGCGGCGGACGGCGCGTGCCGCTGCCCACCGAGTAGCCTCAGCGGCTCGCGCCGCGGTAGGTTCCCAGCAGGCGCCCCGTGCCTAGGTCGCCGAGGATCGCCAGCGCCGCCGAGGCGCGCTCGGCGTCGGCGTCCACCTCCAGGTAGAAGCGGTAGCGCCAGGGCTGCGCCGGGATCGGCCGCGAGAGCAGCATGCGCAGGTTGATGCCGCGCTCCGCGAAGCGTCCGAGGGCCGCATAGAGCGAGCCGGTGCGGTTCGCGAGCTCCAGGCGCAGCGCGGAGCGGTCGCCGTGCGGGCCGGCGAGGCGTTGCGCCAGATCCTCGCGCGCCGCCAGCAAGAACCGCGTGAAGTTGCCCGGGTCGTCTTGGATGTCGTAGAGCAGCACGTTCGCGCCGTACCGTTCCGCGGCGAGCGGACCGGCGATCGCTGCATCCGCCTCGATGCTGCGGTCGAGGACCCCGCGCACCGCCCCCGCGGTGTCGACGGCCTGCGCGGCGTGCCAGCCGTGCTGCGCGATGGCGCGCCGGCACTGCTCGAGGGCCACGGGGTGCGAGGCCACCGTGCGCACCTGCGCGAGCTCCCTCCCGGGCGGGGCGATCAGGCACTGCCGCACGAGGACGATGGTCTCGCCGCAGAGGGTCAGGCCCGAGTCGCCGATGAGGTCGTACGAGCGCACCACCGAGCCGTAGATGGTGTTCTCGACGGGCAGGAGCACGGCGTCTGAGGCACCGCCGAGCGCCGCCGCGACGGCCTCGTCGAACGTGGGGAAGCCGATGCTCTCGGCGCCGGGCACCAATTGGCGCACCGCCTCGTCGCTGAAGGCTCCGGACTCCCCTTGGTAACTGATCCGCAAGGGTCTCTCCTCGCTCACGTCGTCTCGCGCTCCCTTGGAAAATAGAAACGAGCCCGGTCCGGGCTCGCTCGCATCGTTCGCTTTCGTGCTTGGTGCTGCGCGCGGCTACCGGACCTCAACCTCGTGGCGGTTGCGGATAAATCGGCCAAACGCAAAGCGGCGCGCGTTCATCGTGCCTCCAGGATACCATGCACGGTCAATGTCATTCGTCGATGGCCGTGCCGCCCAAACGGTAGGCCGCGATGAACGCCTGATAGACGGTCGGGAAGTCCTCGTGCACGAAGCGCAGGCTGCGCCCGGCCGTCCGCTCGAATCCGGGGATCAGCTCCACGACGTCGGCCATCGCCGTCCCCACCAGGTCGAGCTCCAACGCGATCGGCGGCTCGAAGCGGTACGGCCGCGCCTCGGCGATCCGGCGCATCGCCTCGGCGGCTCCCTCGCGGATCAGGGCGCGGGCACGCGCCGGGCTCACGGAGTTGGCGGAGAATCGGCCGATCGGCTCTTTCACCACCACGCCCGTCACCCACGGCAGCTCGCGGCGCAGCTGATCGACGGCCGCGCGGTCGCCCGTGATCAGCGTGACGGGGATGCCGTGCCAACCGGCCAGCGCCGCGTTGAGGTGCCCTTCGCTGCAGCGTACGCCGTTGACGCGCACGTCGTAGATCACGCGGGCCGTGTACGTATGGTCCATCACGCCGCCGCGCTCGCCAACGCCCGCGTGGTAGCCGGTGAAGAAGGCGCAGTCGAAGCCGCCTTCGAGGCCCTCGCCCATGCTGAAGGGCTTACGGTATCCGGAGATGACGCGCACGTCCTCCGGGAGCTCGTCCCAGAGGAGGTTGCGCATGTACCAGTGCGAGTCGTTGACGAGCACGTCGCGGGCGCCCGCCGAGCGGGCTCCCTCGATCGCCGCGCGCACCTCTTGCGACATGACGCGGCGATAGTAGGGGTACTCGGAGGCGTTGTTGGGGTCGACCTGCGTCCAATCGACGACGCCGGCCGTTCCCTCCATGTCGCACGAGATGTAGAGTCTCACGGCGCGCTCGTCGCCCTCAGGCGCCCAAGGTCTTGAGGGCCTCGCGCGCGTCCGTCGCCCGCGAGTAATCCGGCGCGACCTCCAGCAGGCGCTTGTACGCCGCGACGGCTTGATCGCGATGCCCCAGCGCCTGCGCCGACGCCGCCTCGCCGTAGAGGGCCTCGGCGTTGCGCGGCTGGATGTGGGCGGCGCGTCCGAAGAGCGCCTCGGCCTTGGCGTACATGCCGGCTTCCAGCTCGAGCTTGCCCAAGCCGACCAGCGCTTCGACGTCGTCCGGGTTACTCTGGAGCCGGGCACGGTACTGTTGGACCTCGGCCATGATCGGACCCGGCGGGCCTCCCGCAGCCCTGCCGGCAGCCGGCGCGCTTTGCACGGGCGTTCCCTGCATGGGGCCCGTGCCGCTTTGCGCGACCTGCGTCTGGGCGATCGGCGCGGCCTTGGTGCCGGTGCCGCCCATGGCGGAGGTCGGAGCGTTGGCCTGCTGGAGCGCGTTGCGCCCGAACGCGGCGCCCTCCTGAGCCGTCGACTTCACGAAGAAGTAGCCCAGCGACGCCAAGAAGAGCGCGGCTACGACGAGGAAGATCGGGACCGCCATGCGTGGGGGAAGCCCCGAGGCGGCCCGTGGTGGTTGCTGCATCATTTGATCCTAAAGCGTTCCGCGCCGTGCCTGCTCTTGCTCGATGGCGACGAAGAGCGCCTTGAAGTTCCCCTTGCCGAAGGAGAGGCTGCCCTTGCGCTGGATGATCTCGAAAAAGAGCGTGGGCCGATCCTGGAGCGGCTTGGTGAAGAGTTGGAGCATGTAGCCGCGGTCGTCGCGGTCCACGAGGATGCGCAGGTCGCGCAGGGTCTCCATGGCCTCGTCGATCCTTCCGACGCGCTGCTCCAGCTCGTCGTAGTAGGCATCGGGCGCTTCCAGGAACTGCACGCCGTTCGCGCGCAGCGCGCGGATGGTCGAGATGATGTCGCCGGTGTGGATGGCGATGTGCTGGACGCCCGGCCCTCCGTAGAAATCGAGGTACTCCTCGATCTGCGACTTCTTCAGGCCCTGTGCCGGCTCGTTGATTGGAAATTTCACGGCATGGCGCGCGTCGGACATCACCTTCGACTTGAGCGCGGTGTATTCGGTGGAGATGTCGTTGTCGTCGAACGAGATCAGTTGCGTGAAGCCGAAGACGCGGGCGTAGTACGCCGCCCACCCGTCCATCTCGTTCCAGCCCACGTTGCCGACGCAATGGTCGATATGGTGGAGCGCGGGATACTGCGGCGCCCCCGAGGCGATCCGCTCCTCGACGAAGCCGGGCAGGAATGGCCCGCGGTAGTCGCCCCGTTCCACGAAGGTGTGGATGGTATCGCCGTAGGTGGCCACGGAGGCGAGGGTGACGCTGCCGAAGTCGTCGCGCAGCGTCCGCGGCTCGCGCACCGGCTTTGCGCCGCGTTCGACGGCCAAGCGGAAAGCGCCCGCGGCGTCGGCGACGTTCAGAGAGATGTCGCGGACGCCGTCGCCGTGCAGAGCCACGTGAGCGGCGATCTCGTCGTCAGGGAGCAGCGAGGTGGTGATGACGAAGCGCAGCCGGTTCTGCTCGAGGACGTAGGAAGCGCGGTCGCGCACGCCCGTCTCGGGGCCGGCATACGCGATCTGCTCGAAGCCGAACGCCGTCCGATAGTAGTGCGCCGCTTGGCGAGCGTTGCCGACGTAGAACTCGACGTGCCCCCAGTCGACGCGATCGAGCGCCGTTCGCGGCGCGCTAGGCGATGTCGTCGTCATGCGCTAGGGGCTTCGCAGGGCGAATCCGCCGGTCCTGGGGAGGGTGGACCCGGGGCCGCCGGGAACGCTGGCTTGCCGATGGATGCCCCCTTGCCCAGCGAGGCAGAGCTGCAATTGCTCTTCGCTCGCCTGAACCTCCAATATTTCGGCGGGGAGATCCCTCCCTACCGCATCGCCTACAACGGGCGGTTCTCGACCGTCGCCGGCCGCATCATCCACAAGCCGCCGACGATCGAGCTCTCGCCCAAGCACTTCCGCAGGCACCCCGAACGGCTCGAGGAGACGCTCCTCCACGAGATGATCCATGCCTGGCTCGATGCCAAGGGCATGGACTCGGGGCATACCTCGGCCTTCAAGCGGAAGATGCGCGAACTGGGCATCGCGAGCATCTACCACGACATGGGGCGGATCGAGAAGCACCCCAGCGGGCGGAGGTACATCCTCAAGTGTCCGCATTGCGCCGTGGAGCTGCTGCGCCGGCGGCGCCCGCCGGAAAACGTCTCGTGCGGGCGCTGCAGCCGGCGCGCCTTCGACGCGCGCTATCGCCTCCGCGTCTACCAGATCGTGGGCGTTCTCGACCTCTCCGATCCCGAGGGGCGGGAGCTGGAGGCGCCGCCCTAGGATATAGTCCGACAGATCCTAGCGATCAGCGCAGGGGTTTTTCCGCACCCTGCTAGGCGATGTGCTTGGCCGCCAGGCCCACCGCGGCAAGCAGCAGCGCCGCGGCCAGCGCCTTGAGCAGCGCGGGTGAGGAGATGCGCCGGTTGATGAGCGGCCCCACTTGGCCGCCGACCAAGGCCCCGAGCGCCAGCGGGACTGCGTAGACCGGGTGCACGTCGCCGTGCGCCATGTGGGCGAACGTGCCGGAGAGGCCGACGATGGCGATGATGCCCGCCGACGTCGCGGTCGCGATGTGGGCGGGGATGCCGAAGAGCCCGATCATGGCCGGGACCTGCACGACTCCTCCGCCGATGCCGAAGAGCGAGGAGATGATGCCCACCACGAAGCCGGTAACGGCGGCGACGGGGTAGCTGACGCGGTACCGCCACGTCTTGCCGTCGCGATCCGTGAACTTGCGCTCGGTGGAGAACGGCGCAAAGCGCGGGCTGCCGTCGGCCTTGACGCCTTTGCCGAGGATGAGTTGCGTGGCGAAGACGAAGAGCATCGCCGCGTAGGCGAGGTCGAAGCCCTTGGTCGGGATCCGGTGGCTCAGAGCGGCGCCGATGATGCTGCCGGGGATTCCGAAGATGGCGAACGAGAGGGCGAGAGGCACGTCGATGCGGCGCGCGCGCAGGAACGCCGACCCCGAGGCCAGCGAGCTGACCGTCACCATCACGATCGAGGCGCCGGCGACTTCCGTGGTCGGCAGCCCGAAGAAGAGGCGCAGCACGGGGAGCGCGATGAACCCGCCGCCAAGTCCAACCAGCGAGCCGTAGAGGCTCGCGGCCAATCCGACGACGAACAGGGCGAGCGAGAGTCCGAATGCTTCCATCGCCGCCTCATTGGGTTGCATGAATCGAGAACTCCTTTCACCTAGGCGCAATTTTCCCCGCGGCCGCCGGCGCCAGGACGCTCCGCGCGGCCTCGCCAAGGTACACGCGTGCGTCTCTCTGCGAAATCCGTGTATGCCGTCCGCGCCCTGCTCGAGCTTGCCTTGGCAACCGACGAGCGCGAGTTGATGCGCATCGAGGACATCGCTCGCGCGCAAGGGATCCCCGAGCGCTTTCTTCCGCAGATCATGCTGGCCATGAAGTCGGCTGGCATCGTGGAGAGCCGCCGCGGCAGTCAAGGCGGATACCGCTTGGCACGCCCCGCCTCGGCGATCACCCTTGCGGACGTGGTGCGCCGTTTCGACCGGGAGCTCTTCGAAGATCCCGCGGGCGGCGCCACCGGGGCGCGCGGCGCGGTCGAAGGGGCGCTCGCCGACGTCGGCCGCGCTCTCGAGGCGGCCCTCGCGGGCATCTCGCTCGCGGACCTCGTTGACCGCCACCGGGCCGCGCACGCCGTCCTCCATTACGTGATCTGAGGGCGGTCGCGAGTGGCGTTGGCGATCGCGGCGATTGCGATGCTCTTCGTCGGCATCCGCCCGTTCCGCGTGCGGGAATGGATTTGGGCCGTGGGAGGCGCCGCCATCGCGGTGCTGGTGGGCGTCGAGCCGGTCGCCGACGCGGCGCGCGCCGTCCTTGACCAATGGAACGTCCTGCTTTTCATCCTCGGGCTCATGGGGCTCTCCACCGCCGCCGAGAGCAGCGGCCTCTTCGCATGGCTCGCCGACGTGCTGGTGGAGCGGGCACGAGGCTCGCGCCGCCGTCTCTTCGTGGCCATCTATCTCGCAGGCGCCGCCGTCACGGCCCTGCTCTCCAACGACGCCACGGCGCTCGTCTTCACGCCCATGGTCTTCCGCGCGGTGGCGCGCCGCGAGGGCGACCCGCTGCCCTATCTCTTCGCGTGCACGTTCGTGGCCGATACGGCGTCGTTCGGCCTGCCCTTCGCCAACCCGGCCAACGTGCTGGTTCTGCCGCGGCCGCACCTCGGCGCGTACCTGCTGCACCTGGGTCCCCCGCAGATCGCCGCGCTGGCCATCAACCTGCTGCTCTTCCTCTGGCTCTTCGCCCCGCGCCTGAGGGGTACGTACGAGTTCACCCCGGCCGGCCCCATCCCCAGGCGCGCCGTCCGAGCTCTGACCGCCGTCGTCTGCGTCGGCGCCGCCTATGTGGCGGCGCTGCTGGCGGGCTGGCCGCTCGGGCCGGTCGCGGCGGTCGGGGCGCTGGCAGCGCTGGCCGTCGCGGCGGTCCCCGCGCGCGAGGCCGTGCGTCACGTGGGCTGGTCGACCTTCGCCCTGCTGGCGGCGCTCTTCGCCTTGCTCGACGGCGTCGCCAGAGGAGGCTTCGTCCAAGTCGCGCTGGCGGCGCTCGACACGGTGGCTCGCGCCGGCGCCTTGGCGGCGATCCTCGCGGCCTCGGCGGGGGCTGCGCTGCTCGCGAATGTCCTCAACAATCTGCCCGTGGCGGTGGCGTCGTCCTACGTGGTGGCGCACGCCCCGACGCCCGCGATCGCCTACCCGCTCATCGCGGGAGTGGACATCGGCCCCAATCTGACGACCGCCGGTTCGCTGGCCACCATCCTGTGGCTCTCGGTGCTCCGGCAGCGCGGAGTACGCGTGAGCACGCGCGAGTACCTACGCCTCGGCGCGGTGGTGGTGCCGCCGATGATCCTGGTCACGGCGCTCTGGCTGTGGGTCGTGCGCTAACAGGGGTTCTTCCGCACCCTGCTAAGTGCCGGAGGCGCGCCCCGGCCGTAGGCCTTACTGCACGCGGCCGATGTACCGGCGGTCGCGCGTGTCGATGCGGATGACGTCGCCGGGGTTGACGAAGAGCGGCACGTTCACCGTGGCCCCCGTCTCGAGGAAGGCGGGCTTGGTGGCGCCCGTCGCGGTGTCCCCCTTGAAGCCCGGCTCGGTCTCCTTGACCTCGAGCTCGACGTGCGCCGGGAGATCGGCGCCGATCGCCACGTTGTCGTGGAACTGCACCTGGATCTTCATGCCGTCTTTGAGGAAGTCGGCCGCGTCTCCGATCAGGTCGCGCTGGAGCGTGACGTTCTCGTAGCTCTCCAGATCCATGAAATGGTAGCCGTCCGCGTCGTTGTAGAGCATCTGCATCTCGCGATTGTCGACGGTGGCGCGCTCCACTTTCTCGCCGGCCCGGAACGTGCGTTCCAAGGTCTGCCCGGTCTTCACGTTCTTGAGTTTGGTGCGCACGAACGCCGCGCCCTTGCCGGGCTTCACGTGGAGAAACTCGACCACGGTCCAGAGCTGGCCGTCGATCATGATGGTGACGCCGTTGCGAAAATCGTTGCTAGAGATCATGTGCGGTTGCAGGACTCCATGGGCGGCAAAACTCTCCGCGGTTCGCGAGCGCGGCGCGCACCCCCTTTAGGGGGCGGTCCGGCGCTTGAAGAGCGAGTGCTCTCGCCCGTGGAGCAGGCGATGGACGTTTTCGCGATGGCGCCAGAGGACCAGCAGGAACGCCGCCGACCCGAAGACCGCGTCGGCGGGCTGGCGGGTGAAGCCCCAGAGGGCGAACGGTTGAGCGAGGTTCAGCAGGATCGATCCGAGGCTGGCGTAGCCCGTGATGAGGACGACGGCCACCCAGACGGCGATGGAGGCCAGCGCCGCGGGCGGAGAGAGGGCGATCAGCACGCCGAGGCCGGTGGCCACCCCCTTGCCGCCCCGGCCGCCGAGAAAGAGGGAGTAGTTGTGCCCGAGGATGGCGGCTAGGCCGACGGCCACCACCCACCAGGGATCCAGGGCGAGGCGCTGCGCCGCGAGGACGGGGAGGAGCCCCTTGAGGGCATCGCCCACGAGGACGAGCGCGGCACCCCACTTCGGCAGGGCGCGAAAGGCGTTGGCGGCGCCGATGTTGCCGCTCCCTAGCGAGCGGATGTCGACGCCGAAGAGGCCGCGGCCGACGACGATCCCAAAGGGGATGGAGCCGACAACGAAGGCGGCGACGAGAGCGGCTGCGACGATCATGTGGCCTCCGCGGCACCGCGTTCGCGGAAGTGCAGGCTGATCGGCACGCCTTCGAAGTCGAAATGCTGGCGGATCACGTTTTCCAGATAGCGCCGGTAGGAGAAGTGGACGAGCTCCGGATCGTTCGTGACGAACGCGAAGCCGGGTGGCTTCTCGAACGGCTGCGAGACGTAGAACACCTTGAGCATTCGCCCCTTGACCGGCGGCGGGGGATGGGCCAGCATCGCGTCGCGGAGGACGTCGTTGAGCTTCGGCGTGGGCACGCGGCGCACCAGGTTGTCGGCAACGCGCTGGATGAGCGGGAGGAGCTTGCCCAGTCCGCGCTTGGTCAGCGCCGAGAGGAAGACCACCGGAACATAGGACGCGAACCCCAGCTGCTCGTGGAGGATCTGCGTCAGCTCGCCTTGACCGTAGCCGCCTTGCTCGAGTGCCAGATCCCACTTGTTGACCACGAGGATCAGCGCTTTACGCTCCTCCACGGCAACGCCCGCCAGGCGGCGGTCCTGCGCGAGGATTCCCTTCATGGCGTCGATCAGCAAGAGCACCACGTCGCTGCGCGAGATGGCGTTCAGCGAGCGTAGGCTGGAGTAGTACTCCACGGGGTCCTTCTTGTCGACGTGACGGCGGATGCCGGCAGTGTCGATCAAGCGCAGGCGTCGCCCTTCGCGCTCGACCACCTCGTCGATCGCGTCGCGCGTCGTTCCGGCGACGGGCGAGACGATGGCCCGCTCCTGCCCCGCCAAGGCGTTGAGCAGCGACGACTTGCCGACGTTGGGCTGACCGATGATGGCGATGGCCAGCTCGTCCTCGGGCGGCGCCGCGCTCTCGGCGGGGAGGCGCTCGTAGATGGCGTCGAGGAGATCACCCGTGCCCTCCCCGTGGATCGCGGAGACGCCGATGGGCTCCCCGAAGCCCAGGCGCGCGAACTCAGCCGTCGCCGAGAGGCGCGCCGACGGCGACTCGACCTTGTTGGCCACGAACACGACGTTGCGCTTGGCCCGCCGGAGGATCAGGGCGACCTCGTCGTCGAGCGGGTTGTAGCCCTCGCGTCCGTCGACCACGAAGACCACCACGTCGGCCTCCCGCGCCGCCGCTTCGGCCTGGCGGCGCGCGTTGGCCCGGATGCGCGTGAGCTCGTCGGTCGCCTCCTTGCGCAAGTCGACGTCGGCCTCGATGCCGCCGGTGTCCGCCAGCGTGAAGCGGCGCCCCCGCCATTCGGCGACGGCGTAGAGGCGGTCGCGCGTGACGCCCGGAACGTCCTCCACGATCGCGAGGCGCTGGCCGACCAACCGGTTGAAGAGCGCGCTCTTCCCCACGTTGGGGCGTCCGACGATGGCCACGGTGGCATACATAGCCGCCCACCATTCGCCGCGCGGAGGGCTCGACCTACGGAGGGCTCGAAGCGAGGTGCCGATGCGCCCGCTCTTCCTCTGTTGCGCCCTGCTCGCCGCGCTGACCGCGGCTGCCGCTCCGGCCGCGGCGGAGGCCGCCCGCGGGACGATCTACATCTCGAGCTTGCCCAGCCGCGCCGACATCTGGATCGACGGGACCTTCGTGGGCGAGAGCCCCATCGTGATCGCTGCGGTCGCCGAGGGGCACCACGTGATCTCCGTGAGCAAGGCCGGCTACGCGGTGCAGGACGTCGGCATCGACGTCGCCGGCGGGGGAGATCCCCTGATGGAGTCGATTCGCCTCGCCCCGATGGCCACCCCATTGCGGCAGACCGGCACGCTTGCCATCCGCTCCGATCTCGCGGGCGGCGCCGTCTACGTCGACGGCTCGGAGGCGGGCAAGGTGCCCGTGAGCGCCCGCGCGGTCGCGGCGGGGCGCCACTATGTGGAGCTGCGCTATCCCGGAGGAAGCGTCGCGCGCGACGTGGAGGTCTTCCCGGACACGGAGACGGTGGTGGTGCTCCACGCCAAGAGCACGTCGGGTCCCGTGGTCATCGCCCCCATCGATACGTACATCCCCGATGACGCCTACACGCTGGTGGGCGGCAAGCTCGTGATCCGCTACGCGGGTCACAAGGTGGTCGGCCACCTGGATCACCTCGACTATGCCGTCGACGACAAGCCGCGGCGCTACGACGCGGCACCCACGTTGGTGGCTGGGCGGCTCTACCTGCCGCTCGCCCTGCTCCAGTGGCTCGACGCCGGGGGCAAGAAGTAGCCCCTCACTCCAGCGTGCCGGCGAGGAACGGGCGCGTCGCCGGGCGAGCGCGCGGGCGCAGATGCGTTCACGATGGCGAACGGTGATGCGCGCGGTGAGCAGAGGGTCCGCGGTAGGCCGGTTGAACAGTCATCCGACTCGCGGACGCGGCCTCGGGGAGAGGTCCAGGGAGATGAGCACGACTTGAGCGCAGGCCGCGCATCGATCTACATTCAGACCTTCGGTTGCCAGATGAACGAGGCGGACTCCGAGCGGGTGATGCGCGGAGCCCTCGCGCTGGGCTATCGCGCCGCGGAGAGCCCGGAAGAGGCCGGCGTGCTGGTGCTCAACACCTGCACCGTGCGCGACAACGCCGAGACGCGCGCCTACGGGCGCATCGGCCAGTGGAAGGCGATCAAGGCGCAGGATCCCGGCGTCAAGCTGGTGGTGATGGGATGCCTCGCGGAGCAAGACCGCGACGTCATGCCGCGCAAGGCGCCGCATGTGGACGCCGTCTTCGGCACCAAGGACGTCGACGCGCTGATCGACCGCCTCGGTTCGTGGCGCGATGCCTTCGCCGACGAGGACGACGGCAGCGAGGCGAGCCTCGCTGCGCTGGAAGGGTACGGCGCCGTGCGCAGCGAGGAGGCGGAGGCCGACGCGCGCTGGGGCGCGCTGCGGGCGTTCGTCACCGTCCAGCAAGGGTGCTCGTACTACTGCACGTTCTGCATCGTGCCGATGGTGCGCGGACGCTTCGCCGACCGCGCCGTCGACGAGGTGCTCGCCGACGTGCGCGAGCGCCTCGATCGCGGCGCGCGCGAGATCATGCTCGTGGGTCAGACGGTGAACCACTACCATTGCCCCGCCACGGGCGCACGCTTCGCCGACCTGCTGGAGCTGGTGGCGGCGGAGGACCGGCTGGAGCGGCTGACCTTCATCAGCCCACATCCCAACGATTTCGACGAGCGCACGCTGGAGGCGCTGGGAGCGATCCGCAAGCTCAACCCGCGCCTGCACCTGCCGCTGCAATCGGCCTCCAACGCCATGCTCAAGCAGATGAACCGCAAGTATACCATCGAGCAGTTCCGCGAGAAGGTAGGCGCGTTCCGCGCGCGGTGTCCCGAGTGGGCGCTGACCACGGACCTGATCGTCGGCTTTCCCGGCGAGACGGAGGAGATGTTCGAGGAGACGTTGGCGTTCGTGAGCGAGGGTGTCTTCCAGAACGGCTTTACGTTCATCTACTCGCCCAGGCGCGGAACCCAGGCGGCGCGCTGGAGGGACCGGTTCGTCGATCCCGCCGTGGCCGGCGATCGCCTGCGCCGGCTGGCGGAGGCGCAAGACCGCTGGACGCGCGCCTATCACGAGAGCTTCGTCGGCGCCACGGTGCGCGCGCTGATCGTCGGCCCGTCGAAGAAAGACCCCAACCGGTACGCCGCCAAGATCGGGCAGAACGTCACCGTCATCGTGCCGAAGCAGCCGCTCGATGGCCCGTGGCTCGACGTGCGCCTCGACAAGGCGTACACCTGGGGCATGCTCGGAAGCGTGCTCGCGACGGCGCCGCACGCCGACGCGGCGGCGACGCCCGTGGCACGCTTGCTGGCTCCGCTCGCGGGCGGAGCCGCCCCCGAACCGGGGCCGGTCGTGCTCGACCTGGTCGCCAGCGAGGCGCTGGCGCACCCTCGGTGACGACGAAAGAGAGCCGGCGCTCCCCGCTCTTCGAGCAGTACTTCGGACTGAAGGACCGCTATCCCGAGGCGATCGTCCTCATGCGCGTCGGCGACTTCTACGAAGCCTATGGCGGCGATGCCGAGACGATCGCGCGCGCGCTCCAGATCGCCTTGACCTCCAAGGAGGCGGGCGGCGGAGAGCGCGTGGCGATGGCCGGGGTCCCTCATCACGCGCTCGACGGGTACCTGGCCAAGCTGGTCCAGCAGCGCCGCGTGGTGGCGCTGGCGGAGCAGATGGAGCCGCCGGTCCCCAACAAGCTGACCCGGCGCGAGGTGGTGCGCGTGGTGACGCCGGGAACGCTGCTCGAGGAGTCGCTCCTCCCCTCGGCCGCCAACAATTTCCTGGCCGCCGTCGCTGTGGCCGGCGAGGCGCTGGCCATCGCACATGCCGACGTCTCCACCGGCGAGCTCTCCGCCACGGCCTTCGCCGGCGAGTCGGCGCAGGAAGACGCCCTGGCCGAGCTGGCGCGCCTGGGCCCCGCCGAGGTGGTGCTCGATGTCCCCTTCGATCAGCGCGAGCCGTTCGCGGCGGTGGTCGACCAACTGGGGGCGCGGATCGCGCACTCAGCGATCGGCGCCGTGGACGGTCGAGCGCGCGAGCCGTTGGCGGGATTCTCCCTGGAGGAGTCGGTGGCGATCCACCGCGCGCTCGAGGGGCTCTACGCCTTCACCGCGCGCAGCTGTCTGGGCGGTGCGAGCGCGCTGCGGCCGCCGCGCAGCTATCGCGCACAGACCTTCATGGTGATCGACCCCGCCTCGCGGCGCAACCTCGAGCTCACCAAAGCCGTGGGCTCCAACCCCAAGGCCACGCTCTTGGCCACCGTGGACCGCTGCCGCACGGGCATGGGATCGCGCCTGCTGGCGCGCTGGCTCTTGGCGCCTCTGGTCGTGCGCGCGCAGATAGAAGATCGCCAGGATGCCGTGGCGGCGCTGGTCGAGGAGTATCCGCGCCGCGCCGCGCTGCAGGAGCACCTGGAGCGCTGCTACGATCTCGAGCGCTTGGCCCAACGCTTGCGCATGCGCCGCGTGGGACCGCGCGATCTGGCCGCGCTGCGCCGCACGCTGAGCATGCTCGATCCGTTGCGCGAGCTAGCGGAGGCTTCGCCGGCCCTGGCTCCGACGGCCTCGGCGATCGGCACCTTCGAGTCGCTGCGGAGCGAGCTCGAAGCCACGCTGGTCGACGACCCGCCGGCCCATCTCGCCGACGGCGGCG
>Ga0307373_10002541_pt1 | contig 32736 bp, 27 predicted proteins | sample OX2MG_FD_202534 | JGI IMG/M metagenome (GOLD analysis project Ga0307373, IMG submission 202534) | Soil microbial communities from Risofladan, Vaasa, Finland - OX-2 | ecosystem: Environmental > Terrestrial > Soil > Coastal area > Acid sulfate soil | place: Finland: Risofladan, Vaasa | collected...
ATGGAGGGGCGACCCATGGAGGGGCGACCCATGGAGGTACGGTTATGCCGGTCTATAAATCCGACACTCGCGCGCCGACGCCCGCGGACGAGATTGGAACCGGTAAGCTCGGCGTACGCCGCATTTTGATCGTCGACGATCACCCGATCGTGCGCCAAGGCCTGCGTCGGGTCATGGAAGGCGAAGAGGATCTGTTGGTCGTTGGCGAGGCGGATACGGTGCGCGAAGCGCGCACGGCGATCAACGAACTGGCACCCGACGTGATGATTGCCGATATCAGCTTGAAGGAAGGCGACGGCATCGAATTGGTGCGCGACGTGCGTGCGCATCACCCGCAGTTACCGATATTGGTGTTGTCGATGCACGATGAGGCGATTTATGCGGAGCGCATGTTGGCCGCCGGGGCCAACGGCTACATCATGAAGCACGCGGCCAGCGAGCAGTTCTTGGTTGCGGTACGGCGGGTGCTCGACGGCGGGATCTATGTGTCCGAGGCGATCGGCAATTCGATGATCCAGAAATTTGCCTCCGGCAGCTCGCATGTTGCGGTGAATCCGATCGATCGACTCAGCAATCGGGAATTGCAGATTCTGCACATGATCGGCAAAGGCAAGAGCACGCGCGAAGTGGCGCAGGCGCTCAACCTGAGCATCAAAACCATCGAATCGCATCGCCAGCGAATCAAGCGCAAGCTGAATTTGAGCAGCGGCACACAGCTCGTGCAATACGCGATCAATTGGTTCAGCAGCAGCGGCAGCGATTTGGCAGACCGCCATACCGGCATCGGCAAGGGCTGAAACGCAGCCGGCTCGGCGCCGCGCGCCGAGTCCCATTCGATCTTTCTCCGCCGGCGCTTGCGCTATGATCGATCTAACAGCATCGCGGGTACGGGAGACATGCGAGCAGACGAGGCTGAAAGATTTGCCGACCGATTGCTGCGGTGGTTCGACCGCCATGGGCGAAAAAAACTTCCGTGGCAGCGAGACCCGACCGCGTATCGCGTCTGGGTCTCAGAGGTCATGCTGCAACAGACCCAAGTGGTCGCCGTCATTCCGTACTTCGAGCGCTTCGTTGGGCGGTTCGCGGCAGTGCCGGCGCTCGCGGAAGCTGCGCTCGATGAGGTGCTGCATCTTTGGACGGGCCTGGGCTATTACGCGCGCGCCCGGCATTTGCACGCCGCGGCGCGCATCGTCGTCAGCCGCCACGGCGGCGTGATCCCGCAGGCTATCGAGGCGTTGTGCGCACTGCCCGGAATCGGACGGTCGACCGCCGGAGCGATACTCGCATTGGCGCACGGGCAGAGGCAGCCCATTCTTGACGGCAATGTCAAGCGCGTATTGGCGCGGGTTTTCGGCATCGACGGCAACCCGAATTCGGCGCGAGTGCTCTCTGCGCTGTGGGCGCAAGCCGAAGCATGTACGCCCGGCGTGCGCGTCGCGGCGTACACGCAGGCGATCATGGATTTGGGCGCCACGGTTTGCACGCGCAGCCGGCCGGCGTGCGGCGAGTGTCCGATGCAAAGCGATTGCATTGCCGCTCGTGCGGGACGCCAGGCGGAACTGCCGGGGCGAACGCGAAAGCGCGTACGTCCCGCGCGCGAGACGACCTTGCTGATCGCCGAGATCGTGCGCGGCGGCGAGGCGGCGGTTTTGCTCGAGCGCCGGCCGGCCGCGGGCATCTGGGGCGGTCTTTGGTCGCCGCCGCAATTCGACAGTGCAGCGGCTGCGCTCGATTGGTGCCGACGCGAAATCGGCGAGCCGGAATCCCAGGCGGCGCCCCTTGCGCCGATCGATCACGCGTTCACGCATTTTGATTTGCGCATGACCCCGCTGCGGGTGCGCTGCGCTATCGGCGCTAGCGTCAATGACCGCGACGACCGGCTGTGGTATCTGTTCGGCGCGCCGCCGCGCATTGGTTTGCCGCAGCCGATCGTACAATTGTTGGAACGGCTTGGTACCGCCTAGTGGGATTCGCGTAAGATCGAGGGCATGGCGCACCGAGTGCACTGTGTACTGCTAAAGCGCGAGGCCGACGGTCTCGATTACCTGCCGTATCCCGGCGAGTTGGGCAAACGCATTTACGCGAACGTCTCAAAAGAGGCGTGGGCGCAGTGGGTCGCTCATCAGACGACGTTGATCAACGAGAACCGACTGACGACGATCGAACCAAAGGCACGGGCGTTCCTGGTTCAGGAGATGGAGAAGTTTTTCTTCGGCGGCGGGTCGGAGAAGCCGAAGGAGTTCGTTCCGACCTAGCCATGTACGGCCCTGGAGACTGCGTAAGTGGCTGATATTTCAAATGTTCATTGACGAGGCAAGGCTGCGCTTGTTTAATACGCGGCTCTTCGAATAAGGCCAGGTAGCTCAGTTGGTAGAGCAGCGGACTGAAAATCCGCGTGTCGGGGGTTCAATTCCCTCCCTGGCCACCATTAAATCAATAGGTTAGACGCGTCTGCAATTTACGATTGTCTAATATCCGGGGCATTGTCTAATATTTTTGCTCCTGCACGCGCACGGCGCGGCTTCCTTAGATACACCTTCCGGGTCGTTCGGGGATCGTCATGGGCGAGGCGCTCGGTCGCCGTGCTCGGGTCCGCTTCGTCGCTAGCGCTCTTGGCGCGCAGGTCGTGGAACGTGAAAGGTTCGGCGATCGCCCGCTCGCTGAGTGCCTTCTGCATCAGACGGTGCCAGTTCGAGCGAAATCCGTCCTCGGAATAGGGCTTCCCCTGCAGGTTGCAGATCAAGGTGGCGCGAAGAATCGGTCCCAGCTTCTTCAGGCGCTCGATGACGCCGCGAAGCTCCGGAGACCACTCGACAATCACAGTCTTCGCTGTCTCGACAATTTTGCCGTGGCGCGGATGGCGGCGCTTGGACTTGCCGATCCGAAAGACGATGCCTTCGTCAGTCAGTTGCGACCGCGAAAGCCGCAGCAGATCGCCCTCGCGCTGCCCCGCGATCGTAGCCAGGTCCATGGCGCACTGGAGCATCGGTGATGCCAGTCGGTAGACCGCGGTGAACTCCGCATCAGTCACGTACCGATCGCGCGCGGGCTCTTCAATCTTGGGGACCTGGCGACAAGGGTTCTCGTTGACAATGCGCCACTCGACCGCAGCCGTGAACACGGCAGATAGGCACGACTTCTCTCGATTCGCCTGCACGACGGATTTCTCAGCACGCTTGTTGCGGTAATCGAAAACGTGGCCGGCGTTAACAGCTGCCGGCGGTGCGGTGCCGAATACCCGCCGTAGATTTTGAATGTATCGCTGGTAGTCATGCTGCGTGCGAGGTGCGAGCTGCGGCAGCCTCTCGACGAGGTAGCGGTCAAAGACGGCATTCAGAGTACTCGATGATGCGGGGGTTTCCGCTCGCCTCGCCAGCTCGCGGTACATCTCACTGGTAGTGCAGCCGAGATCATGCCACTTGTTTGCGCGATCAACGTACCAGTAGCGGCCGTGTTTCAGGTAAACACGCCTCGGCAAGTGTTTGTTGTGGGCTCTGCGCCTTCCCATACGTCCTCGATTAACGCGCCCTATCCAGAATGGACAGGTCCGGCTTCCACAGCGGCCTTGCTTTGATGGCCCGCGTCAGTGTGTAGGCATCCAACTCCTCCCGTCGCAATGCGATCGTACCGTCGGAGCGTTGTGTGAACTTCAATCCTAGCTGCGCCAGAAAGCGGGCCTGCGCGGAGGCACGCCGCTTGCCGGTGAACTGCTCTAGCACTTCATTGGATACAAACAGGGCTGTGTTATCTGACGCCATTGGCTGCTGCGGCACTCGACTGAAACCGAGGCACCTCCACGTGGACGACCTACCGCGACGCCAATCTTCCTGGCGCGGGAACTGACCGGTGAGAGTTCGACGACTACTATCTTATTACAGGTGCAAAGCGATTGCAAGCGAGTGCAAGCGCGTATATTGTATCCGCTCCTCCCGGAGACCGCTGCATGAAGACTGATAGCCTGCGAAACTTCACCGTCCGATTCCTCGAGTCCGCCTTGCGCCGCGTGGAGTCGACGGCGAAGCCGTTTTACGGCGGTCGGCTGAGCACGGGAGAAGCGATTCGGCGACTGGCGGAAGAACGGCTCAACGAAATAGAGAACTCTAGTCTGGGCGAAAGCCCGCGCGATGCGCTGCTGCGGATGGTTGGTGCGTGGCGGTCTGGGCAGAGCTTGGCGCTCGATGATCTACGATTGCTCGCGCAGTTGGCGAACAAAGCCTACCAGCGCTGTCGACAGGATTTCGTCTCCAGGGACCTGCTCGTCGGCAACGTCAGCGCCTTCCGGGATGTCATACGGTTGGTCAATCGCGGCAAGAGCAAAGGGATTGAGCCCGAGGAACGCTACTTCCAGGGGAATCTCCAATCGTCGGAGATGATCGATGCTAAAACGCTGATCGAGTATGTGGACAAGTGGATCGCGCTGCTGGAGGACCGGCCGTCATCGATGCAAGCCGAATTCGCAAGCCGCAACTTATGGACCTATCTGCGCGACGAGGAATTCTCGGATGAATCGCAGATCGCAAAGTTACTTGCCCAGTACGTGTCGGACCTCCTTCAGGTTGCGATTCGGGGCTACTGGAACTCGGAGCGCGAGTCACTCATCGATAGGCCAAAGGGGTCCCCGCCATCCGACGAGCCACCACGCATGATTAGCCCGACGTGCGTCGGGGCCGTCACAATGAGAACCTTTGTTCACGAGTACGGCCTCGCGGCGACTATCGAACTCACCACGCAAAACTGCAGCGTTGCAATCCGCAACTTCGTGGAGCTCGAGGACTTGGCCACGGTCACGCAGCTTGCCCGCACTGGTATCGATGCACGCGGGACCACCTTCGCATGGAGCATCCACGGGGATAATTCAAAGAGCTACGTGCTCAGCAGTGAACGAGCGTGGTGGCGGCTGGCTCCGGCAGACTTCGCATCTTTCGCTCAGTGTGTCGATTCGCTACTGCGAGAGCCGTCGATGGCGGCCCTCATCGAGCGGCTGCGGTATGTGTATGGCCGCGTCTAGAGCGGTAGCAGCCATTGGGCTCGGTGGGCTCAGCGTGGCGGGGCTTCGCCCCGCACCCCAAGACGTGCGCACCCAGGCCGCTGGCGCGGCCCATCAGGGGATCGGCGTCGGCGCCAGGGATCGAGATGGACGTGGCAAGAGCGTATTCCGCAGACACAGCACGCAATCGCCGATTGCTACGCGGCTGCGCCGCGGAAGGAGGAAAATCAGCGGGTTGCTCGTAGACAGTCCCGTCTACAGCGATGCAGCTTCCGTCTACAAGTCATGGCTCATTGAGGCGCAAGTCTATGAACTACGTGTCGCTCGGGCTGTATACGGCCGCAGTCACCAACGAGGCCGCGCCCAGCCAGCGGTCTCCCGATGAGTACAGAAGTTGCCAGCACTCGGCTACCGAAGGAGATCCTCCGGGAGATCGATCGCGCAGCGTCCGCGCGCGGGATCTCGCGCAGTGTCTATCTCGCCGAACTGATTGAACACGGTACCCTTGGGGAGGCCTCCATCAACGCGGGCGGGCAGCTTGGCGCGTTGAGTACCGCGCTCGCCGGCGAGCTGAAGGAGATTCGTCAAAGTCACCGGACAGTGGCTCAGGGGTTGCGAGAAATTCGGGCTGCCATCGGCGAAGGCGGCCGGTCAGCCGTCGAGAACAAATCACCCCTCCTCGAGCGCCTGGTGTTCTCGACGTTCTTTTCTGAGGTCCTGATCAAGCGCGTCAGTGCACTGCTCTACCGTAACCCCAGCGAACTCAGCCAGGTCGTCCGAGAGGCGCGGGAGCAGGCCGAGGCAGAAGCAAAGCTGTGGCGCGAGCGGCTCCAGGGATGCGAAAGCCCCAAGGGGCCATCATGAGTCGGGCGTCGGCGGCGGCCCGCTCAGGCCTCATCTGGGCCGCAAGCGCCGCGACCTTCTTTATCGCCTGCAGCCACCCGTGGCAACGCGCCGATGCGCTCGCCGAACTGCTCACCGCGTGGCCCGTGACAGCTCACTGGCGCGTGCCGGTTAGCGTTCACAACCTGCTTCCGGCCACCGACGTGATTCGCGCACTCTCGACCTATCCTCAAGTCGGCTCGAGCGTGCGGCTCCTTGCCGTTCAGTCCATGCTTTTTGCGGCGCTTGTCTGGGCCCTGATGTACGGGGGACTCCGGGAGGCGGTCTGGGGACACCGGGATGCCGAGGTCCGTCGCATCGGACACGGGCCACGCCTCGCAGCGACCTATCCCGAAGCCTCGGTTGTGCGCTCCATTCGCATGGCGGCCCTCGCATCAATGGGTATTACTGCGCTGCTGTTCGCCACGCACGCCCGATTCGACGTTGCAGACCTCCATAGCGTCTGGGCTGCATTGCTGCCGACGCTGCGGGTTCCGGAACTTCAACGAGAAATGCTCAGGTATTTCGCCGTGACGTTCGCAGCCGCCAGTGCTCTGCTTGCGCTGGCGCGCACAGCCCGACTCGGGGCCTGGTTTCGAAAGCTAGTCCGCGGCGGCCGGATTCGCCTGGGAGGTGTCCAAATCCAACGCAACCTCGAAACTAATCACTTCCTCTTGGGCGGGTCGACCGGAACCGGCAAGACAGAATTGGCCCTTTCGATGGCACTGACGCTGTCTGAGCGCGGAGAGCGCGCGGTGTTCATCGACTACGGCGCGAATTTCCTGACCCGTATCGCACGCACGGGTGACTTCATCCTGAACCCGTTCGATCGGCGTTCCGTGTGTTGGGTGCCCTGGCTCGAACTACGCAGCGAATCCGACTATATGATGATGGCGCGCGCCATCGTGCCCGACGGCTTCGGGGAGTCCCGGTCATGGCACGGGCTCGCCCAGCAGCTTGTCGGCGCCGCACTCCGCGCGTGCGTCGAGAACGGACGCAACACGATACGCGAGTTTCTCACCCTTCTGATCTCATCGTCGGATGAGCTAGCGGTGTTCGCTGCGGGGACCCCGGCGGGGGTCATGACCCAAAAGGGCAACGAAAAGATGTTCGCCAACACGCGCAACGTGTTGATGGAGTACCTGGAGCCGTGGCGGTTCCTGCGCGAGCCCGCGCCGGCCGAGGGTGGCTTTTCCATTCGTGCCCTCATCGAAGGGCAGTACGACCGTAAGGGAAAGTACGGTCAGATCTTCCGGCCCTGGCTCTTTATGACCTTCCGCGATGATCAGCGGGCAGCTATGCAGTATCTGTCAGCGACGTGGATGGAGCTGGTCATCCGGGCGAAGCTCAGTCTTTCCGAGGATCGTAAGCGCCGCATCTGGGAGTTCATCGACGAGCTCGCGGCAATCAAGCGTATTCAGAGCCTGCCGGATGAACTCGCCTTCGTGCGAAAAAGGGGTGGTGCGGCCGTGATCGGCGTACAGGACGTGGCGCAGATCCGGTCAATCTACGGCCATGAAATCGCGCAGAGCATGCTTCAGAACCTGAAGACCAAGGTCATGCTCGCATGCGCCGACCCGGACACGGCGCGCTATTTTTCCGACGTCATCGGTGAGCAGAGAGTTCTGCGGCGGAAGAAGACCACGACGCCGGCGCGCGACTTCCGTGAAACTCGTCGGGTATCCACGTCCTGGGAGCCGGAGATGCACCGGCTCGTGACCTACTCGGAGATCATGTGTCTGCCGGTGCGCAGGGCGTACCTGCGGCTGCCGGATGGCTACGTGCATCCCATCAAGGTTGCGCTCACTCGCCTGAAGCCCTCTATTTCGGCGTTCGTGGATCGGTGAGCCGTGGCTCTCGCTCGCAACATCAGTGCGCGACACGCCGCGACGTATTACGAGAAGGACGACTACTACACACGCGACCGCAGTCCTAGCGAATGGCAGGGGGAGGGCGCTCGAGCGCTAGGGCTTTCGGGACCCGTGGATCGGCAGACCTTCGCCGCCCTCGTCGAGGGGCGAATGTCCGGAGGGGCGACCCTTCACCGCGGAGGCGGCGCGAGGCGCGGCGGTACCGACTTCGAGTTCTCGGCGCCGAAGTCCTTCAGCATTCAAGCGCTGGTCAACGGCGATAGGCGGCTGATCGATGTGCATCGCTCGGCGGTGGCCATCGCACGGCAACGGATCGAAGCGACCATCGCGACGCGCGTGACCGAGCGCGGCACCATGCGGCTCGAATTCACGCGCTCCGCCGTTATCGGTCAGTTCGAGCACGCGACGAGCCGCGCGGGCGATCCGGACCTTCACAGCCACGTCGTCGTCTTGAACCTTACGCGCCGCGCGGACGGTCAATGGCGATCGATCGAAAACGCCGAGATGTTCAAAGAGCAGCGGCTCATGTACGAAACCTACTTGTCCGAGCTGGCGAAGGGGGCGAAGGACTTGGGCTACGGCATCACGATCGGCAAGCATGGCAATCCCGAGCTGGCACATATCACGCGAGCGCAAATAGAGCATTTCAGCCGACGATCCCGCGAAGTGGAGGTAAAGCTTGAATCCGAAGGGATGACGCGCGAGACCTCGACGCCGGCAACAAAGCGCAGGGCTGCGCTTTCGACGCGCGAAGCGAAGAAAGACTACGACCAGGCAGCTCTACTTGCAGAGTGGATCGAACGTGGTCAGCATGTTGGGCTGGCGCAGCACGTGCCGACGGAAGGGCCGCCTCTCCCCGCGGTCCCGGAAAGTGAACTCGCACGTGAAGCCGTCCGCTTTGCGATCGACCACCTGAGCGAACGGGAAGCCGCGTTCGGCCGGCGCGACGCGCTCGTGAAGGCTCTGCGCGCCGGACGCGGAGCGGTTACGAGTCAGGCGATCACCGCGGAGTTGGATCGGCGGATCGGTGCGGGCGACCTTGTGCAGGATACTGCGGGCCAGTGGCTCACCACGCGTACAGCGATTGAGGCGGAGGAGCGACTTCTGACGATCGAGCTGCAAGGACGCGATGCGGTACCGGCGATCGCCATGGCGGTGCCGCGCGCCGCAGAGGCGCCCGCTCTTTCGGGTCTTAATGACGGTCAGCGCTCCCTCGTCGAGCTCATCCTGACGACGCGCCATCGGATCATCGGCGTGAACGGACTCGCTGGCACGGGAAAGACGACGGCGTTGACAGTCGCCAGGGATCTCACTGGGCGCGAGGGTTTCGAGTTCGTCGGGCTTGCGCCGTCGCACAGCGCGGTGCGTGCGTTGAAGAAATCCGGCATCGAATCGCAAACCGTGCAGCGCTGGCTTCTGGATCGGGATGCCGAGTCGAGGCTGACACCGCGCTCTGTGGTGGTGCTCGACGAGGCGGGGCTTGCCGGCACCGTAACCCTTCGCGCCGTGCTCGAACGCGTTGAGCGGGCCGGCGCTCGAGCTGTGCTTGTCGGCGATGTCTATCAATACGAGTCAGTGGAAGCGGGCCGGGGTTTCGCCCAATTGCAACAGCAAGGGATGCAGACCGCGGAGTTGTCCGAGATGGTCAGACAGCGTGAGCCGACATTGGCCAAAGCGGCGCGGCTGTCAGTGCACGAGCCCGCACGGGCTCTGCGGCTGCTGCCGGTCATCGAGGAGAAGGATGCCGCCGCGCGCCACACACGAATGGCGCGCGACTTCGGCGCATTGTCCCCGTCAGATCAGGCGCAGACGCTCTTGCTAACGGGCTCGCATGAAGCGCGGCGCGACATCAACGAGCGTGTTCGAGCCGAGCTTGGCCTTGCGGGCTCCGGTGAGCACATTCGAGTCTTTAGTGGCTTAAGTTTGACCGCGGCACAAAAGAAGCAACTCGAATCGTATCAACCGGGTCTCGCCATCCGGTTCGAGAAGGATTATCGAAGTCTCGGGGCCCGCCGCGGTGACACGGCGCGGGTGGAGCGCGTCTTTTCGGACGCGATGATTGTGACACTGTCGGACGGCACACACCGCACGATGTCGCCTCGCCGCTTAAGCGGGAAAGGCTGGTCGGTTGGCGTAGTGGAAGACATCGAGGTGGCGGCCGGCGAGCGAGTCCGATTTACCGGCACAAATTCCGACGCAGGCTACCGGAACCGGGAGCAGGGTGTCGTCGGAGAGATCAGCGCCGACGCGCTGACGATACGCCGATCGGACGGCAGCAATTTGAAGCTTGGGCGCGATCGGGTGTTATCGCTCGACTACAGCTACGCAATGACCGGCCACAGCGCACAAGGCCTGGACGCCTCGCGCGTCATCTTGGAGAAGGACACCCATTCGCGCACGACCGGCCGCCGGTCCTTCTACACCGACGTCACTCGTGCCCGGGATATGGCTGTAGTTGTAACGGATTCGTCGGCTCGACTCGCTCAGCTTGTGCATTCGGACCAGACCCAGCTTCTAGCCTTGGACGTGGTGGGGTCGTCGGGACTTACTACCGAGCGTTAGCCATATGCAATGCGTATGCGCCAAAAAGACGAATCTATTGGCACATGAATTTGACTTTATGGCCAAATAACCTCAACACGATCACCCCGGACCGCGTCTACAAACTCGTGCGCCACTGCCGCGACGAATGCCCTCGACCATGAAGCCGACATCGCCAAAGTACAGGAATGGCTGGGGCACGCAAACATCGCCACCACGCGAATCTATAATCGGCGCAAAATGAAGCCGGAAGCTTCACCAACGTTCATAGTGAGCTATTAGCCTCCGGAGGGTGATATGTATGGTATTGGAGGAGCGCGTTATCGATAGACACCTCCCGATTCGGATGTTAGAAAGCATCCTCGAAGGACCGAGTACTTCTATTGAAAGGAAGCAGCAGTGAACTCGACCACTAGCATTACGTTTTCTCGTTTGCACTTTGAGGGATGGAGACAATTCAAGAACGTTGATATCGCGATCCACCCATCAATTACAATATTGACTGGAGCAAACGGCTCAGGCAAAAGCACTATCCTAAATATTTTCTCCCAACATTTTGGATACCAGCGCCCATATTTATCCACTCCCAGTCGCGACGCAAAAACCGGGGGATACAAATACTTCAGCGGCATTCTGAATCTATTTAGGCGTCGGTTTCCTGAGGATCAGCAAAACCTGCAGCAGATCGGCATCTTAGAGTACTCGAACTCTGGCACTGCTAAGGTGCAAGTTCCCAAACAGGAGACCATTGCCTATCAGCTGTCCTTGGTAGGAAGCCAGACAGTAAAGGGATTCCATGTGCCATCGCATCGGCGCTTGCCTACGTACCAGCAAGTCGCAAACATTCCTACGCAGCCGCTCCTACCGCAGCAGGCATACGATGCATTCAACGGAGAAATGACAAATTACTTCTCCGGCGGTCATAGCGGTTGGTCTTCGACCTATCGAATCAAGGAAGCGTTGCTCGCGATGGCCGTCTTTGGCCCAGGTTCGAAATACATTGCAAAGAATGATGTTATCGAGAAGGCCTTCAATGGATTCATTGAAACCCTCAAGAAAATGATGCCTGACGAGGTCGGGTTTCTCGATCTCTCAATACGCTCTCCAGATGTCATTTTGGTAACTCGCTCGGGGGACTTTCTGATAGACGCCGCGTCGGGCGGACTAATGGCACTCGTCGATTTGACATGGCAGATATACATGTTTTCGTTGAATAACTCTTCCTTTGTGGTCACGATCGACGAACCGGAGAATCACCTTCACCCGTCTATGCAAAGGAGTCTCATCGGGAACCTCCTGAAGACATTCCCGGCAGTGCAATTCATAGTAGCAACACATAGTCCCTTCATTGTTTCCGCAGTGAAGGAGGCGAATGTCTACGTGTTGCAATATGGCGAGCAAACGCTCGACGATGCCGTTGCGCAGACACGATTTGTGTCCAGTGTCCAATTGGACAATTTCAATCGCGCCGGTACCGCCAGCCAAATTTTGCGCGAAGTTTTGGGGTTGCCCACAACATATCCGGACTGGGTTATCAATGGAGTAAATGAGATTGTCGGGCGCTTTAAAGGCCGTCCTTTCGACGATCGTATGCTCTCAGAATTGCGCGAGTCGCTCTCGCAAGCTGGTTATAGCGATCTGTATCCCGATGCGCTTTCTGCTGTGGTTAAATCATGATCCGACTTAGCAAGAAAACCGTCCCGCCTGTTCTCGCGGAAAACGCTGCGGCGTGGACGCAGGTGCTGCTAGACCACGAAGCTGCCAACACCACGCCGACGCCGACAGAAAAAAGCCGCTATCGCCACGCAGACATAAAGGTCGCACTCTTAGAGGAAACTTGCGGAAAGTGCGCGTACTGTGAAAGCAAGCTACGACACGTTACCTACGGCGACATCGAGCATATTTCTCCCAAATCGCTCGATGTGCGTAAAACATTTGAATGGGAAAATTTGACACTAGCGTGCGACGTCTGCAATACGAACAAATCCGATCACTTTGGAAACCACGAAGACCTGGTCGATCCTTACGTTTTAGAACCTAGCGACCACCTGGACTTTTTAGGCGCTACAGTACTATCGAGACCGGGGAGCACTCCGGGCTTGATCACGGAATCCACTCTCGTTCTCAACCGGGCTGACCTTCTCGAAAGAAGACGAGATCGCCTTTCCAATCTTTGTAAACAACTGCACTTAATTGTCGAAGTGACCGACCCTAACAAGAAAGAAGTACTACGCCGCGATCTACGACGGGAGATGCAAGACGATAAGGAATACGCAGCGATGGCCAGAGCGTACATCCCCCAGCAACTCAGTCGCCTGGACGATTTATCAACGACGTCTACGGCACGTTAGTTCAGTCGTCTCACTCGCGAAGCAACTGCTCCAGACGCTTCAGACCCTCTTTAGAAGACAGCCGAGGAAACAGTTCGGGCGCGAGATCCGACTCGATGTCGATGTCCCTATGCTCGTCCAATCGACCGACCGGTCGCAGAGCGCACCAGAAGGAGGCTAGCGCCCGATCTGAGGTGGCAAGCGAGAAGGGCTGGTTGCCATGAAGTGCACCGCTGATGATGGCGAGCCTCAAGTGACTGAGATCGCTAACGGCGTTATACGCGGCTGCGGCCGAATAGTTGCGACTCGGTTTCAAAAGGTGGCGACCAATCGGATAGGCGTCGCCGTGCCGGTCCTCGTATAGGCAGGAGAGTGCCGCGATGGTTACGAACGAGTAACGAGGCACGCGCCGTCGTTCGCATGCCTCAAAAATGGCTGCCTCAATGCGAGCTTCCTCTCCTGGTTTGATGCGATCGAAGAGCAACGGACAAACTACCTCAAGAAAGACCGCCTCCCGACGCGCGTTCGTCTCAAACTCGGAGCGAATGTCGTGCGCGGCGCGATATTCGGCGGGTCCATACGTCACAACGGCGGCGCCGGGCAATGCACTACGTATCTCGGCGACACCAGCCTCGAATGCTTGCACGAATTCCGCATCGTTCGGTGCACGACCGCCTGGCCCTTCCCACGCGTACGGCAACGGGTTAAATAGCGCCGCGTCATGATCAGCAAGCTGCATCCACCACGGTAGCCCGCGGAGGTCTGTCCGGACGGGGCGGGTTTTGAGCTTGCGCAGGTCAGCGACGACGTTGCGGTCTACGAGAAATCGAGGCGGAATCGCGAGTGGTAGCGGCAACCAGCCGCCCGGCACAAGCGCGTATGGGCGCGGAGCCTCTTGAAATACGACGGTTGAATGGATAATGCCGCCGGAGGTCGCTTGACCCCCGTCGATCATGAGCTCCTTGGCAGCCAAAGAGATCCGGAGTGATGGATTTGCGCCGTTGGCAGTCGCATGAAGGTCCGCCAAGGTCAGCGGCTGTACGTGCTGCGGGGTGAATTCGACACGGCGACCGGAGTCGAGGACGGCGGTGTACTTCAAATGGGTCAGAACTGCACTCCGATATGGCCTAACGCGTTACCTGGTCGGGATACACGACAGTGAATGGTAACTTTTATCATACGCAATAATTCGGCCGAAATGCCGACACAAGTTGACAGTGTAAGGCAATCGCCTTACAGTCCCAACAATACGTATTGGGGGCGATCATGGCAAACATAATTGCACACGAATTTGGCCGGCACATTCGACGGCAGCGTGCCGCGGCCGGCATCAGTCTGAGGAGAGTCGCCAAAGCGCTGGGTCTTTCGGCTGTCTACTTAGGTGAGGTAGAGCGGGGAGTTCGACCCCCGCTTAAAGAGGAGCACTGGCCGGCCCTAGTGAGGGCCGTTCCCACAATAGAGATCGATACGTTGCATCGGCTCACGGCAAAGGCGCGGCCCGTCCAAATGGATTTACGCGATGCGCCGGTGATGTATCAGGATCTAGGTCTTGCTCTCGCGCGCCGGATTGAGAAGCAAAATTTGACCCGAAATGAGTTGGACAAACTTTTTCTAATATTGGGTGAAAGCGATGGGTAGTTTTCTGGAAGAAGAGGTTCCACCGGTAAACCCTCTAAGCATTAGCGCCATAGAAGAGGTGGGCCGTTGCTTCCTTGAGCAATTGTCTCCCCAAAGCCTTATTGAACCGATCCCATTGGATGTTCTTAACGTTGTCGACAACGTCTTGCCGAATTTCGGCGTGCACTGTTACCCGGCCACCCCGGCCGAACTCGGGGAGCGTGCAGGTGCGACCGACCCTCGCGGCGGCCATGAAGTAGTGATCCTCGTCGCAGAGTCAGTCTGGGAAGCTCTCGAAAGCGAGCCTCCGACATCTCACTACGCGCGTACAACCATCTGTCATGAGATTGGACACGCGATATTGCACGTGCCGTTGCTACGACGGAGGCTCCTTGTCACTGACGTCTTGGCGAGAACGCAACGCGCAAATCTCCGCGCATATCACGACCCGGAATGGCAAGCTTGGACTTTCGCGGGGACGATTCTTATGCCCAGCATCACCTTACGGATGTTGCAAAGCCAGCACAATGAATTGCCGGCTCGGCTGGTTGGAGCGACCTATCATGTAAGCGAACAAATGGCACAAAGCCACCTCCGCAAACTGAAGTGGCTGCAACGTGGTTAGTTTCGGCGCCATTTTTTTTGCCTATGATGTAAGGCGGCCGCCTTACAGGTTTGCGGTGCCCGCACTTGTCGGCCGGTTTGTGCAATGAACACCTTAGTTCGCGAAAAGCTACGAGCGATCGGGATGCATCTTGATCGAGACATATTTCCGAGAGTCAAAGACGGTGGAATCGTCGTGCCCAGCAATTCCGCCGTTCCACTTTCCGTGGGCAAGGAGACATCAAATGCAGAAGGAAGACGAAAAACCCGAACATCATCGGGAACCAGCTTCGGATCACCACAGGCACGAGGACCATGGGCGCCCGGTCAAACCGCATCGTTCCTCGGCTCAGATCCTGAGACCTACCAAGAAAAAGACATAGATAAGCTGCTGGAAAATTACCCCAAGACAACATGTTGGCGGCGCAACCAGGGGTATTGGCTGCTCGTCGAAAGCGCCTTATTTGACGAATTCGATCGAGCAGCCATTTTTATGATAGGTCTAACCATCGAATCTAAGATCTTCCGCGGCTGGGGGTTTTGGCGCGAGTCGGCCGCGACCCGCCGCTGGATTGGCCCGCGGCACACCAACTTTCCCGATGGATCCATCTGTGCATTTGTGCCTGCAGATGGCACTTGGCTGTTCGGCGATCCGATTGTTGAACTTGTTGACCTGTACACGGTATGGGCGGCACGGCATTTACACTTTAAAATGTTTGGTCGATGGCCAGGCGCTCAAGATTCCTTTCACCCCTACGAAAGGCTCCTCGAATTTCGCGAGGACGAATTCTGCTCCTGTGGATCTGAGGCTCGCTATGGGCAATGCTGCCGAGATTCGGATCTCGCTCGAAATCGCATTTCTGATGCGATCGCGTACTCGCTAAAAACCGAAACCGGAAGGCGCGAACCACCGCGAGCGATTATCGATGTCGTGCTTGGACTCCGCGACCCTCCGGAGTTGGATGCACTGATCGGCTTTTGCATTACGCAGACTCCAGCAAACCGGGATTAGCACCGGCCGCGCCAGCGCAATCGCTGTCACGGTCGGTGCTCCTAGCCTTCGCGTAAGAATCGTTCATTGATGCGTGTCGTCAGGTTCCCCGAGGAGGACCCAATATTGGTCTCGGGCCTCTAACCCAAGGGACCAATGGGTCCTTCTTCGTCTGACCAAGGCCGTCCGTTCATCGAGCACTCGCCCGGCGATTGTGAGCTCGCCTCGTGATTTCGCTTGATCTGTTCCTTGCGTCGCGACGCTCCGGCATCCTGCCTCGCCGCGGTCCAGCCACCACATCCCTGTGGTCGTTCGTCGCACGCGACTCACCCTGCGCGGTCCCTGTGTGAGTATCACTCGAATTTCCTTGGGCGGACCCTTCGTGGTCCGGGGTCTTGGTGACCGGACCACTCGGGTCCGCCAACCCACAAGGAATTTCTCAATGACACTCATCACCAAAGCACTCACCGAACAGCTCCTCGCCAACGGCCGCGCACAACGCGCCGCGATCGATCAAGGCGATCGAGCCCTCGACTTCAAGCCCGTCGTCAAACTCTTCACCCCAGACGCCCAATGCACCTGGCTCTTGAGCGAGCTCGACCCGGACGGCGGTCTCGCCTTCGGCCTCTGTGATCTAGGCATGGGATGCCCAGAGCTCGGCTACGTGAGTCTGCTCGAGCTTGCGGCTGTTCGCGGCAAGCTCGGCCTTCCCGTCGAGCGCGATCTGCACTTCGAAGCCGACAAACCCATCTCCGCCTACGCCGACGAGGCGTGTACGCGCGGACACATCGTCACTTAACGGTGCTTCGGGCGCCTCGGTAGCGAGGCGCCCGATTCTTTATTCGCGAGCGTGCCGGCTTCGCTAATGTGGGCACGCCACGCCAAAACGTCTGCGAGTTTCCACCGCACACTCCGATAGCCCACGTTGATCGGTGAAGGAAACCGCCCTTCTGAGACATATCGATAAATGGAGGAACGACCAAGGCCTATCATTGTCGACACCTCCGAGAGCCGCAGCAGTCGCTGCGCATTCAGCGCGGGGTCGACGGCACGATCCACCTCTCCTTCAATTCGCAGCGCGTGATGCTTGCGCGAAAGTCGATCGACGTCGGCGCGCAGATGCCGGATCTCGCTTACCGCCCATTCTCGTTCTTGAAGCAATTCCCCGAGCGTGCGTGTCCCGGGATCTAATATAAGGCGATCAAGCATATCGAGTGGCATGTTGCCGTCACCCTCGGGCCATATGGAATATATGAGAAGCAATGATTTTAGCGTTTTCTGGCCAGGTAATTTGGTTTCTTGCCATATAAAATATACGTTAAAACAGCCAGTTAAGTTATATCTTGCCAAATATATCAGTATCGTGCCAAATAAGTGAGTCATGCCCAAGCGAGTCACTGAAACCGAACTTCAGCGGATTGCGGACGTCCTGCTTCGGCACCCGGCCGGCCTGTCCCTCCTGCAGCTGCAGAGGGAGCTTCGCGGGTCCGTCACTCGCCGCACTCTCAGTCGCCGGATCTCGGACTTGCTTGCGGCAGACCGCATTCATCGCCGCGGCGAGGCGAGGTCGACTCGATATGTGCACGGACCGGTGCCGACGGCCCTGGGACTCAAGCCCCTCCAGGGCAAAGGACGAGCAAGCGGTGCTCTGCCCGCCACCATCGCTCCGCCGCGTAAGGCCGCGGAGTCAGCTGGACAGTTCGAGACGCCCGAAGGCGTCGTCACAATCGAGCTTTCTTCGATCGCGCAGGAAATTCTCGCATACGTTTCCAGGCCGGTAGCGGCCCGAACACCGCGAGGCTACGAACGAAGTCTGCTCGATGAATACGTGCCCAACAAGAGCGCATACATTCGAGACAAGATCAAAGTCCATCTTCACAAGATCGGCAAACCGATCGAGGCTCAAAGGGCGGCCGGAACATTCGCTCACGACATCCTCAGCCGCTTCCTGATCGATCTTTCCTGGGCCTCGAGTCGTCTCGAAGGCAATACCTATAGCCGACTCGATACCGAGCGCCTCATTCAGTTCGGCCAGGAAGCCGAAGGCAAGGATGCGAAAGAAACGCAGATGATCCTGAATCACAAGAAAGCTATTGAGCTGCTTGTGGAGGACAGCGCGGACAACATTGGAATCAATCGCTTCACTCTGCTCAACTTGCATGCATTACTGTCAGAAAATCTGATGGCCGATCCTGAGGCGTCAGGCCGTCTGCGCCGCAGGCCTGTAGATATCACCGGCAGCGTCTACATACCCCCCGCGATACCGCAGGTGATCGAGGAGTACTTCTCGATCATCCTTTCGAAGGCCGGCTCGATCGGCGATCCATTTGAAAAGGCGTTCTTCCTGATGGTGCATTTGCCGTACTTGCAGCCCTTCGAGGATGTCAACAAGCGCGTCTCACGCGTGGCCGCCAATATTCCGCTCATTCGGGCCGATCTCTGTCCATTGTCATTCGTCGACGTGCCGGAACGCGCGTACATCGCTGGAACACTCGGCGTGTACGAGATGACCCGTGTAGATCTCCTGCGGGACGTGTTTGTGTGGGCATATGAGCGGTCCTGCCAGCGATACGTCGTCGTTCGGGACTCGGTTGCAGAGCCGGATCGGTTCCGCATGCGATATCGAGAAGCGCTTACGGATGTGATGAGGCAGATCGTGCTGGAGAAGAAGCGGCCTACGGACGAGGAAATCCGCGTTCTCGCGGCGCGCAACGTCGAATCCCGCGACTTATCGAGCTTCGTTAAGCTGGCGATGCAGGAATTCCAGCGGCTGAATGAGTTCAACATCGCTCGATACCGACTTCATCTTTCAGAGTATTGGGCATGGTACAACGCGCTTTACAGCGCGAATCCCAGGTCCTGAGAGCCGTGGGGCGAGCGTGCGACAAATCATATGAGCGTTCCTGCGCGTCGCCCGGTTATCAAAAAGCGATTCCCATGGAAGTCTCGCGAAGCACTGACGCGCGGATTCCGTCGATGTCATGTGAATGGTTCCGGAGCTGTCACGCTTCATGTGGATGCGCTACCCTTCATCAGGTCGCGCACTATCTCAACAAGCGAGGAATAACGTCGCCCCGGGGGGGGCAGTGGCATTAGCGCGCTAACAGTGTGCGCCGCATCCGACAGTGACTTGCGACTAGACAGCCAGCATCCGTGCAATTGACTGCAAAGAAGGACGGGTGAAGACTCGACGTTCCGAGAAAAAAGGAAATTAGAGCGTGGGGCAGACCCTAAATGGAATCAAATGGTGGCTTTAGGCAGCGCAATAGCTTCTATCGAATTCTCGGGAGCAGAAAAGGACCGAATTGCCGGCTCGTTAGCCAGGGCTGAGGGCCTGCCCTATGAGGTCTTAACGCGTCACGCCAGTTCTATTCACGACAATGCTTTTTGGGCCAGGCAGTACAAGACATTTAATATTACTGGCTTCCGGCCAGTCCAGCCTTCTGCGTCAAGTCTAGTTTTAAAACGAGCGCTTGGCCTGGCTAAATCCTTAAATGGTTCCAACGTTCCCAAGATCTGGGCTCTGTACCGTAACTGCGCCATTAACTACATCGTCGGCGAGCTGAAGGAACTCGATGAGCTGTTGCTGCATGAAGAACTTCAAGATGTCGAAGGCAGTTTGACGCTGAAAATATTCACGTCAATTAGGCGTGCGGCAGCTTTGTACAAAGTTCCAATCGAGCAAATCAAGGCACTTTACGAGATCTGGGGATTTGAGCGCATCGAGGGCTTCGATAAGCTATTCGAAAGCGATCTTATCGACGCTGGAATCGTGTCGCGCTTGATAGAAAAGCAGACTGGCAAATTACGCTCAGAATTGCTTGGAACTCACAAAACCCTATCTCTCCGTTGTGGCGAATTTTCCCACGACTTGGAGACAACCAGGCGGCAGCTCGATCGTCTAATCGAACATACTGCATTGGTGGATAACTCAATTTCAAAGATGTCCGGCGAAATTGAAGATATTAGAGTTGCCGTCAAAAATATTGAATTTCGACCGCGTAATAAGGATAGTCGATCACGTGTCACTGATTCCGAGACCTCGACCAATACCACCAAAGTGCCGCAGGCAGGGTATGAAGAATTTCGTTCCTTACAGACGAGCTTGGGCCAGAATACGAAGCGACTAGCAAAACTCGAATCGGTCGTCGCCACGCTTCAATCTACGGAACTCGCCCATACCCAAGTTCAAATCAGAAAAGCTGTCTCCACAAACTTTTTGGAGACCGTCGCAGCGTGTGTTGCGTATTTGTCCAACCTGGGCGCCGAGTCTGTGTCGCGAGGCGTGATCGCCTTATACGTCGAGCTTTTGAAGCATTCACGAGTTCTGATTTCGCAACGCCCTCAGCTGCTACTCGAGCTCTGTTCGCGTCTTTGGGGCTATGAAATTCGCCAAATCGCCGCGTCACCGCTCTGGACATCATCTTCTGATTGGCGAGAAGCCTTTAATTTCATTGCACACACCGATGGGAATGCGCGCGGTCTTGTAATAAACGATTTTGACGTTGGAATACAGGAAGCGTACTTAGTACCCACCCTTATCGAATGGCAGTCTGCTGTGCATGAGAATTCGGTGTCGAGAATATTTCTAGTGGCCAGCAGTCGTGATTCTCCCTCTGTGAGTCCGCGGGTGCTTGAATTGGCGACTTACGTTCCTTCAGAAAGCGACTTCCATAAGGAACTTGACAGAATTTGCCCTTCCACCGATTCGGTGGCGACCGATTCACTTGTAGAAAAAGTGGGCCACGACTTGAGCAACTTTGTCGTGCATACGAACTACAAGTACCAAGAGGAAATCTCCAAAATGGCGGAAATTTCGGGCTTTGAATTGCCTGAGCGCTTAGCCGCCAATTTCGTAAATATGTACTCCGGTCTTGCCGGCGTGATCCCGCCTAGTGGTGCAACTCTACTTGCGGCGTCGTTAAGTCTCCTTCCGTGGATTCACGAGACCAGAGGGGAGAGCTCGCGAAGAGCGTTTCACGACCGATTAAAGATTGTGTTTGGGGCAGCATGACTTCGATTACCGTCGAATCACAGACGCGGCTTTGTGCGGTACTTCGATATCTGCACCGGGGAAACTACTCTCTCTTCATTCGGAGCTGTGAGATGTCCGGATTGCCGGCAAACGACTCTGATCGCTATCGACATGCAAATTTGCTCATGGCCTTACTTGTCGCTGGTGTCGTTGAGACAGAGCAGACAGAGGGAGCGATTTCTTGGAGTTACGCGGCTGACCGTGATATCACGATCAAATCGTTGAGGCCAAAGCGTATCCCACTAACGGCGGGCGGACCCCTCGATACCAAGATACCTGACGGGCATGCGTTAATTACGGACGACAACGGCGCCGCGTTGTTGCATGGTATGGCAATTGTCGGTGAGATCTTTGAGCCACAAGTAGTGGACTTCGGCCCATCTGTCTTAGGGCGCATCCCTCCGCTAAGGGAAGTGGACACGCTCGTATGTAGTGAGGAAGCGCTTAGACTGGATAGTACCTCCAATGTAGAAATCTTTGATCTCAACTCCGGTAGATGGCAGTCAGTAATGTTCGACGAGGTTGCAGGCGACCGCCTAATACGGCTGCGGCGTAAATACTTCGGAATGACCTACTACATTTCGCTTGCAGATAGCTTGTCGTATTTGAGGATCTCAGACCCAGATTGGGCGTTCCCGATGGCTATGAACGTGCTTGGGTGGCGTCTGGGTCGATTCATTTCAGCTGATTCTCACATCAGATTTCCGCGCGCATTTAGACTTCCCGTGATGTTGCTGCGGTTCATTTTTGCAAATGCAGGTTCCATGCGAATCGGCGCGCAGCTCGCTTTCGCCGATGTTCACCCCGATGCGCTATCGCGAGTAGTTGCTTACTTATCTTAGAAATGAGGTTATCAATGGCTGCAGGGTTGTTAAGTCTGTTTGATGACATTAAGGCGCGCACTTCCGCATATATTGACACCGCATATCTCACCAATCAGCCGGATTTCAACGCCGCACGGAGAGCGCTTATCCAAGACCATGTCGAAGGTCCAGTGTTCAGAGAACCGCTCTTCGAGGCCTTGCCAAAATATGTCCAGACGGAAACCACTGCGGAGGATTTACTCGCCTGCGTTCCAGGACTGCCATCGACGGATAAAAAAGCGGGCTTAGCTCGACGGTTCTTAGAGAGTATTGCACCAATCGCGAGACGGGAGCTTTACAAGCATCAGGTTGATGCAATTGAAGCGGTACTGAAAAACAGTGAAAACATCGTAGTCACCACGGGCACCGGATCGGGCAAAAGCTACTGCTTCCAGGTCCCGCTTTTGATTAGTCTCTTGTCGGAAGCATTGGGCGTCACGGGGCGCTCCACTTGGTCCGGGCCGTCCGAGTCGGGTACGGCGTGGTGGCGCGCAGATCGTAGAAGTTTCAGTGCAAAGCGACTCGCGACAAACCGTATGCCCGCCATGCGCGGTTTACTCATGTATCCACTCAACGCTCTTGTACAAGATCAGGTTGATGGCTTGCGAGCAATTCTCAACTCCGCGGCGGCGGAGGAATTCTATGCACAGGCTCTAAATGGAGAACGGATTTATTTCGGCCAGTATAGCGGTCCAACCCCCGGTCGCGGCTCAACAAACCAGGAGAATACGCTCGAATGCGCGCGCCTTTTGAGCGAATTAGAGGACGCATCTCAAGGTTATACAGGCCCCGCTGATAGCTCGCTTCAGACGGTTGCCGGCTCGGAGATCATAACCAGATGGGACATGCAGAAATTTCCCCCTGATATCTTAATCACCAATTACAGTATGCTTTCCATCATGCTGTTGCGGCAACGCGAGCAGCGTATGTTTGACCAAACTGCTGATTGGATAAGTGATTCTCCGAAGAATCGGTTTTTTCTGGTTATTGATGAACTTCATTCGTATCGCGGGACAGGAGGAACGGAAATATCCTATACGATAAGGGCATTTCTTGATCGCATTGGTCTCTCCCCGGATCACCCGCAGCTACAAATAATTGCGACATCGGCGTCGTTATCTAAGACTAATGGCGATCGGTTCTTGAATGATTTTTTTGGAACCTCACATCGAAGGAAATTTCACATAATCGATGGTCCGGTATGTGAGGCCAACTTAGCGAGTGTTCCATACGTAAGTTCACTACGTAGTTTTTTTGAAGGAATCGGTAATGGCTCGAATGCGGAATCATTGGATTCGGCGAGGGCCTCATTATTAGCTCGAGTCGGGCCACACTTATCTGTGAACTCAGAAGAGACATTGTTCGACTTTTTGCATGATGCGTTCCTAATATCCGCTGCGACAGCTCAACGCGCACACGAGAGCAGAGAGCGACTAGCGGCATATCCAATGCGCATCGACGAAATTGCGAATGCGCTGTTTTCGGGAAACCGCTCTGCGGCTCTTGGGTTCCTCGAGTGTCTTACGAACGATAAACTTGTGCCGGCGAAATCAAGAATAAAGACACGGATGCACTTATTTGTGCGGAATCTCGACGGGATTCGGCGTTCAATGTCCGTAGAAAATGGGACGCTGGCTGGACTTAGACTGTACGACGCGACGAAAGCAATTTGTCGCGAGTCGGGCGCCCTAAATCTGGATGTGCACTATTGCCAAGAGTGCGGCGAGATTTACTACTTCGGCTATTTGCACATTATCAGGGGCACCGCTTTTGTATCAAATGACGAGAGCATCGAAAGAGGCAGTCCGCCAGATGCAGTGTTACTACACGTGCCAAAAGAAGGTATTGCGTACAGCCACAACACAGATTGGAATATTCGCCATTTTAATGCGTATACGGGGCGGCTATCGACAAGTGAAAAGCCTGACCTACTAAAAACGTTTGCCTTTAGCGCGGCTTACGATCCCATTGCGGTAAAGCATGAAATGCCGCACACCTGCGTGCAATGCGAAGCCGATTGGAGGCCCAAGCCGATCAAGTCGCCGATCCGCTCGATGGGTACAGGGTACAACAAATTTTCACAGGTGATCATCGAGCAATTGGTTTCAACACTGCGGGTCGACGGGGGAGAGAAGGGTTCCAAGTTAGTCCTGTTTAGCGACAGTCGCCGAGATGCAGCCACTATATCCGCCGATCTGGAGCTAAGTCATTACCTGGATACGGTACGCGCGCTCACGGAAAAGCATGTTCGGGAAGCGGTTACAACCAGCGAGCCCTTGAGGGACTACATACGACAGTTGGAGTCCTCCGTATCCTCACAGGACTGGAGTGTGGCTCGGAGCCACCCCTTCAGAGCATCAAACAGTCAGGCAGCCAGAGAGCTGCTGGAGTGGTATCGCGGAGATTTGATTCAGGGAAAGGACGATGAAGCCATAGCGCGTGTCGAGTCATATCGACAACTCTCATCCACGCCCCTCCTGCCCCTATTTAGCGGGGATCAATCTGCAGTGTACCGTGTCCTCCGGGATTTGGTCTCCCTTGGGATGAACCCAGCAGGCTTATACACTGAAAGACGCCTATCTTGGCAAGACGTTTTTGTGCGAGCGCCTGAATCGACGATCGCTGAGAGGCTTAGAGAGCGAGAAGCTGCCCGAGAGCGCTACACGGATCGGCTGGCAAGTAAGATCCGCGAGGTCGTAACGGGATCGATGGGACGTGATTTCGAATCGCTTGGTTACGGATGGCTTACGTTCGATCGTGGCAATTCCTTAGCACGCGGTCTCGATCCGAACACAATTTGCATTTTAGATTCATCGCTCAGATTTTTGATTAAACACTACAAGACACGGGACGAGTACGAGAAGGGTTTCTCCGATGGACGTTTACCAAAATATTTCTCGCAGTGGCTCCAAGCAAATCGCTTCGGTCTTTTTTCGACGGTGCAGTGGAGTGAGGCGAGTGACGACGTTAAGTCGCTTCTGCGAGGTGTCGGGGCTATAGATGATCGGTTTAGAATCATTAAAGAGGGCCTGTATTTTCATCCGCATGGGCAAAAGATATGGCGCTGCGACAAGTGTCGTACAACTCATCTGTTTTCCGGGGACGGCAGGTGCAGAAATGTCAAATTTAACTACGATCAGAACAAAGTAGGTTGCTCCGGCTCTCTTGTTGAGTTGAGTGCGCAAGTTTTGGCTGGCGAGCCCAACTATTACCGATCGTTGGCGGAGCTAGGCCGACATTTGTATCCATTGAGAACCGAAGAACTGATTGGTCATACAGACAAGGTGGAGCAGCGACTGCGGCAACTTGCGTTTCAAGGAAAATTCCTCGGTAAGCTCGCCGTACCTGGGATGTCCGTGGAGCAGCTTAATCATTACTACGGCATTGACGCATTAAGTGTCACTACAACGATGGAAGCCGGGGTAGATATTGGTGGCCTGAAAGCTGTCTATCTGGCGAATATGCCGCCGAGACGCTTCAACTATCAGCAGCGAGTCGGGCGTGCAGGCCGTCGCCTGGACAAGCTGTCTTTGTCGGTGACATTTTGCCGAGGACATAAGCACGACGAATACTACTTCCAAAACCCCCTGCTGATGGTCGGTTGGGAGACAAATCCACCGAGCTTGGACATAGATAACACAAGAATTCTGGACCGGGTCCTACTGCGCAACGAGTTGTCGATTATTGCACTTAGCAACAAGAGCCTTAAGGACTATTTGGAGGATCATGCGATCGAGGGAGACTCGAATAGCGGTAGTTTTGGAAGCGTTCGCGCCGTGGCAGATCGAGCTGACGTTGTGCGGCGTGAAATAGGGGTTACGAAGGGTGCTCTAGAGAGGTTCGCGGGACGAATTCGCCCAGACCTAAAGGACGTTCAAAGGAAGGAAGCTGTGACTCGTGTCGGCGCGATTCTGGACGGTGTCTTGACCAACATCGAGAGTCTTGCGTCGCGATACGGAGATGGGTATTCGTTCACAGCCGCGCTCGCGGAAGAGGGCCTTCTACCGCTTTATGGTTTGCCCGTACGAACCGTAACACTGCTCCACCAAGATCCAGCAAGGGCGCCGAACATGGCTCAATGGCCTATTTCGAAGGGCCTGATAGACCGCAACGAAGACATCGCATTATCCGAGTTCGCGCCGGATAGGGAGGTGGTGAAGGACAAGAAAATTATTAGATCCGTGGGTGTCGCCTGGCCCACTCCACCGGCTGATCGCATGTTAAGTAGTGAGATCCAATACGCCCAGCCTCTCGAAGCGCGGCCAATCTCTAGTTGTGGAGCGTGCGGAGCGGTGTTGTTCAGCAGCTCGTCCGTTTGTACGGAATGCGGCGCCACAGTCCCCGACGTTCACGTATTCATTGGTTGGCGTCCGTATGCATACGTTGCTGACGTAGGATCCTCTCGGGACTATGACGGGTACATGCAGGTTAAGAGGACACTCGTGGAGAGCCATGCCGGCAAACGAAGTGAGGCAGATGCTAATCAACATTACGACGTCTCTAGAAATTTCGCCGTTTCCGGATTTCAAGGACGTTTAATCCATGCGAATACAAATGCCTCCCGAGGCTACTCCTTTGCTAGGATCGCCCAGACGAGAGTGATGGATGGCGCATATTTGGAGACGTCGCTGATTAACGCAAGTCTTCAGACGACGCCGTGGGTGGCGGTTGCGCCAGGTGGTGCAACGTCGAACGTCGCGCTTTACTCGGAGCTAGTAACAGATGTTCTTCTCGCGACAGTTCGGGAGGCGCCGTCAGAGATGTATCGTATGGGGACCGGTGACGGCTTTTCCGAGGCATCTACAAAGGCAGCTTGGCAATCATTCGCGGAAGCTCTGGGTAAGGCAATTACGCTCAATGAGGACATAGAACCTAATGAAATCTTCGTCGGCAAGAAGTTTGTTCCTTGGACCGATTCGGCGGGCCAGCCGATTCGGGGCTGGGCAGTTTTCGTAACTGACAATCTGGAGAATGGTGCGGGATACGCGACTTCGTACGCGAGCACTAGTCGCTTTGAGGACCTACTGAAAAGCATAAAGAATGACTTCGGAAGGATCTTCAGCAAGGCATCTCACTCTGGATCCTGTGCTACTAGTTGCTACCATTGTATTCGTCATCACCTTAATCGGCAGTTTCACGTGATTTTAGACTGGAGACTTGCCTTGGATATGACGGCACTCGCCCTTGGGGAAGAACGAGCGCTGAGCTTGGACGCCTCATGGTGGCAACAATACATTCGCGGCGGACTCAAAAATCGACTAGAGAATTTTACAAACGTGCGCTGGTCCTATCGGGAGAGCTCCGATGGTTCGGCAGTTTTCGTGGACCCCACCGAGCGCACAGCTGTGCTCCCCGTTCACCCGCTGATTAATTCTCGCCACCGGTCAGCCGTAATGGATCGCGAACGGCTTGCAGATGAACTTCGACTCGAAAGGGTGGCGTCTCTCGATTTGTTCGACTTCGAGCGGCAGCCGGTGATTTCGCTGCAGCGCGTAAAGGCTGACTTGCTTAAAGAATGAATAAGCTTCCACAGATCGAAGGTATTTCTAATTTGCAGAAAGTGTCCTTTTATCAATTGTTATCTCTCCAGGAATGTGTGCTCAAGGGCGTTCGCAGCAATCTGCGCTTGACGGCATGCTTACCGGAGGTAATTCCTACTAAGGCACTGATTGTTGGGCGATTTCATCACAAGGCAATGGAGCTGGCGCGGACGTGCTTGACATTAAGCGAGCTTCGAGAGGCTCTAGAGACAGAAATAGTGACTCTAGAAAAGAACGTGGCTCAGCATCAGAGCGTTTTGGCGCGCGGTCGGGTGAGTGGGTGGAACGAAATAAACGATTCGTTCGTCGTTGCATTGGAAGTCTTCCGTCGCCGAGGCGGAGGCAATTTGACGGGGAAAGCAGTCGCAGTTGAGAAATCATTAAGTAGTACGGATGGACTCTTTTCTGGAAAACCTGACCTTTATGTGACAGAAGGAGATCGCGCAACAATAATTGAGTATAAAACTCCGCGATTAAGAAACGAATCGGGCGTGATTCGTGCCGAATACGTCGATCAGCTCAAGTTCTATGCCGCCTTACTATATGAAAACTATGACCTAACGACTGTTCGAGGTTGCCTAGAGTCACCGATTGATGCGGCCTGGCAGGTCGAAATATCAATAGCGGAGGCGCGAAGCTACCTTGACGCAGCCAGGCAACTTGTTGCATCTGTGAATCGCTCGATATCTTCTATCGCGAATATTTTCGCCTTAGCTTCGCCGTCCGTGGATTCCTGCGCAACTTGCGACTTGCGACCTGTATGCAACCCGTTCCTTAATATGCAATCGGCGCTGGGATTCCCGGACAAGGAAATCTACATCGACGGAGTGTTGGTGGAACTAGCTATCGAAGTAAATAAGAAAGCTGCTAAAGCGAAATTCGCTTTGGGTGAGAAGGCAAGTCTGGCTGTGCTCTTGCCGCAATCGGTATACGAAGAGCTTCGATATGGCGGGCGGTATCTCCTGACAGCGTTGCATGCGTCGGGAGCGGGGTCTGAGTGGTCAGCGCGTTCCCAGATCTTTCAATATGAATAGCTCTGAAGACGTGCTCGATAGAGTATGTCGCGCGTTGTGGCGTCCGTTTGTTCAAGACATTGCAGCCGGCCACCAGGTGTTCTTTTGTTTTACCGCGGAATTGTTGCGAGAGCTGTTTGCGGAGGAGGGATTGGAGTGTGGTGACGCCGTTGAATTTCTCCGATCAATGGCAGCGACGCTAATAACGAGCGATGGATCTGAGGTCTCTCTGTCTAGCAGAGCATTCGTTGTCAATAATTCGGGATTTAGCGCGGCAATCGTACTTCTGTGTGAACAAGTCATTGCCGTTGAGGAGATGGTCGAGGATCCCTCTGGATTTTCCGACAACGCCTATTTCCCGCGCCTCCGCAAGCTCATGGGCGTAGTTGAGAAATCGTTGAATCCTTTCTCTTTTGATGAGTTCGAAAGCGTTTGGCGAACGGTTGCAGGTGAGATTAGAAAAATACCTGGAAGCAGAGAGAGTTGCATAACTTTTCGTTTTGGGCTGGATAGTGGTCCCAGCAAAGCCAAATCGTTCCCGCTTTCGCAAGCCTTGTTGAGTCTTTCAGATCTGAGGGCCTTGCGGGACGCGGCCGGTGAGCGGCGCATGACGGACCTCACTGCACTCGATGTATGGCCGCTACTGAAAAGGGAGCGACGGCACCTGTCGCGCAGAAGCCAAAAAATGATTGCCTGGGAATTATTCAAGGACAGGGTCGTCCAACAAGTGATCGGCTTTGCACGAGCGAATACCGCACGAGCTTCGGCGGTCACAACGATACATGAAGTAGATAATGTGCCGACAAGTAGCTACGAGCTGCGCATTACGATTGATGCAGCCGATTGGCTATCGGAGACTTATGCAATTGTTGCAACATCAAGTGATGGAATAATTGATTCCGTACGGGCAATCGATGTCGATCGTATTGTTAGTAAACGCTTATCAGAGAAAGGGTCCATAGTCTTTGCACCTACAGGCCTCGGGGACTGTTGGTTATGTTCTGCGGAGAGGCAGGTGGTATCGGTTGGCGAGACAGTGTTGGTCGCAACACTTTCGGGATCGGCCGATGCAATCTTCGCCTCAGGCAAACTAGATGGTATTACGCGGAACGCGAGAAGATGGGGTCCCGAAGGCTTGCGTGGATTCCCGAACGTATCCATTGTTGAAGCTCATGCATCGCAGGCCGCGGACCAGCAATTGATTGTATGTGACGGTTCGGTGGTCAATCGAACTAGTGGAGTGTTCGGCCGAGAGAGCGTATGGGTCGGCGGGATATGCGTGGACCAGCGTCGGCAGAAATACCTGCGAGAGTGGTTGCCCACAGGGCTTCAAAATCACGGATCGATCTTAGCGATAAGTGATGTAGTTAGGGCGGATGGCCGTCATGTTGGCTGGGAGGCGTTGGCCAAGGTCATTGCCGGATTGACGTCAGACGCAACGTTTAATGTGGTTTTTAAGAACGGTGTGGAAGCGAAACTAGCGATCGCGGTTGAGCGTGAAATGGAGGGGGGTAGACTCGGATTCGTCATTGACCGACGCGGGCGCATTGTTCCTATCATTAGTAGAATCTCCGGCGCAGACGTCGCCGTCCGCGGGTTTCGGTTTACCGGCATACGCAGCCCTTTAGGTTATTCCTTGCAGCGGACCCTTGAGTTGCTGGAAGTTCTTCGGAAGGGCACGGGGGACGTGGTCTCGGATGATATTCGGTTGACTATCACTCAAAGAGTCCACGCAAGCCAAATTCCGGATGGCGTAAAAAACGTGATCGCCGACATGCTGTCACTTCAAAGGCGGCTTCCGCACTACGTTGTACGTGCGCTCACTAGTGATTCAGAGGGGTTTATGTGAATCTGGCTTCCCATAGAGTCGGGTCTAAGAAAAAAGCAAAGTTGCTGGGTTCTTCTGACTCAGCGCAACGGCGCCTCTCTATGCTCAGTCTATTCAGCGGCGCAGGTGGGCTCGACGTGGGTTTAGAGAAAGCAGGATTTCGCAGAGTGCTGTCTGTTGAAGTAGATTCACTCGCCTGCGAGACACTGTGTGCGAATCGGAACAGCAAGCAGACAATACTGAACGCTGATATCCATCATGTACCGTCCGAAGAATTATGTGAGAAGTCTGGCGTTGGCGCCGAAGAGTTGACCATGCTCGTTGGCGGTCCGCCCTGTCAGCCATTCTCAAAATCCGCGTACTGGAAGTCGGGGGATACGCGGCGGCTGAGAGACCCTCGTGCCGATACACTGAGGGCTTATTTGCGCATTTTGCATGATCTCAGGCCACGGATTTTTCTATTGGAAAACGTCTCCGGTTTGATGTTTTCCGGAAAGGATGAGGGAATTAGACTGCTGCGGAAGGCAGTCGGCCGGATCAACAGTGAAACGGGCACGAATTACTCGTTTAATCTATTCCATCTCAATGCAGCGGATTTTGGCGTTCCTCAGACTCGCGAACGAGTGTTCATTGTTGGCGAGCGAGAGGGAAGGACGTTTAGCGCTCCGAAAGTCACTCATTTCGATCCAGCTGTGCTTGAATCGGGTTTCCAACGCATGTCAGTCGCAGCACCAAGATGGGCAAGTGCTTGGGACGCGATTGGTGATCTGGAGGAAGACGCGAGTTCGGTGTTGCAGCCAAAGGGGAAGTGGGCGGAACTCCTGAAATCGATTCCAGAGGGACAGAATTATTTATGGCATACCGACCGCGGAGGCGGGGTGCCACTGTTCGGCTGGCGTAGGCGGTATTGGGGATTCCTGCTAAAGCTATCGAAAGATAGACCGTCGTGGACGTTGCAAGCGCAAGCTGGCCCAGCAACGGGACCATTTCATTGGCGCAATAGGCGACTCTCAATTCGTGAAATGCGCCGGCTGCAGACGTTCCCAGACGATTACCATATCGCAGGAAGTTGGTCGGAGGCGGCGAGGCAAATAGGCAACGCTGTTCCGTGTCTAATGGCCGAGGTATTAGGGAGGGAAATTCGCAAACAGCTATTAGGAGCGCGCCCTTTCAGGCGGCCGCCAGCGTTGCTCGTCCCGCCGCGCAGAGGGATGCCTGACCGCGAGCCCATACGACGCGTGCCGACTAAGTACCGTCATTTGATAGGAGATCACGTCGCCCACCCGGGTACGGGTAAGGGTTTTCTTCATTCAAGGCTTAAGTGCACGAAACACTATTGATTCGGCGGGAATTGGAGCCGGCAAGCTGAGGCGTCGGTGTCCAACTAGGCGGTAAGCTCCACCGAGCCGGTGGTCGGCGTTGGCGTTCTTCGCCGAGCGGGAATAAGGAGAGGAGATCGTTGCCACAACGGAACGTAGGATGCGCACCTCGGAATGAACTCGACAGATTCGAAGGAGTGCTAGAAATTGGCCGAGCAAGCAATGCTGGATGTTTCGATGATCGCTCACCGCGGTTCGCTCAAGAAACTATTGAGCCTCGCGTACGAAGAACCGGACACACTCGCACACCTTCGAGTGTCGGGGACATTTGTCGAGCGGCTTTCCCGCGATACGCTGAGACCCGATGATCTCGTGCGCCAGATCAGTCACTACTTCGCAGTCCCGCGTCGTATGATCGATGTTGAGCTGATGCGGGAGTTCATCGGAAGTCCGCCGTTCCGGGAATTAGTCCAACTGTACCGATCGGACGGCGGCACTCGTACGCAGGAGTATCGTCGCCGATTGCTCGAGGACATGCGAGAGAATGATGGGTGGGCATATGAGATCGTGCTCGAAGAGTGGGAGTTTCTGATGACCCAGTCATGGCTTTTCGCCAAAACCCGCGCCATTTACGACCGCATCATCAACGCGGGAGCGGACGCTCTTTACGTCACGAAGGAAAAGCTCGAACAAGTCATCGAGGGTGTTACTGAGGGTGTAAAGGATACCGGTCATGCCATCATGCGTGGGTCCGATCGCGTTGTTCGCCGGACGCTGAAAAAGAGTTCCCATCATAAAGTCAGCCCCAATGACCGCGTGCGCACTATAGGCAAGTGGGTAGCGTTGGGAGGCGGTGCGGCTACGGCGCTAATCAATCCAGCAGTTGGTGCCCTAGGTGCAACGGTAGGCGGTATGTTCATGCTCTACGACCCGTGAGGTGTCGACACGACGCGAACAACGGCGGCCGTTACCTCGGCCCGGCAATTCCGCAGCACGAGCGTCTAATATTATTTTGGCGAATCCTGATCCATCAGATACTTAAGTGAGACGACCAGGTGAAAATATTAGACATTCGCCAAGGTCCTTACGGAGCGTAATCAAGATTTTAGGCTCAATTTGCCTGAGGACTGAAAATCCGCGTGTCGGGGGTTCAATTCCCTCCCTGGCCACCAATATTTCCTTTATTTTGCCAGTACTTACGATTCGGCGCTGAACGGGCCATCCGCGTGCTGTGACAGATTTGTGCCATGAAATTCCGTCCGGTTCACGTATGGCGCGAGGTGATCGGCCGCAAGGTGCGCATAACGGCGCACCAT
>Ga0307373_10002547_pt1 | contig 32687 bp, 25 predicted proteins | sample OX2MG_FD_202534 | JGI IMG/M metagenome (GOLD analysis project Ga0307373, IMG submission 202534) | Soil microbial communities from Risofladan, Vaasa, Finland - OX-2 | ecosystem: Environmental > Terrestrial > Soil > Coastal area > Acid sulfate soil | place: Finland: Risofladan, Vaasa | collected...
TCGGCCGGACACGCGTACGGATTGGTTTTGTCTTTGTCGCCGTTCAGGTAGTGGCCCCAGAACCAGACCATGTCCTGGCGGGAAAGGATGTAGCCGTCGTCCTGGAACTGCCGCTGCGTGGGCGTGTTGAGGCCCGCGTCGGTGGCGGGATAAATCAGGAGTTGGAAGCCGATCCTGGGGCCGCCGCGGTCGCGCGCCATCAGCGCGACCACCGCGGCGAGGTTGCCGCCCGCGCTGTCGCCGCCGACTGCCACGCGCGCCGGGTCGCCGCCGATCGACGCGGCGTTTTTCGCTACCCAGTCGGTCGCGGCATAGCAGTCCTCGGGGCCGGCGGGAAACTTATGCTCGGGCGCCAGCCGGTAATCGACCGACACCACCACGCATCCCGCGGCGTTGCATAGCGAGCGGCACAACGAATCCCACGAGGCGACCGTTCCGATCGTCCATCCGCCGCCGTGAAAATAGACCAGCACCGGAAAGGGCGCCTTGCCCTCGGGCGTGTAGATTTGCACCGGAATTTGGCCACCCGGCCCGGGGATGGAGCGTTGCTCGGACTTGGCCACTTTCTCGGGTGCGGTGTTGAAGGGCTCCAGCAGCGCAGTGATTCCCGCCCGCGCCTCCACCGGCGTCATGGAATGGAACGGCTTGGCGCCCGAAGCGGCCGCCTGGTCCAGAATCGCTTTCATTTGGGGATGCAACTGCATAAGACCAGCTCCTTGACGTGAAGTTCCGCGCGTTTTACCGGGACCTAGCGCGAAGGCGAGGATAGCGCAAATCGCGCGTGTGGCCCAAGGGAAGGCGCTTGCGACCGCGCGCCCGTGTCGCGCTAGCGCCGCCAGGCGAGCAGGCGCGCCAGCAGCCGCTTGCGCGACGGGGTCAGGCGCGTGCGATTGTAGGCGTCGGCGATCTTTTTGATCGCCTCGGCCTGCGTGGGGTAGGGATGAATCACGCCGGCGATTCGTCCAAGGCCGATCCCTGCGGCGATCGCGAGCGTCAACTCCGAGATCATTTCGCCGGCGTGGGGCGCGACGATCGTTGCGCCGACGATTTGGTCGCCGCCTTCGCGCAAGTGCACCTTGGCGAATCCCCCGGTCTCGCCGTCCAGCACCGCGCGGTCCACCGCGCTCATCTCCTGGACGAAGGTCCGTATCGCGATGCCGCGCGCCGCGGCCGCGGCTTCGCTTAGGCCGACGTGGGCGATTTCCGGGTCGGTGTAGACGCACCAGGGGATGGTGAGGCGGCTTGCGCGGTCGCGCCCGAAAAACAGCGCGTTGCGAATCACGATTCGGGCGTGCGCGTCGCTCAGATGCGTGAACTGAAGCGCCGAGCACACGTCGCCGGCGGCGAAAACGTGGGGGTTGCTGGTTTGCAGATAGTCGTCGACCCGCACGCCGCCCTTGAGGTCGTACTCGACACCGGCGGCCTCGAGACCGATTCCCGCCACGTTGGGCGCGCGTCCCGCGGCAACCAGGATTTCGTCCACTTCGATCGCACGATGCTCGCCGCGGTGCTCCAGGCGCACGGCGCGGCCCACCGTGCCCGTGCCGACACTTGCGACTTTGCATCCGGTGAGCAGCTCGACGCCGTCGGCGACGATTGCGCGCGCGACGATCGCGGCGGCGTCGCGGTCCTCACGCGGCAGAATCCGCGCCGCCGCCTCCAGCAGCCACACCTCCGAGCCGAAGCGCCGCAACGCCTGCGCCAATTCGCATCCGATCGGCCCCGCGCCGATCACCGCGAGTCGGCGCGGCAACTCGGTCAGCGAGAAGACCGTTTCATTGGTGAGAAACCCGGCTTCGGCGAGTCCCGGAATCGGCGGCGCAGCCGGACGCGAGCCGGTTGCGACCAGCGCGCGGCTGAAGTCGAGCCGCGCGCCGCCAACTTCGGCGGCGTCGCGTCCGACGAATCGTCCCGCGCCAAAAAAGACATCCACGCCGAGGCTTTTGAAGCGCGCGGCCGAGTCGTTGGCGCTCAATTCGGCGCGCAGCCGGCGCATCCGCTCCATCACCGCGCCGAACTCCGCAGGCGCCGCGGCGTGCGGCGCGATCCCATGGCTCGGTGCGTGGTCGATTGCGGTGCAGGCGCGCGCGGCGCGAATCAGCGCCTTGGACGGCACGCATCCGAAGTTCAAACAGTCGCCGCCCATCAGGCGGCGCTCGACCAGGGCGACCCGCGCGCCCAGCCCCGCCGCGCCCGCCGCGGCGACCAGCCCCGCCGTACCGGCGCCGATCACCACCAGGTTGTAGCGCGCCGCCGGTTCGGGATTGATCCAGCCCTCGGGACGGACGTTGGCGAGCAGCCGCGCGTCGTGCTCGTCCGCCGGCGCGAGGTGCGATGCGTCCGCCATTGCGGGCTCACTCCTTTTGCTTGAAGCTGTATTTCACTGAGAATCGACGCTCCGTTTTCGGGGCGCGCGGGGCGACTGGTTTACTCGCGCGTGTCGAGGCCCATCCGGCGCGCGATGATCACCTTCATGATCTCGTTGGTGCCGGCGTAGATTGATTGCACCGCCGCGTCGGCGTAATCGGTCGCCACCGGAAACTCCATCATGAAGCCATAGCCGCCGTGCAGTTGCAGGCACTGGCTCGAGACGCGCTTGAGCAGCTCGGTTACCCACCATTTCGCCATGCTGACTTCGGTCACCAGTTCGTCGCCGCGCACGTGGGCGGCCAGCAGGCGATCGACGAAGGCCTGGCCGACCTCGACCTCGGTCATCATCTCGGCGAGCTTGAACTGCGTGTTCTGGAACGACGCGATGGGCTGGCCGAAAGCCTTGCGCTGGCGGGTGTACGCGACGGTGTCCTCGAGGCAGCGCCGCGTGCTGGCGATCGCGCCGACCGCGACGACCAGCCGCTCCTGCTGGAGCTTTTCCATCAGCATCTTGAACCCCGCGCCCTCGCGACCGAGCAGATTGGCAACCGGCACGCGGCAATCCTCGAAGAACAGCTCGCTGGTGTCTTGGCCGCGAAGGCCGAGCTTGTCGAGCTTGCGGCCGCGCACGAAACCCGGCGCGTCGGCCTCGACCAGGACGAGGCTGACTCCGCGATGGGGCGGGTCGGCCTTGGGGTCGGTCTTGACCACCACGATGAAGAGGTCGGCGATCTGGCCGTTGGAGATGAAAATTTTGGAGCCGTTGATGACATAGCTGTCGCCGTCGCGCCGCGCGGTGGTCTGGACCGCGGCGAGGTCGGAGCCGGTGCCCGGCTCGGTCATCGCGATTCCCAGGATCACGTCGCCGCCGATCGCGCCCGGCGCCCAGCGTTGCTTCTGCTCCTCGCTGCCGAAGCTCACCAGGTAGGGCAGGCAGATGTCCGAGTGCAGACCCATCATCAGACCGTGCGCGCGCACCCGCGCCATCTCTTCGATCACGATCGCGTCGTAGATGAAGTCCACGCCGCCACCGCCGTACTCGGCCGGCGCGTTGGGCGCGAGAAATCCGGCGGCGCCCAGCTTGCGCCAGCTCTCGCGGTCGCTCATCCCGGCGCGGTTCCATCCGTCGATTTTCGGCACGATCTCGGTTTCGACGAAGCGGCGCACCTGCGCCCGGAACATCTCGTGCTCCTCGGTGAAAATGTCGCGTCGCATATGGGGCTTGGCCTCGGGGCAAATCCTTACACGGACGCATCGGTGTTCCAACCGCAGCGTCGGGCGCGGCCCGTTTGCCCGCCGGATGCCGCCAATGGAGGGTTTGTGCGCGGGCAAGCCGGCACGCTACATAAAGGATCAAACAGATCGAAGTTTCCGCCGGCGTTTTGGAGGATAGAGATGGTTAAACTGTACGGCACATCCAAGTCGCGTTCGGCCCGCTCTTTGTGGGCGCTCGAAGAACTCGGGCTCAAATACGAGCACGTCCCGGTCGAAACGACCAAGGCCAAGTCGCCCGAGTACTTGGGGCTCAACCCCAACGGACACGTCCCGGTGCTCGAGGACGACGGGAAAATTTTCTGGGAGTCGATGGCGATCAACTTGTATCTCGCGGCCAAGTACGGCAAAGCGCCGCTGTGGCCGGAGTCGCACGAGGACCGCGGCCACGCGGCGCAGTGGAGTTTCTGGGGGATGACCGAGGTCGAGCCGCACCTCATAACGATCCTGCGCAATCGGATGCTGTTCCCTCCCGAGCAGCGTAACGAGCAGGCGGCGGTGGCAGCGGTCGCGGCGATGCAGGGGCCGCTGAAGGTGCTCGACGGAGCGCTCAAGGGCCGCGAGTATCTGCTCGGCAAGGACTTCACGATCGCCGACCTCAACCTGTCGTCGATCATGAGCTTCGCGGTGATCGTCAAGCTCGACATGAGCGCGACGCCGGCCGCGCAGGCGTGGTTGCAGAAATGCCTCGGACGCGAGGCGTTCAAGAAGGCCCGCAGTCTGCCATAGGACTCCCGGGTCGTCGCGAGAGGCCCGGCCGGCGCGGTTCGCCGGCCGGGCCTCGACGCGATTATCGAGGCTAAGGTACCGGACCGGCCGCGCCGGCCCCGCGATTATTCGAAAAGGAGATTCGCTATGGATCGCGCTCATCTGTTGGATCTCACCAATCGCTTCGTCGAGGCGTTCAATCGCAACGATCTGGACGCCGTGATGGCGTTTTTCGCCGACGACGGCGTGTACGACGAGTTCAACGGCCGGCGCAACGTGGGCAAGGCGGCGGTCCGCGCCGCCTTCGAGCCGCAATTCAACGGCGCCTTCGGCGAAATGAAATTCATCGACGAAGATATGTTCGTCGACCCCGACGCCGGCAAGGTGATGGCGAGTTGGCGCTGCACGCTGAGCGTCAAGGGCGAGCCGGTCTCGTGGCGCGGGCTCGACCTGATGCACTTCAAGGGCGACAAGCTGGTGCAGAAGCTGACTTACGCCAAGGCCAAGGTCCCGCTCTTCCAGAGCTGATAATCGTCGCGCGTGCGTGGCGCATCGCGGTGAACTCGGAAGAGTGACGGAAGATCGGCAAAGATCGGAATCCGCGTCGAGAAATCGAAAGTACGAAAGGCGTTGAAGGCCGGCCGCCATAGAGTCCCGGTCCCCAACGCCTTTCGTATTTCCATTTAGGGTAGGATTCGCTGGGAAACCCACGGTGAATGGAACGGTGTCTTTTTCGGCTTTTGCGCGCCGTCGGCGCGCGAATTTCGAGCTTCTGTGTGGATTCGTAGTGGCGTTTGTCTATTTGTATTTGACATTGTTCGTGCCGCCCCTGACCCCCTCCGATCTGACCTTTCGCGACAACGGAATAGCGCTCAGCGAGGCCATCCGGATCCTGCACGGGCAGGTTATCTACCGGGACTTCTTCGATGTGCATTTTCCAGGCACGCAGTTTTTCTATGCATTGTCGATCCGGTTGCTGGGCCCGCGAGCCTGGATCCCGAATGCGAGCTTGCTGTGTTTGGGAATCGGGTTTCTGTGGGCCAGTATCGTTATATCCCGGCGATTGTTTAGCGGCGCAACCGTGCTGCTGCCGGGGGCTCTCTTTTTGTGTCTGTCGTTCCATAGTTATCTCGACCCAACCCATCATTGGTACAGCAATCTTCTGATCATAACCGCCGTGGCGGTTTTGATTGAAAGGCGGTCGCCCAAGCGCCTGGCCCTGGCCGGAGGGTTGTGCGGGTTGGCCGCCTTTTTTTCGCAAAATCACGGACCACTGGCGGCGTTGGGGTTTGCCGCTTTCATATGGTGGGAAGCCGCAAGAGACGGCAAAAACTCGCGGCAGATCGTTCGATGCGAAAGCTACTTCTTCGTTCCTTTCGCGGCGATCTTCGTCGCATCCATCGGCTACGTCGCGCTCGCGGCCGGGCCCCGGCAGTTTTTCCAATCGACGGTTCTGTTCGCGTTCAAGTACTGGCACGCGACAGCCGATCCCAACTCCTGGTCCGACTATGGGCTGTTCGCACTCATCGAGGATTCTCTCTTCTATCACCACGTTCCGGGCTTGCGATTCCTGATCGTCTCGATTCTCATCCCGGGCGTCTACTTCGTGGCAATCGTGTCCCACCTGCGCCTCTGGACTATATCCACGGACCGGCAGTGGCGATTAGTCGCTCTGATCAGTGTCGTCGGTTTGTCCTTGTTCGTGTCGGTAATAAACTCGGCCACCGTCGCGAGACTGGATACAATTTCGCTTCCCGGGTTTGTCGTCCTGGTCTGGCTAGTCGCCAGCAAGAGTTGGGGTGATAAGATCGTCAAGCTGCTCTGGATTTTCGTGCTTTTCGTGATGCTCAGGGACGTTTCGATCGCCCGGAGACTATGGGCGCCTTACGTCGATACGCCGTCGGGTAAGGTCGCGGTGTACTCCCCCGGCGCCCGGTCTTATTACCGATGGTTGGCGCATAACACTCGGCCGGGGGAGTTCGTCTTCAACGCTACTTACCATAGCGGACTCTACTTCTTGTTCCGCCTCGAGAACCCCACGAAATTGTGGTGGTTGACCCCCTGCAATTACACCAGGCCGGAGCAGGTATCCGAGGTCCTCCGCGCTCTGGAAACGCACCAGGTCCGGTTGATTCTCTGGTACAGGGACGTGGACGCGATGGGATGTGCGCCGGGCACCGATCACATCCGGCCGATAAGGGACTACCTGCACGATAAGTATCGGCAGATCGAGACTTTCCAGGACGCTGACGGGGCGACAATCTTCGTGTTCGAGAGGCGGGCGGGTCTCCATCAAAATGCGAGTCACGGTTCATTCCTCCCCGATTCGTCTCGCCTCGACAAAGCGGTCCGCCCGTGACGTGCGGGATCCGGCCAGGGCGCACGCATAAAGGGGCCGCGAGCCTTTGACAGCCGTGCGCGATCCGGCTTGAGTACCAGTGGTCCGAGTGTAAGTTAACACGCAGGAGGCGTTCGCCATGGGAGTCTTGTCCGGCTACAAAATCGTCGAGTTCGCGGGTATCGGCCCGGCGCCGATGTGCGCGATGCTGCTCTCCGACATGGGAGCCGAGGTGCTGCGCCTGGACCGCGCCGAGGATGCGAACCTCGGAATCAACACCGAGACCAAGTACAACCTGCTCAACCGCGGCCGCCGCTCGGTCGCGGTCGACCTCAAGCGCCGCGAAGGCACCGAACTTGCGCTCAAGCTGATCGAGCGGGCCGACGCGCTGCTCGAGGGATTCCGGCCGGGCGTGATGGAGCGTCTGGGGCTCGGCCCCGACGTTTGCCAGGCGCGCAATCCGAAGCTGGTGTATGGGCGGATGACCGGCTGGGGGCAGGATGGACCGCTCGCGCTCGCGGCCGGCCACGACATCAACTACATCGCGCTCACCGGGGCGCTGCATTCGATCGGACGGCGCGGCGAGGCGCCGGTGCCGCCGCTCAACCTGGTCGGCGATTTCGGCGGCGGCGGCGTGTACCTCGCGCTGGGAGTGGTGGCGGGACTGCTCGAAGCGCAGAAATCGGGCAAGGGACAGGTGATCGACGTCGCGATGATCGACGGCGCGTCGTCGTTGATGGCCGGGATCTACGGCCTGCGCGGCGCAGGCGTGTGGAACGACAACCGCGGCGAAAACATCCTCGACACCGGCGCGCACTATTACAACGTTTACGAGACCAGCGACGGCAAGTACGTCTCGATCGGTTCGATCGAGGGCAAGTTCTACGCCGAGCTGCTGCGGCTCACCGGGTTGGAGGGCGCAAAGCTGCCGCGCCAGAACGATCGCTCGCAGTGGCCAGCGTTCCAGGAGCGGCTCAAGGCGCTGTTCAAGACCAAGACCCGCGACCAATGGTGCGCCATCATGGAAGGCAGCGAGATATGCTTTGCGCCGGTGCTGACGATGATTGAAGCGCCGCAGCATCCGCACAACCGCCATCGCGGAACCTTCGTCGAGGTAGACGGCGTGGTGCAACCCGCGCCGGCGCCGCGCTTCAGCCGCACGCCGAGCAAAATCCAGCGGCCGCCGGCGCGCCCCGGAGAGCATACCGAGGAGGGGCTGCGGGCGTGGGGAATAAATGACTCCGAACTGGAGCGGCTGCGTTCGAGCGGCGCGATCGGGGTGCGCGACGCCGAGTCCAAGGCGGCGGCCGGCCGCTAGCCGCGCGGCGCGGGCCGCCTAGCGGTTGCGCAGCAGCGCCGCCACGTCGTGCCCGGCCAGATCGCCGATGCGCTCGACGGTGAGGTCGGGCGCCGGATAGCTCGCCACGTCGTCGGCGTGCGCATAGTGCCCCTGGCGCGGGAACACCGTGGTCACCCGCTCGCCCCAGAGCTTTTTGACCGCCGCCAGGATTCGAACCTTGTCGTCGACCAGCACGTAATGCGCCGCCGGGTAACGGCGCTCGACGTCCTCGAGTTCCCGCTCCTTGTGGATGTAAATCAACACGCGTCCCTCGACCGCCTCGAACAGTCCCGAGCGCTTGACCTTGCGCGGCTGGAATACCACGTCGCCGTCGGAGAGGATGACGGTCGGTCCGAAAGCGGCGAGATGAGCGATCGCGTCGAGCGAACCGGGGTAGAGCCGGTTGGCAAACGGATAGTCCACCAGGTACGAGGAGACCTCGAGCAAATGGCCGTCGTGGGGATGCTCGACGCGGTAGCGCTGCAGGGCGCCCAGATAGTCGGCGTAGCCGAGTTCCGTCCGCAGTTGCTCGAAGATCGCCCAGTAGCGCTCCTGTAGACCGTCGCCGACCTCGCGCGCGAGATGGCGTTTCAAGTCATCGGTCACGCGGTCGTTGTCTAACAGCGTGTTGTCGACATCGAGCAGGAAGACAACCGGGCCTGGAGACTCCGGGCTTGGGGACTTCGATGACGGCGGCATAACTCGATTCCTCGCTTCGGTGGGATCGCACCAGCCACTAAGATCGCAGGCGCCAACGGCGGCAACAAGCCTTGCGCCTGGGCGCGGCGCTTCTCGTGCCGGCGAATTTGCGCTATCTGGCCTCATGGCCGTTGGCCGCTGGAGAATCGATACGCCCCAGCGCTTGAGCGTGCGACGGAGGTTTTTTCGCATGAAACGCGAGGCATCCGAGACGGGAAGTGAGCGCCGATCCACGCGGCCGTTCACCGGCAAGCAATTCCTGGAAAGCATCCGCGATTCACGCGAGGTCTGGATTTACGGCGAGCGCGTCAAAGACGTAACCGTACATCCCGCCTTCCGCAACACGGCCAGGATGCTGGCGCGGATGTATGACGCTCTGCACGATCCGCAGAAGAGCCCGACCCTCACCGAGCCCACCGACACCGGCAACGGCGGCTTCACGCACAAGTTCTACAAGGTCCCGCGCACGGCGGAGGACCTGGTGGGCGCGCGAGACGCGATCGCCGAATGGGCGAAGGTTTCATACGGCTGGCTCGGACGATCGCCCGACTACAAGGCGAGCCTCACCGGTACGCTGGGAGCCAACGCCGAGTTCTACGCGCCCTACCAGGAAAACGCGCTGCGATGGTATCGCGAGGCGCAGGAAAAATGCCTCTTCCTTAACCACGCGCTGGTCAATCCGCCCACCGACCGCAGCAAGTCGCCCGACGAAGTGACCGACGTCTTCGCGCACGTCGAGAAGGAAACCGACGCCGGCGTGATCGTCAGCGGGGCCAAGGTCGTGGCGACCGGCTCGGCGCTCACGCATTACAATTTCATCGGCTTTTACGGTCCTACTCCGCTCGGCAAGCCGGAACTGGCGATTTTCGCGATGATCCCGATGGACACGCGCGGCGTGAAGCTCATCTGCCGCCCGTCGTACGAGTTGATGGCGGCGACGATGGGTAGTCCGTTCGACTATCCGCTCTCCTCGCGCCTGGACGAGAACGACGCCGTGCTCATCCTCGACAAGGTGCTGGTGCCGTGGGAAAACCTGTTCGTTTACCGCGACGTCGAAAAGGCCAACACCTTCTTTCCGCGCTCGGGCTTCATCCCGCGCTTCACGCTGCACGGATGCACGCGGCTCGCGGTGAAGCTCGATTTTCTGGCCGGCCTGATTCTCAAGGCGATCGACGCGATCGGCTCAAAGGAGCTGCGCTCGGCGCAGGTGCAGGCGGGCGAGGTGCTGGCGTGGCGCAACGTGTTCTGGGGGTTGACCGACGCGATGGCCCGGACGCCCGACCCGTGGGTGAACGGTACGGTCCTGCCCAAGGCCGAATATGGGATGGCGTATCGCTTCCTCGCCACCACCGCCTATCCGCGAATCAAGGAAATCGCCGAGCAGACTATTTCGAGCGGCCTCATCTATCTCAACTCCCACGCCGCCGATTTCAAAAATCCGGAGTTGCGCCCGTACCTCGACAAATACCTGCGCGGCTCCAACGGTTACGACGCGCTCGAGCGGGTCAAGCTGCTCAAGGTCCTGTGGGACGCGATCGGAACCGAGTTCGGCGGACGTCACGAGCTTTACGAGCGCAACTACGCGGGTAACTATGAGAACATCCGGCTCGAAAACTTGCCGATGGCGCTCGCGAGCGGCCGCGCCGAGGAGCTGACCGGGTTCGTCGATCGATGCATGGCCGAGTACGATCTCGACGGCTGGAAAGTGCCGGACCTGATCAATCCCACCGACGTTAACGTGATCATGAAAAAGCCGACTCGTGGGTGAGACCGAAAAAATAGCCGGAGGCGGCGGCGTGACGATAAAATATCACGACGGAGAGATCGCGGTGCAGACGCGAGCCGGGGTTCGCCAGCAGGCCGATAAATTGGCCGCGGCAATGCGCGGCGCAATCTTGCCCTCGCTGGCCGGCTTCGTAGCCGCGCAGCGGATGGCGGTGCTGGGAACCGTCGACCGCAACGGCGCCGTGTGGGCCTCGATGCTGACGGGTGACGCGGGATTCTTGCAGGTGATCGACTATCAGTCGATAAGGATCGCGGCCGTTCCCGCCGCCGGCGATCCGTTGGCGGAAAACCTGGCGTCACCGGCGCATGCGGCGTTGATCGTTCCCGACCTCGCCGCGCGGCGCAGACTTCGCTTGAACGGAGAGGGCCATATAGCGGAGGCGGGCACAATCGAGATTCGGGAGGCCCAGGTCTACGGCAATTGTCCGCACTACATCCAGGCCCGCTCGCCGATCGGCGAGCATCAATGGCGACCCGGCGATAATGCGGCGATAGAACGAACTGCGGAACTTTCAGCCGAGCAGCAACAACGGATCGCGTGCGCCGACACTTTTTTCATCGCTACCGATCATCCTGAATCCGGCGCCGATGTTTCGCATCGGGGCGGCAATCCCGGCTTCGTGCAGATCGTCAACGGCCGCCAGCTCGCGATCCCGGACTATTCCGGCAACAACATGTTCAACACGCTCGGCAACATCGCCGTGAACCCGCATGTCGGGCTGCTTTTCATCGGCTTCGACAGCGGACGAACACTCCAGCTGACCGGACGCGCGGCGATCGATTGGGATGCGGCGCGCGCAGCGACGCTCGCCGGCGCGGCACGCATCGTCGATTTCGAACTCGAAGAGGCGATCGACAATCCGCAGGGCTGCGCGCTGCGCTACGAGTTCCACGAATATTCGCACTTCAATCCGTCATAGAACGCCCGGCGGAATCGCTAAAGAGAAAAAAGCGGCGGGACCTACGTCCCGCCGCTTTCAGTTCCATCGCCAGCGCGCCGCGGTTCACGCCTCGAAGCGAAACCCTCCGCCGCGGCGCACGATATGGCCCGAGGTCGGGCCGGCGAAATGCGTGCCGATAACTTGCACCGGCTGGTCGCAATAGCGCTCGACGAACTTTTTGCGCGTGTCGGACGCCATCACCGGGTCGGTGTCGAACTCGCACACCCAGTCCGGATGGGCGACCTGGATCGGATGATGGATCATGTCGCCGGTGATCACTGCGTTCTCGCCGCGCGAGGAAATCCGCACGCTGGTGTGACCGGGAGTATGACCCGGAGTGGGTTCGAGCCAGACTTCGCCGGTCAGCTTGCGCGCCGGCTCGACCAGTTCGGCCAGTCCCGCCTCGATCACCGGACGCACCGAGTCCTCGATCGGCTTCTGGAAGTCGGGGCTGCCGTCGTATTTCGACCAGTGGTCCCATTCCTTGTTGCACATCATGTACTTCGCCTTGGGAAAGGTCGGCACCCATTTGCCGCCAACCAGCATGGTATTCCATCCGACGTGGTCGAGATGGAGATGGGTGCAGATGACGGTGTCCACCGATTCGCGCGGGACTCCCGCCTTCTCCATGTCCGCCAGGAACGGCGTGTGCAGGTTGTTGAAATCCGCGAAGCCCGGACGCGGCTTGTCGTTGCCGACGCAGGTGTCGACCAGGATGCGGCGGCCCTCGGACTCTACCAGCAGGGCATGGATGCTGAGGAGGATTTTGTTGTCGTTATCGATAAAGGGGCTCAACCATTCGCGGTCATGCTTGAGCGCATCGACCGTGGCATTGGCCGTGATCATCGTGCCGGGCCAGTGCGGTTCCTGTTCGCGAAGCAGCGTGATTTTTACGTCGCCAATTTGCCAGTGCATAGGGGGGGTACCTCCGCCTTTGGTTAGGGCGCTACCTTAACCCGAGTCGCGCCACGGCGGCAATCGAAATCCGCCAGCCGGCGCTGGCCCGAGGCGGATGCGGCGCGGCGGCGCTCACCAGGAATCGACGTGCGGGCGCTTTTTGCCGGTGCGCGGCGCGGGCGGGGGCGACGAGCGCAGGCCGGTCAAAATCCAGCGGCGCGAATCGACCGGGTCGATCACGTCGTCGAGTTCGAAATGCGAGGCGCTGTTGAGCGCCTTGCCCTGCTGGTACATCCGCGCCACCATCTCCTCGAACAGCTTCTTGCGCGCGGCGGGGTCGCCGACCGCCTCCAACTCCTTGCGATAGCCGAGCTTGGCCGCGCCCTCCAGTCCCATCCCGCCGAACTCGCCGGTCGGCCATGAGACCGTGAATATCGGAGTCTTGAAGCTCCCCCCGGCCATCGCTTGCGCGCCGAGGCCGTAGCCCTTGCGCAGCACGATGGTGAAGAACGGTACGCTGATGTTGGCGCCCACGATGAACATCCGGGCCGCATGGCGCACCAGGGCGGTCCTCTCGATCTCCGGCCCGACCATGATGCCTGGGGTGTCGCACAGGAAGAGCAGTGGAAGGTCGAAGGCGTCGCACAGTTGCATGAAGCGGGCGGCCTTGTCGGCGCCGTCGCTGTCGATCGCGCCGGCCAGATGGGTGGGGTTGTTGGCAATCACGCCGAGCGGGCGACCCTCGATTCGGATGAGCGCGGTCACCATCCCCAGCCCGAAGTGGCGGCGCAATTCGAGCACCGAGCCGGTGTCGGCAAGCGCCTCGACAACCGCCCGGACGTCGTAAATGCGCAGGCGATTCTCCGGGATGATCCCGCGGAGCCCGCGCTGGTCGGCACATTCCCATCGGCCAACCGGGCCCTGGAAATAGGAGAGGTACTTTTTCGCGACGCGCACGGCCTCGGCCTCGTCGGCGACCGGCACGTCGACCACGCCGTTGGGCACCTGCACGTTCATCGGGCCAATGTCCTCGGGACGGAAGATGCCCAGGCCGCCGCCCTCGACCATCGCCGGCCCGCCCATCCCGATGTTCGAGTTGGCGGTGGCAATTACCACGTCGCAGCATCCGAGCAGCGCGGCGTTACCCGCGAAGCATCGGCCCGAGTTGATCCCGACCATCGGCACCAGGCCGCTCAGTTTGCCCCAGAGGTGGAACGCCGGAACGTCGAGGCCCGACAGCCACAGCCCGTCGGTGTCGCCCGGACGCCCGCCGCCGCCCTCGGTGAAGAGCACCACGGGCAGGCGCCGCGCGGCGGCCATTTCGAACATGCGATCCTTCTTGCGATGGTTCTGCTGGCCCTGGGTGCCGGCGAGCACGGTGTAGTCGTAGGACATCGCGATGCACTGGGCGCGTGAGTCGTCGAAGAGATCGCCGTTGACCCGGCCGATTCCGGCGACCAGTCCGTCGGCCGGCGTGTTTTTCATCAGGTCGTCGAGCGCGCGGCGCCGGCGCTGCGCCGCCAGCACCAGCGCGCCGTACTCGACGAAGGTTCCCGGGTCGCAAAGGTCCTCGATGTTCTCGCGAGCGGTGCGCTGGCGGGTTTTGCGCCGGCGCGCGACGGCCTCGGGCCGCGCTTCGTCGAGTCCTCTCGCGTGGCGCTCGTACACTTCCGCGAGGTCGGGGCGGATGCGGTCGAGGTCGACCTTTTCGGCCTCGGTGGCCTCGACCACTTCGACCTCGGCCTCTTCGATGAAGGCGAGCGGATGGCCCTCGAAGATCGCGTCGCGTTCGGCGACCGCGATCTGGCGCACCATCCCGCTCACATGCGCGCGGATGACGTGCTCCATCTTCATCGCTTCCATCACGAAGAGCTGCTGGCCCTCGCGCACCAGTTCGCCCTCGCGCACGTCGACGGAGACGATCGTCCCCTGCATCGGCGCGGCGACCGCGACCGTGTTCTCGGGGCCGGCGATTTCGTGATGCGTGGCGGTTTCGGTCTCGACCGCCACGGCGGTCATCGCCGGCGTCGGACCGGCTGCACTTTTGCCGTGGCTGAGCACCGCCAATGGATCGATCGAATCGATTTTGGCCCCGGCCAATTGCCTCGCGCCCGAGGTGCGTCTGCCTCCGGCGCGGCGAATCTGCGCCGGTTCGGCGGCCTTGGTCCCGTCGGCGAAAAAGAGCTGACGATGAGTGGAGTTAGCCGCCGCGATCAGTTCGGCGATGTGTTCTTCGACGAAGCGGGTATAGAGGCGGTTCGCGGCGAAATCGGGATGCCGCAGCAGGCTCTGGAGGAATCCGATGTTGGTTGCGACGCCCTCGATCCGGAACTCGCAGAGCGCGCGATAGGCCCGCGTCACCGCCGCGGCAAAATCCGCCGACGGCGAGTGCGCGATCAGCTTGGCCAGCAGCGAGTCGAAGCTCGGGTTGCTCGTGTAACCGGCATAGGCGAACGAATCCACGCGCAGGCCGGGCCCCGACGGCGGCTCGAACGCGGTCAGCGTCCCGCCCGAGGGTTTGGCAGAGCCGTCCGCGCCCATCGACTCCATGTTGATGCGCATCTGGATCGCAAAGCCGCGCGGCTTGGGAATGTCGGCCTGGCGCGCGCCAAGCTCGGTGAGCGTGCTTCCGCCCGCCAACTGCAACTGGAGTTTGACCAGGTCGATGCCGGTCACTTCTTCGGTCACCGTATGCTCGACCTGGAGCCGGGGGTTGGCTTCGATGAAGGCGAACCCGGCGTCGTCGTGCCGCGCGTCGGTGTCGAGCAGGAACTCGAAGGTACCGAGACTATCGTAGCGGACCGCCTCGGCCATCCGCACCGCCGCCGCGGTGAGCCGGTCGCGCATGCGCTCGGGCAGGGCGGGGCTGGGTGCTACCTCGACAAGCTTCTGATTGCGCCGCTGGACGGTGCATTCGCGTTCCCACAGATGGCTGACGCTACCGGTGCCGTCGCCGGCAATCTGGACCTCGAGATGGCGCGCGCGCTGCATCATCCGCTCCACATATACGTCGGAGTTGCCGAAGGCCGTCCGCGCTTCGGACTGGCATCGCCGATACGCTTCGTCCAGTTCGTCGAGGCGATTCACCGCGCGCATCCCGCGGCCGCCGCCGCCGGCGACCGCCTTGACCATTATCGCACCGCCGTCGCCGAGCGCGGCCAGAAACTCCCTGGCCTCGCTCAGGCTGGTCGCGCCCGAGGTGCCGGACAGCAATGGCACTCCGAGACGCTCGGCCAACGCGCGCGCGCGCACCTTGTCGCCGAACAGTTCGAGTACCTCCGGTCGCGGGCCGACGAACTTGATCCCCGCTTCGGCCGCGCGCCGGGCAAAACCGGCGTTTTCGCTGAGGAAGCCGTAGCCGGGATGGATCGCGTCGCATCCGGCCGCCTTCGCCGTCGCCACGATTTGTTCGAGGTCGAGGTAGGCGGCGGCGCCGGTGCCGGTGAGCGCGCGGGCCTCGTCGGCCTTGCGGATATGGAGAGAGCGGGCGTCGTCCTCGGAAAAGACAGCCACCGTGCGGATGCCCAGCTCGGCGGCGGCGCGCATGACGCGGATAGCTATCTCGCCGCGGTTGGCGATCAGAAGACTGTGGGGGAGCATGAGAGCAGCTGCGACTCCTCTTGCGCGTATCTCACGGTTAAATCATCGAATCCCCGCGTGATCCAGCGCGCAAATCGAGGAGCCGATCAGGAGGACGCCCGAGAGCCGAGCCATCGCCGGATATGGTAGTCTCGGCTGCGGGAGGAAAGCCCGATGGATGCGCGTTCACCGCTCGACTATCTCGGCGGCGGCCTGCAGCAGGTCGCGTTCGTGGTCAAGGACCTGACGGCGGGGATGGAGTTTTTCAACCGCACGATGGGGGTTGCGCGTTTCTACGTGATCGAGGACTTCGGTCTGCACGCCCGCGACAAGACCTTCCGCGGCCGTCCGGCGGAACAAAATTTCAAGCTCGCGCTCGCCTATTCCGGCGACACCCAGATCGAGCTCATCCAGCACCTCTCCGGCGACACCTGTTACAAGGAACATCTGGAACGCAGGGGCGAGGGCCTCCATCATCTCGGGTTTTTTCTCTATGATCTCGAGGCCTACCAGCGCGCCCTGGATTCGCTCGGCGCCGCCGGCTACGCGCCGCTGATGAGCGGGCGGTTCGGCACCACGCGCTACACCTATTTCGACACCGAAGCGGCCATCGGTTCGATAATGGAAATCGTCTACCTCGATTCCGGCGGCAAGGATTTCATGGCGAAGATCAAAAAAGGCGATTTCTAGCGCGGGCCGGTGATTCGTAGGCGAGGTAGTATCCCAATAGGACACTGTCTAGAGCGGGAGGGCCATGGACTTCGCCTCCTGACCCGTGTAGCCTCTGCACACCGGTCAGAACGCCTTTCAGCTAACCTTTTTCGCCCCTTTTGGTTTCTTGTTCGCGCGCTCTCCGGCCAACTGCCCAAGGGAGAGCAGCGCCATGTCTACTCGACCGTCCATCGAACCGCCCGACACGCGGCCTGGTACACGAATGGCCCGTGGTACCGCTTTCCGCCGCGCCCTTTGCGGGTCAGTTAGTTGAATAACGTGAGAGCCCTTAGGGGCCCGGTGGACCCGCCGTGGGAGTGGCCGTGGTGGCGCGCGCGTAGCGGAGACTCGCTGGTGCTGCCGTGGTTCGTGTTGATCCACATCACCGCGCTGGTCGGCTTGATCCTGTTTCCGCTGCCGGGCTGGCGAGTGCTCCTGGCCTCGTTTTGCCTGGTATGGCTGGGCGGGATGGCCACCACTGTTTGCTATCATCGCGCGCTCGCGCATCGCGCCCTGCGCCTCAATCCGTGGCTGTCGTCGATACTGATCTTCTTCGCGGTATTCAATGGGTCCGGAACGCCCTTGAGCTGGGCCGCCGGCCATCGGCGCCATCACGCTTACGCCGATACCGAGAACGATATCTCGAGCCCGGTCAACGGCTTCTGGTGGGCGCATATGCGATGGCTATGGCAGTCGGGCGAGCCGTCGGTCGATCGTTTCTGCCCCGAGCTCGATCGCCCGAGGTACCGGTTCTGGTGGTATCTGCAGGGACCGATCCTGGCGGTGTCATTTTTCGGCGGGCTGTATTTCGGCGCCTGTGCCTTTTTCTGGATGGGCGCGATTCGGCTGGTCTTCGCGCTCCATGCGCAATGCTTCGTCAACAGCGTCTGCCATACGGAACCCGGGGTTGCCCCTGGCGAGGATTCTAGCCGCAACGTGACCTGGCTTGGGTTGATGCAGTTTTGCCAGGGCGAGAATTGGCATCGCAACCATCATGCGCGGCCCGGCATCGCGCGGCTTGGATGGAACTGGCGGCAGCCCGACGTCGGCTATCTGGCGATTTGTCTGCTGGAGAAAATCGGCCTCGCAACCGACGTCCGGCATATGCGGCAGGATAGTTCGCAAGATAATTCGCAAGATAATTCGCTGGTCGAACCGACCGCCAAATCCGCGTGACGCGCTCCCGCGATTCCGATCGCTTCAGCGATAATTCGCGTTCACGACGGGCACCGCGCGTCGCCAATAGGATGGAGAGCGGCCGGCGCGCCTCGCGCCGGCACGGCTCAATTCCCGGCGGATGAGATGCCGGGACGGCCGTCGAGCGTAGCGGCTTTCCAGCGCGCTTCGTCCTCCATCGCCCGCGCGGGCGGCTCGCCGCTTAGCGACATCCAGCGGGAACGAAAAAACGCGGTGGCCGCCAGTTGCACGCGCAGATGCCGGTTGGCCGGAGGTCCGGACACACCGAGAATCTCCCAGGGAAGAGTGACCTGGGCGATGATCCGGGGACGATCGCTGACCTGATACACGGCGGTCGCCGAAGGGACTGCGACGCAGGTCGCATGATTCATGCGGCAGACTTCGATCCGCATCGTCGCGCCGCGCTTTCTTTCAAACACTTTCGGCGGGATGGCGAAGAAGGCAAAGCGGCGCGCGCCCGCTCCCGCATCCACGCCTAGGTCGATCCGAAACGCCTCCCCGCGCGGAAACGCCCCGTCATACGCGAGCAGATGCCCGTCGTAGTGGTCCATGCTGATAGTGGCCACGTGCAAGCCTTGCGGGCTCCACGCCAGGAACAGGTCCCCGAAAGCGACTTCGGGCGAAGGCGCGGAGAGGCCGCGCACCAGGGCCCGGTCTTTCGGCCACCGCGCCAACGAAAGAGAGTCGGCGTCGATGTCGGCTTCGGGAATCTGAATACGGGCGGTCTCCGTCACCGGGGTTCGCGGCGCCGCGCTTCGATGGAGTTCGGCGAGATCGCGATTCGTCGCGGTGAGGGCGGCGACGAGTTCTTCGTAGGGGCGCCCCGCGGTATCGAGCAGACCAAAATCGTAATCCTCGTGGTCCTGCGCGCGGCCGCCCTTGGGCTCGTCGTAGTACTGAAACCAGTGAATTCCGACTACTCCTGGTTCGAGCGCGAAATGCCGGGCCGCGCTGGCCGCGCCGCTGGCCCGTTCGGCTTGAGTTTGCACGGTCATTAGATGACCGTTGTTCAGATTTCCGGAGCGGTTTTGCCGAGCGGCGAAATACCATTCGGAAACCAGCACGGGCTTGTTCCCGGTCAACTGACGCAGGCCATCGAAATAGTAATGCGCAATCCATCCGTCCGGACTGTCGACGTCGTAGTTCGTGGCGACAGCGTCGACGAAAGGAGCCATCGCCCGAACGGCATCCGGATCGTAATAGCTGGGAAGACGGTCGCCGAAAATGAGCGCCGTAGGATCGGCCTCGCGCAGTGCGAGATGAACGAGTTCGTAGTACCGGCGCGTTATGGCGCCGGTCCACTCGCGCACCACTTTGATCCCGTCTCCTCCCGGACGCAAGCGTGCATGGGCGCCCGAGCTTTGGCCGAGTTCCTGAAAAGAGGAAATCCCGGCTGAGACGACAAAGTCCTCGGTGAAGAGATGCCAATTTCCGCCGTAATGACGACGGATCAGAGCAACCAGCGCTTGTTTCGTGTGATTCGTGGCGGGCCGCTTGAGATAGTAGCTGAACAGCGCGCCGTTCCACCATCCGACCTCATTGTCGGAGAAATATCCTATGCGGTAGGCATTGCTCTTGTAGGGAATGATCGCTTCCCTGGCCTGAGCAATCATTTGCTGTTCGGCTGACGGGTCGAAAGGATCGGTCCAGAGAAATCGCGCTCGCCAGCCGAGGTCGAGATCGGGGACGCTGGGAAGCGGAAGGTTCGGAGAGCTGAAAGCGCCGGCGGTGTTGAAGCCCCAGGCACGGATCCGCGCAGCCGTGCGGCGCGCCCACGCATCCGGAGCGCGGTACGGCGCAAGCCACGCATTGCGCTCGGGATTCCAGCGTAGCGTCGGCGGTGGGGTTGAAGTGTCGGCTAGCGTGTTAATTCCGATGGAAAAGAAGCGCTTGCCACACGGCGTGATCAGCCAGGACACGCCGGCGGGTGACGCAAGTTTCCAGCGCTCCGGAGACCCCGCGCGCCGACCGCAGTCGGCGGCGGCGGCGCCCGCCGTAAGCGAGAGAAAAAGCACGAGGGCGATCGCGACCGGACGGCCGCGCCGGACGCGCCCGGCTACCAGGTCGGCGAAGAGAAAACCTGCGCGCGACATATCGCTATTCCGGGCTCGAGTATGGATAGCCGCTCGCCAGTGCCTGATCCATGACGGAATCGTAATGGTATATATCTTTGAAGAACCGCACCTCCCCGTCCGGTTCGACCACGGCCGTAGTATAGAGGATGAGTACCGGAATCGGCTTGTCGAGATTTACCTGTATGGTCCGGTCGCCATTCATCGCCGCGTTGATTTTGTCCACGGTCCACTCCGGTTTGTTGCGCAGAACCCACGCCGCCAGTTCCACCGGCTTCTGTACACGGATGCATCCGTGGCTGAAGTCGCGACGCGCCTTCAGGAACAGCTCGGGCACAGGGGTGCTGTGCAGGTACACGCTGTAGCGGTTGGGAAAGATGAACTTGACCAGTCCCAGCGCGTTCTTGGGCCCGGGCTTCTGCCGGATACTCAGTGCGCCCGAGCGAAGCTTGCTGAAGACGTCGTCGCTCACGGCGCCGTCCGTCACCACCGTGCCGCTTCTGGTCGTTACTTCGAATCCATGATCCGCGAGATAGTCGCGATCGCGTCGGATTTTGGGAACCAGTTCGGCGAACTGAATCGACAGCGGGACTTCCCAGTACGGCCGGAAGATAATGTAGCGCATGTAATCCGCAAATACGGGCGTCTGGTGGCCATAGGCCTTGCCGACGACCACTCGCATCGACAAGAACGGTGCGGGCTGCCGGCGCATCGTGCGCAACCGGAACTCTGGAAGATTGACGATGATCGGCGGCTGGGGAAAGTTCGGCGGAATCCACCGATAACGTTCGAGCGTGTACTGGAGCTGTCTGACCCGCTGGCTCAGGGGCACGTTGAGCTGCCCGATGGTTTCCTTGCCGAGCACGCCGTCGGGTTGCAGGCCATGGCGCTTCTGATAGTGCTTCACCGCGTCGACCAGTGCGCCCTGGTAGACGGTAATGTCGGCTGGCGCGCCGGCGTCAGGCGGAAGGTCGCCAAGCTGGCGCAAACGCGAGACCAGGGGCGCGACTGCCAAGTAGGAGTCGCCGGGATGCACGGATTTGGCCGGCAACGGTAGCGGCGCGCCGTCGCTCTGGGCGGCCAGCTTCAGGTACGCTGCAAGCGCGGTCTGGGCCCGCCCGTAGCCGTCGTAGTGCGGTTCGAGGCTCGCGGCCGTCGCGGCAACGTCTGGGGAATCGATCACCCGGTTGCGCAGGAACCCGGCCAAATCATATCGAAGGGGCCCCGCTTCGAAGCCGAACTTGAAATGTTGCGGGCCGACCCTTCCGACATGCAGCGCCGATAGGTAGCGCGCCGCGCAGACGGTAAGCGCCAGATCGAAATGCACCAGCCCAGTGTTGGCCGAATGAGAGCCCGACGAAGCGAGCGCGGCGCGGCGGCCGTCCCATCGCGAGGCGTCGTAGTCTTCCGGGTTGAGGCCCTTGAGCGAAGCTTCTTTGAAGAGCCGGATCATCGCCTGCGCCTGCGCGGTAGGCTGCCCGTCGCGAATCCAGGCCGGCGCGTTGCCGCCCGCGGCGTAAAAATTGGCGACGTCGGCCCGGACGTCGCTGAAGTTGGGCCAGCGCAGGCCAGGCAGCTTTCCGGTGGCGATCACGGCACCCAGTTCGCCCGCCGCCTGCGGCGCAGCAGCCGCGGACGTCTGAGCGGCGGGCGCAGGTGAAGCCTCAGTCGCCAGGGCGGCGCTTGACATCGGGCAGCCGCACGGCGCGAAGAGAAGCTGCGTCAACAGCAGAAGCGAGGCACTGATCGTATACCGGCCGCGGTCGGCAATGCGATTGTTCATTCGCGCCATTAGCTAGCTGCCTTATACATAGTGACTTGCGGGTTCACGATACTCAGTTGGATTCATGTGTCGAGGGAGCGCAAGGTGATCATCAGGAGACTCAGTAGCGTGACCTTCAGCGGCGGGTTTCCCCGTTTGCGGGCGTAAGTGAATTCTTCGTTGGCGAGCGAGCGCCTGCGCCGAGTCTTCCCGACCACCGCGTATTGTACCTGGATCTCGATCTCCTCGGCCGGCGCGCTCCGCTCATGCGGTCGTCGCCCGACACGCCTGAAGGCCGGAATCTCCTCCACCCCGGAGATGACGTCGGTCAGCCGCGCGATAATGTGAGAGCGCCGCATCTCGCCGTGGGTCACTACGTCGCCCCCCCGCGCCTTCCTGCGGCACGATAGCCTCATAGGCGGCGCGGTCACCGGCCGGCTTGAGTTCCGGCGCGGAAGCGCCCCCGCCTGCCACTTTCTCCGCGCCTCCTTCAGGGAAAGCGGGTTGCAGCAGCGATTCGATCATTTTCGCACGATAGAGAATCGACACGACGGCACTTCTTCGCTAATTCTTCGATGCAGATCGGGCGAATCTGATTTTAGAAACAAGTTACTGTGGCAGGCACAGAATCTAATTGCGAGTCGGCAGGTCCAACTGAAGCCCAAGGTGCAAACAACATCTATAAGGCCGTTCAGGAATAAGGCTACGTCTTTAAAGTGAAAATTTTGCAGCAGATCGAAGATGCGAATCTGCCACGCTTGACTCTTCCGAGCTGCACCTATTCTTGTTTATTATATCTTTTAATCGTCTATTCCATGCGTTTAGTTTCACCCGAGTAAAATTTGTTTAGGCACGAACTATGCTTGTTCGGCCTCGCAGAGGAATAGCCTGGACTCGGCGGGTTTTGGACCACGTCAGGTCGGGGATGGATTGCTCTTCTAAACTCTCGCCACAGCAGCCAGGGCAGGTTGTAGACATGTATGGGACCGTGGAGTGATATGCCTCACCTTCATTCGCTGTCGGATGACGAATTGCAGGCGTTACAGCCTTTGCTAAAGAACCTCAATGAGCAGTCCGAGGAGGTGGTTGAACGCTGGTATCAACTTTATGCCAGCCGACTAGGTGAGAATCGGGCGTTCCCGGAGGACGAATTCTCCGGCATGATGTCGCCGCTTGTTCGCCGCAGCACGACGGCGTTGCTCGATGGCGATTTCGAAGAGTTTGAAAGACTCGCCAAGAACTTGGGCGAGCGGCTGGCCAAGCGCGGCGTTTCTTTTTTTGAAGTCATCCTTTCCCTGCATTTTTGCCAGGAAAGCATCGAGACCGTTCGTCCCGCGGAATTCTCCTGCACTGTGGACTGCGGATTTGCCAAACTCTGTCACATCCATGCGACCCTCGTGGCCGAAGGCTATATACAGACAGAGCAGGCCAGCTCACGCGTCCGGGTCGAAGTGCTCGGGGACGACGTCGGTCAATCCGCGATCGACGATCGAAGATTTTTCCATGGTCTGCTTGGCGCCAGCCCTGCGATGCAGCGGATTTACGACCGTATCGACGCCGCCGGCAGGGCTCGCGGCACGGTGCTGATCATCGGCGAGAGCGGCACCGGCAAGGAGCTGGTGGCGCGCGCGATTCACAAGGCCGGGCCCAATCCCGACGCTCCGTTTGTGGCAGTGAATTGTCCGGCGATACCGCGCGATCTGATCGAGAGCGAGCTCTTCGGCCACAAGCGCGGCGCCTTCAGTGGCGCGAACTTCGATTACATCGGCCTGTTCCGTGCGGGGGAGGGCGGCACGCTGCTTTTGGACGAAGTCACGGAGATGAAGCTCGAAACGCAGAGCAAGCTGCTGCGGGCTCTTCAGGAGCGCGCGGTACGGCCGGTCGGTTCCGTCGCCGAGGTCCCGGTGCGCGTGCGGGTCATCGCTTCGACCAATCGGCGGCCCGAGCAGGCCGTGAAAATGGGCTTGCTGCGTGAGGATTTGTATTACCGGCTGCAGGCGAACGTCATCGAGATTCCTCCGCTGCGCGAGCATTCCGAGGACATCCCGCTGCTCACGAGCCACTTCATCAAGATCTTCAATGCCGAAGGGGCGCCTGTCGTTCCGGTGACCGGTATCGCGCCAGACGCCATGGCCGCGCTGCTCAGGTATTCCTGGCCCGGCAACGTACGCGAGCTGTCCAACGCGATCGAGAGCGCGGTCACTTTCGGCCGCAGCTCGCGAATCCGATTGAAGGATCTCCCGCAGAACGTCCGGCAAAGGAACTCGGATGTTGCGCCGCCGCCGCCGACTAAGACGCCTTCCGCTGGAGTGCAAGGTGCGCCCGTCCTCCATCTCACCGAGGCTTCGCCCAAGACCTTCGACGAGACCGAGCGCGAGCTCATCGAACGGGTCTTGCAAATCGCTGGCCACAACAAGACCTATGCCGCCGAGCTGATGCAGATATCCCGCAAGAAGCTTTACGCCAGGCTGGCCAAGTATGGTCTCCTGAACCAGGGGCGGCGCCTCAGGCGTGCCAGTTGCTCCTCGGTCAGGCCAACCATTTTCACTCCGTGAGTTGATCGAGCGGGGGCCTTGTTCTGTCGGGGCTCCTGGCTCGCTTTGGCGAATCTCGAGCGGTTTGCGCGGGTTCATCGGCCTCTCCTCCCCTGCGAGCTTCGGGACTTGCACGCGCCTGATGTCCGTCACCTGGTTTGGCGGGCCTTATTTGAGGATCGGGGTGGTCGCTCCGCTGCTGGCCGAACCGGTCGGGTCGGGCTGCGCATTGGGCACCGATTGCTGGATGAAATAGCAGGTGATCGTGCCATTCCCATCGATGGAAGATATCCACATCATCGCAAACCCTTTCATGGGAACCTGCGAAGAACCATTGATATTGCTGAAGTCCACGATCGGTATCAGCATGACTCGCGGATCGTTCAGGTCGTGATTCTGGAACGTCCCGGTCGAGAACTGGTTCTGGCCCATGCTGATGCGGTACTGGATAGCCTGAGTGGTGGGTCCGACCACGTCGCCGGGTTCGGTCAGTAGCATGTCGCCTGCGCTGACCTTGCCCGGATAACCGCTCTGGACATTGCTTCGATAATTGTCCGCTCCGGTTCCGCCAAGGGCGAGCGGATCCCAGTTGCCGGCTCCAACCTGTCCTTGCTTGAGTTGCACGACGTTGCCGAAGCTCAAGTCGGTCCTATAGTCAACGCCGAGGGGCACCACCCCGGTCGCCGCTTTGATCGGTACGATCAGTGCGCTCGCACTTGCCTTGACGCCGGTGCCGGAACTTGTCTCCAAGCTGGGAGCGGTATCGGCGTGCGCAGTCCCCTCACCCAGTACCGCACAAAAGAAGCACGGAAGATTTCGAGTGGTGCTCATCAGGACGGTCTTGTTGTCCGGGCTCACGGTGCACGAGACAATCTCGCTAGCCTTGATCCCATTGCGCTCCGCGTAGTCTTCGGCGACGGACACCGCCTGGGACGGATACGACGGCAGATAGAGCGCTCCCGAGAGCACGCCGCTATCGACGGCGACCTGCATGCTTACCTGGTTGTAGTACAGATTGCCGACGTCCATCACGATAGTCAGAACGCCTATTATTACCGGCAACGCCAAAGTGATGATAAACATCGCCTGGCCTTTTGACGTATAGCGCTTGAATAATGATTTCATGGAATGCACCTCGAAAAGTTAGGCCGGCTGCGACTCTTGGCCGTGGTGGAAGGTAAAAGCGAGATCGAAGTCGCTGTGTCGCTTTCCGCCCTTGTCCGGCAAAATTGCGGAAAGCGCTTCCCTTTGCCACTGCGGCGAGGCCGGCGCATAGTCCGCGGCAGTTGTCGCGTGTTGGGCTATTCTTTGTTGCAGGACAGTGCTCCTCCTGAAATTCGGGCGACGGGACCCGTCCCGCTGGACCTGTGGCGCCGTTGCGTTCGGGCCTTCCCGGAGCCTTGGTTCGAAGGGATTGCGCAGAAGGCTGACGTGCTGAAGCCGCGTCAATCCGCCGCACAGGTCGTCGGCGTAACCCTTTTCAGTCCGTGGGATCGACTCGGCTTGCGGACTAACCACCGGTAGAGATCCCCATCGCTTCCGGTAAGACCATCGACGGACCCTGTTCGAAAAAAAGAGGAGACTGATATAAATAGAGGCTACGTCGGCCGACAGCAGTATGATTGTCGACAGGTCGGAATGCGGTGTCCAAGTCACGGTAATGCACCTCCTTACGATGGTGTTCGTGTCACTACTGACTCATGGCGATGTCAGTCGCGCTAATGGTTGCGGGAAAACCGATTACAGACGGCACGGTCACGGTAGGGCCGGTGAAAGTGACCGAGACAGACACGGGGGTGCCTTGCGATCTCGGGGTCGTTGTCGGGTTCATCGTGATTTGAATGGAGCCCTGCGTCAGCGCCGACGGCTTCGCCTGCGCCACAAAGGCGAGGACCGTGGTGCTGCTGAATCCCGGGTTCGCGGCCGCATAGCGAGCTCCCTGGTAGGCGAGTTGTTTTACCGCCATTCCGCGATTGAAGATGATGGCGCCTTCAATCGCCGTGACCATGACTACCGACACCCCTAGCACCGTAAAGATCATCTCGACCATAGACTGGCCACGATGCGCGCCGGCCAGGCGAAGCTTGAATGGTTTCAGGATGCGGCGCCATCCGCGCGACCGGCGCTGGCAGAAGGTGGCGATCGATGCAAAGTATGTCGACATGTGAATGCTCCTTTACAAGTGGGTATGTGAGTATTGTGCGCTACTAAACACGGGTGCTGTGGGTTGCCAAGTATCCACATCCTGCCCGGGAGAATGAGCACGAGACGTGCCATGCTCAAATCACTCATATACACAGTGATAAGTGGAAAATGGCGTTGGTAAGCGACTTGTGACCGGAGGCAGCAAAGCGTATCCGAAAGCGGCTAAACGATCCCTATCGGGACGCCGGCCGTGCGATCGTTAACGCCGGGTTCGGATCGGAGTGGGCGGAAGATTGGATGCTTGGTGCGAGCGTGTGACCGGCGGCGGGCTCTGGCGGTCGAGGGGCCAATGTGGTCCCTGAGGATGCATTTCGCGCCCGGTGTTTGAGCCCAGGCCGCAAAAGTCCGGAATTGGCGCCGGCGACGAAAGCGCGTGTCTCCCAGCGATTAACCAACCTCGTTGGAAGGGTGGACTTAGGGCGGGTGAGCGGCCGCCGTTAGCCGGGCCGATTGGCGCCGCGCGTTCGCCGGTCGCACTCAGCCCTTTGGCAGGCCGAGCACGCGCTCACCGATGATGTTGTGCTGAATCTCGTTGGTGCCGGCCGCGATGGTGCCGCGCCGGGTTGCGAGCATCCGATGCGACCATTTGCCATGGTCGATCGCTCCGGCGGCCTGATACTCGAACTGGCTATAGGCGCCGAGCAGCTCCATCGCGAAGGTCTGGATCCGCAGGTTGAGGCCGGTCGTTCCCAGTTTCATGATCGAGCCCTCGGGGCCGGGCGGTAGTCCTTTGAGCTGGCGGGTGAGCTGGCGATAGCTGGTGTACTTGAGCGCTTCCGCCTCGCACGCGAAGCGGGCGATTCGCTGCCGCACGTAGTTGTCGTGCCAGGCGGGATGGCCGTTGCGCTGGACCTTCCTGGCCAGCTCGCCGAGCTGTCTCACTTCGACCATCATGTCGGTGCGGCCGCCGTGGATCGTCCGCTCGAACATCATGTTGGTCATCGCGACCATCCAGCCCTGGTTCTTCTGGCCCACCAGGTTCGCCTTCGGGACCACGACGTCTTCGAAAAAGACCTGGTTGAAGCCGCTCTCGCCGGTCATCTGGACCAGCGGGCGCACCGTCACGCCCGGGCTTTTCATGTCGACCAGCAGGTAACTGAGGCCCTTGTGCTTGGGCAGCGTGGGGTCGGTGCGGCACAGCAGGGTCGTGAGGTCGGCGTGATGGGCGTTGGAGGTCCAGACCTTGGAGCCGTTGACGATGAAGTGATCGCCCTGGTCAACCGCGCGAGTCTCGACCGCGGCCAGGTCGGAGCCGTGATTGGGCTCCGACAATCCCTGGCACCAGATCTCCTCGGCGGACGGAATCCTGGGGATGTAGCGTTGCTTTTGCTCCGGCGTGCCCCACTGCATCAGGGTTGGGCCGACGCGCGCGATGCCCTGGAAGTTGACGGTCGGCGGCGCCTTTGCGCGGTCGAGTTCTTGCGAATAGATGATCTGCTGCAACAGGCTCGCGCCGCGCCCGCCGTATTCCCTGGGCCAGTGGATACACATCCAGCCGCCGTCGTAGAGCTTGCGATGCCATCCGCGGCGGCGCTCGAACTCTTCCCTGGTGTCGGGATCATGCAGTTCGCCCTCGTCGTGCCAGTCGCGCGGCAGGTTCTTCTCGAGCCAGTTTCGGAACTCCCGCCGCAGCGCCTCGTCTTCCTCGCTGAACTTGAAATCCATCGATGCGCCCTTCGCTCGTAGCGTTACGGCGGCGACTGTAGCACAGGGCCGGCGCGGCGCGTGATGGCCGCATCCGGCGCGCGGGCGCTTGTCCGATCGCTTGGCGGTTGGCTAGTGTCAGAGCCCGAATCAAAATCATCCAGCTTGAGGGGTCATCCCGATGGGACAGGAATTGCCGATGGAGCAGGAATTGGCGGGCAAGGTCGCGATCGTCACCGGCGCCGGACGGATGCGCAGCATCGGCCGCCCGATCGCCAAGCTGCTGGCGCGGGCGGGCGCGGCGATCGTAATCACCGGCACGGGCCGACCGCCCGAGCGCTATCCCGATGACGAGAAGGCGGCCGGTTGGCGCGACATCGAGAGCGTGGCCGGCGAGATCCGGCAGGCCGGTGGACGCTGTCTGGCGCTGGTCTCCGACGTCGCCGACCCGCGCGCCGTCGAAGCGCTGATCGATCGCACGGTGGCCGATTTCGGCCGCATCGACATCCTGGTCAACAACGCCAGCGCCGCCCGCGGTCCGGACCGCATGGACGCCGTCGAGCTTCCATACGAAATCTGGAAGAAGGTGATGGTGACCAACGTCGATGGGACTTTTTTGCTGTCGCGCGCGGCGGCGCGCAAAATGATCGCCCAGGCCCAGGGCGGCAGCATCGTCAACGTCTCCTCGATCGCGAGCAAAATCGCCCCGGCCAAGGCCGCGGCATACTCGGCCTCCAAGGCCGCGGTCAATGCGCTCAGCCGCTCGATGGCGCTCGAACTGGCGCCGCACGGCATCCGAGTCAACGCGATCTGCCCGGGCGTAATCGACACGTTCCGCATGGACGATCTCGGCCGCGGAGAAAACTGGGCGAAGATCGTCAAGACTTCCATTCCATTGGGCTATCCGGGCGACGGCGGCGAATGCGCCGAGCTGGTCCGCTTCCTGGTGACGGACCGCGGCAAATGGATAACCGGCCAGGCGATCAACGTCGACGGCGGCACGGTGTGGGGCAACTGACGAGCTCCGACATCGTGCTTTACGATTCTCGAAAGGCGTAGATCGCACTTCAAGGGCTGCCAGCACGGCCGGACCGCCGCCGTCGGCTCCCGTGGGGCGTGCGCGATGGTCAAAAGCGGCACGTTGCGGCGCCGCGGCCGGTGTGTCTATCGTTTGGCTTGCAGGACACCCGGACCGTCAGTCCATCTGCCAGCTCCCTGTGAAATGCAGGGGAAGCGCGGGAGCATCTGATGAAAGTCGTTGTCGATCACAATCTTTGCGAAGGGAACGGCCGCTGCGTCGAGATTGCGCCTCAGATGTTCGAGCTTCGCGACGACGACCGCAGCTACGTGCTGATCGAGAGACCGCCGCGGGAGCTGCGCACCAAACTCGAGCTCGCGGTGACGCTCTGTCCGCGTCAGGCCATCCGCCTGATCGAAGATTGACCAGGCCGATGTCCACTCTCACACTGGAAACTCTCGACATCATCAATCCCGACCTTTACGTCGAGCGTGGCTATCCGCACGTGGAATGGGCGCTGCTCAGAAAGGAGGCGCCGGTCTTCCGCTATCAGCGCCCCGGTGTCGAGCCGTTCTGGGCCATCACCAAGCACGCCGACATCGTGAACGTCTCGCGCCAACCCGAGCTGTTCAGAAGCAGCCAGTACCTGTTCATCACCCAGGAGGAGCCGGGCTCGCCCCTTCCCGACGAGGCGGTCCTGCGCCAGCTGCTCAACATGAACCCGCCCGAGCATGGCGAATTCCGCCGGGTGGTCAATCAGCGCTTCACGCCGCGATCCGTGCGCCAACTGACGGACCAGATCGAGCGGATCACGACCGAGGTGCTCGACGAGCTGGTGGGGCGCGAGCAATGCGACTTCGTGACCGAAGTCTCGGCCAAGCTTCCGCTGGCGGTGATCGCCGAGATGTTCGGCATCCCGCGCGCCGACTGGGCGATGATGTTCCGGCTGAGTAACGCGATGATCGGTCCGGCGGACCCGGAATACGGCGGCAGCGCCACGATCAAGGAAAACCTCGAGCGCGCGCGGTTGGAATTCTTTCAGTACTTCAACCAGCTCTGCGAAGATCGGCGCAACAGCCCTCGCGACGACCTCGCAAGCGCCCTTGCCAACGGCACAGTCCACGGCGAGCCGCTGCCGCCCTTCGAGCTCCTGTCCTATTTCGCCTTGCTCATCATCGCCGGCAACGAAACCACGCGCAACGCCACCACCGGCGGCCTGCATGCCCTCATCAGCCATCCCGACCAATGGGAACGCCTCAAGCGCGATTCGTCGTTGGCTCCCAAAGCGGCCGAGGAAATCGTCCGCTGGACCTCGCCCGTGATCCAGTTCACCCGTATCGCCACCGCCGACACGGTGCTCGGTGGTCAACAGATCCACGACGGCGACCTGCTCGCGCTTTTCTATCCCTCGGCCGCCCGCGACGAGGACGTCTTCGAGCAGCCGTCGGTATTCGACATCGGGCGCTATCCCAACCCGCACATCTCCTTCGGCATCGGCGAGCACTTCTGCCTGGGGGCCAATCTCGCGCGGCTCGAACTGCAGGTGATGTTTCGCCAACTGGCGGAGCGCATGGAATTCGTCGAGCAGGCGGGGCCGACGCAGCGGATGCGTTCGAGTTTCGTCGGCGGCATCAAGCACATGCCGATTCGCTACCGGATTCGCGCGCGCGCGTGATTCGACGGGGCGCGTCAGCCGGATGCCGCCGAGGCCGGCGCAGATCGATTGCCCGGTGGTGCGCTCAGGAATGCGTCGCGGGCGACGACACGAGGCTCTGCGAGAGCAATGCCAGCGCGGCGGCCGCGAAGGCGCGCATGTTGGCGACGCGGTCGCCGCTGCCGGTTTCGACTGTGATCGCGCGCTCGACCGGCCCGGCGATGGCGATGCAACTGTGGCCGGCCGGGTCCCCATAGCGATTGCCGGTGGGACCGGCGGCGCCAACCTCGGCCACGCTCCAGGTGGTCGAAAAGCGCTTGAGCGTGCCGCGCGCCAGCACTTCGGCCAAAGGCTCGGTCACTCCCCGGATACCCGCGAAGGCCGAGTCCGGGATGTCGAGCAGGGTGCGGCGCGATTCGCGGGTATAGACGATCGCGCCGCCGAGGAAGTAGGCGGAGGCGCCCGGCACCGCAAGCAGCGCCGCCGAGATTAGGCCGCCGGTCGAAGATTCGGCGATCGCGATGGTTTCATGGCGATCCTTGAGAAGGGCCCCCAGCTTGGCGGCTATAGGCAGCAGATCCCGCATCGAGGTTTCACTACTCCTTTGCGCGCGAACGATTCTCCCACAGGATAATCGTCAGGCGCGGGGAAAAGCTAATCCAAACCGCATCGCGCCGCTATTTCACTACTTCACTTCGATCTCGATGAAGCTGAACTCGAACGCGTTGCGATTGATCACGTCGTGCGCGACGCCGGCGTCGCGGGCGTAGGGAGCGCCGGTGACCAGTTCGGCGTCGCTCGCCGCGCCGTCGGGGGCGACGATTCGCAGCTTTCCCGTGGTCAGCGGCACCACCACGTAATCGTGCGCGTGAACATGGGGCCCCGTCGCTTCGCCCGGAGCGAAATTCCACCGCGTGACGATCAAACGTCGATTTTCGATCAACCGGGTTGCCTTTGCTTTGGGCTCATTCATGGCTGGCCTCCAAGGGCTTATCGACCCAAGCCTATCTTGGAGCGGCTTTCGAACGGAATCAAAGGCCGGCAAAATGGTAGTGCGTCTCTGACGGGGACGGCGGCAGGAGTCGTGGAAATCATGACCGAAACACGATAAGGGAAACGACGCGCAGCGCCCTGTTGCGGATGGCACGGCCCGAGCTTTTGCACTCAAGGTCAACAGACTCCCCTGGCGGCGTGAAATATGCGGCTAAATATTTGGCCTTGACCTGCGCGATCGTGGCGCCCTGTCTGTTCGCGGGATGGGCGGCGAGCAACGCGGGCGCCCACGACGCGGCCAACAAGGGCAAGGTTCCTGCCTCGGTCGCAGGCAAGCGCACGGCCGAGGTTCATGGCGCGAGTCACGATTACGCCGCGTCGCCAGCCGGCTACGACGGCCTCGAGCGCTATGTGACCTGGGAAAATGCCGACGGCAAGTCGGCGACCTATCAGCCCGAGGGGCCCTTTGTCGCCGACAATCCTTTCTTCAAGCCGATGGGAACCAACGGACGCTCGTGCGTGACCTGCCACGATCCGAGCACCGGATGGACGATCACGCCCGTGCGCATCCGCGCGCGCTTCGAGGCGAGCCATGGCACCGATCCGCTGTTTCGGCGGTTCGACGGCGCCACCTGTCCCGACGACGACGTATCGACGCCGGCGGCGACGAAGAAGGCGTACCGCCTGCTGCTCGACAAGGGGCTCATCCGAATCGGCATCCCGATACCGCCGAACGCCGAATTCTCCGTGATCAAAGTCGACGATCCGTACCACTGCACCAAGCTGAGCAGTCCGAGGAGCGGAGTGCTCTCGGTCTACCGCCGCCCGCTGCAGGCGACCAATCTGCGCTTCGAGACTTCGATCATGTGGGACGGGCGGATGCCCGACCTCGAGCATCAGGCCATCGACGCCGTGCGCGGGCACGAACAGGCGATCGACGGGCCGATGCCCGACCAGCTTGCGCGGCTG